>WNGR01005972.1_pt1 | contig 26343 bp, 22 predicted proteins | sample 5407581 | NCBI WGS metagenome assembly WNGR01 (sample SAMN13153383, study PRJNA577476) | soil metagenome | isolation source: 80 cm soil or saprolite under Garry oak tree replicate 2 | place: USA:California | collected 2016-06-15
ATCGTCGAAGGCGATCCAGACGCCGGCTGGTCGCTCGTTTACGTCTTTTACAAGGACGCCGACTCGCCATGGGTGTACGTCCTACTCCAGCTCGACGCGCACGCCGCAGCGGTGCCGTCGATCAGTGGCCTTGTCCGTGGGCCTTCGGCCGACTGGCACGAGCGTGAGGTCGAGGACCTGTTCGGACTGAGCTTTGAGGGGCACCCGCGGCTCGGCGAATTCGTCCTGCACGAGGACTGGCCCGAAGGCGTAAACCCGATGCGCCGGAGCTTCGATGCGCGGCAGCGATTTGAGTCCCGGGAATTGCACCCGAAATGGCAGCCGCCGACGATTGTGACAGCCCCCGGCGCCTTCGCGATGCCGATCGGGCCGGTGTTCTCGGATTTTGCCGAGTCCGCCCATTTCCTGCTCGAGACTGTGGGCGAGGACGTCATCCGTACGATCCCGCGCTTCTTTTACAAGTACCGCGGCGTCGAGAAGATCGCCGAGGGGCAGAAACTCGATCGCGTCTTGTTGCTCGCCGAACGATTCTCAGGCACGGCCGCCTTTGCGCATGGATTGGCTTTCTGCCAGGCCGTCGAGGCGATCTGCGGCATCGAGGCGCCGCCGCGCGCCCAGGCGCTTCGCACTGTTTTTGCCGAACTCGAACGGCTGCGGCATCATGCGGCGGCGATCACCGGCATATGCAACTCGACGGCATTGGCGGTCGCAACCAGCCAGGCCGCGCTCATCGAAGAGAATTTGCTTCGCGTCAGCTGCGCGGTCACGCAGCACCGTTATCTGTTCGGAGCGGTGAAGCCGGGCGGTCTTGCCTGCAACCCCTCCGACGAGACTTGCATTGATCTTGCCGCGGCAGTTGTTTTCTCGACCGCCTTGAGGAGGTCGGAATCGTAACCACCGAAGACGCCATCTCCTACGGTCTGGTTGGCCCAATCGCGCGCGCCTCAGGCGTGGCTCGCGATATTCGCGAGCTGTTCCCCTACGCCGGCTATGCAACGGTCGACTTTACCGTCCCGGTCGAACCGGAGGGCGACGGCTATGCTCGCCTCCGCACCCTGTTCCGCGAGGCGGAGCAATCGGCTGCAATCATACGTCAGGTCCTGTTCTCACCGCCCGCAGGACCGGTCTCAACCGGTCATGCCGCGTGGCGCGCCGGTGCCGTCCTCAGCGCCGTGGAGGCGCCGCTCGGCGCCGCCTTCCATTGGCTAAGGCTCAACGAGGATGGCACCGTCGCGCGCTATCGGATAACCCCACCCTCTTTCACGAACTGGCACGGCTTTCACCTCGCGGCAGAAAATTTCGCGTTCCAGGACTTTCCAATCATCCTCGCGAGCTTCGGGCTGTCGAACGCCGAGTGCGATCGATAGGAGGGCGGCATGGCGAATTGGGTACTCAAAGGACTGCGCACCGGAATAAGGACGACCGCCTATCCGCAGCAGCATGACAATGCGGCGGGCGTCTCGCCCGGCCGCCCCCTTGGAGGATTCCTGAGCGCTGCGGAAAAGGCCGAGAGTCTCGCGGCGAGATGTCCTACCCAAGCGATCACGCGGCGCGACGGCAGAGTCGCAATCGACCACGGACGATGCATTCATTGTTTCCGCTGTCACCGCGATACCGATGATGCCACCGTCGCCTGGGAATCAGGCTACGAATGGGCCACCTACAGCCAAGAGAGCGTGACAGCGACTCGCAAGTTGGAAACGGTCTTCGGCCGCTCCCTGCATATCCGCTTCGTCGATGCCGGAGCCTGCGGCGCCTGTATGAGCGAGGCACGACAGATCAACAACCCATTTTACAACATGCACCGCCTCGGCTTCTTCATCACGCCGACGCCGCGGAATGCCGACATTTTGCTGGTCGCCGGTCCGGTCTCGGATGCAATGCGGCTTCCGTTGCGCAAGACCTACGAGGCGATGCCGATGCCGAAGCGTGTGCTGGCGATCGGGGCCTGCGCCATTTCCGGTGGCGTTTTCGGTCCGAGCTTTGCCGCTGCCGGCGGCGTCGCCGAGATCATTCCCGTCGACATCGTTGTCCCCGGATGCCCGCCGCCGCCTTTGGCGATCCTCCACGCCCTGCTCCTGGTCGTCGAGAGAAAGCCGCCGTCGGCGCTGGTATCCCCCGCGCCGGAGCCAGTCACGGGTCCGGCATGAGCACCACCGCCCAGCTCTTTGCTGCGTTCTTCATCCTCTGCGCTGCCGGGGCGGTCGTCGCGTTGCTGGTCCCGGCGCGCTGGAATCCGATCGTGCTGGCGACGAGCGGATCGCTGGCTGCGCTCTTTATTCTGATGGCAGCCGCTCTCCTCCTCGTCGGTGACGCCGCTTTCCATGCTGAATTGTGGCCGGTGCTCTCGCTCGGGATGCTGACTCTCGGGGCGGATCGGCTGTCCGCCCTCTTCCTCTTCGTCACCGGTTTGGTGTTCCTCCCGGTGTCGATGTTCTCGGGCATCTACCTCGCGAAGTACCTCGCGCATTACAGCCTGCGATATTTCAGCGTCCTCTATCAGGCCCTGTTCGCCTCGATCGTGCTGGTTCTCATCGCCGACGACACGATCTCGTTCCTCGTGGCATGGGAGATGGTGTCGATCGTGAGCTATCTCTTGGTCAATTTCGAGTACGAACGCGAAGAGAGTTCGCATGCCGGCTTCGTCATGCTGGCGATGAGCGAGGCCGGGACGATTGCGGTTGCGATAGCGTTCATCCTCATCGCGGGCGCCGCAGGCACCCTGGATTTTACCGAGTGGCGATCTGCTGCGCCGGCACTCGCCAACGAGATCGGCTGGGCTGTTTTTCTGCTGTCGTTTTTTGGCTTCGCGGTGAAGGCAGGCTTGGTGCCCGTCAATAGCTGGCTGCCGTTGGCTCATCCGGTTGCCCCCACCAACGTTTCGGCGCTGCTGTCAGCAGTCATTGTGAACCTGGGGATCTACGGAATCATACGAGTCAACCTAGATCTTGTTCCTGTGACTGGGAATGTTCCCGGGCTGATTGTTCTGGTGATCGGCAGCCTCTCCGCACTCGTCGGCATCCTCTATGCCACCGTACAGGCCGAGATGAAGCGCCTTCTTGCCCACAGTACCATCGAGAACATGGGGATCGTCGCGGCTGGTATCGGAGCCGCCATGACTTTCCTGGCGACCGGCCATCGGATCGTCGGAGGCATTGCGCTCATCGCGGCGCTCTACCATCTCGCCAATCACTCGGTGTACAAGGCGCTCCTCTTCGTTGGAACTGGTGCCGTCGAAGCTGGAGCCGGTACCCGCGATCTTGATAGGCTCGGCGGCATCGTTCGTCGGATGCCGTGGACGAGCGCCTTTTTCCTGGTCGGTGTGTTGTCCATCTCGGCGCTGCCGCCCCTCAACGGTTTCGTCAGCGAATGGCTGACGCTGCAGACGATGCTTCGTTCGGCCGTCCTGTCCTCGACCGCAATCAAGATCGTCTTCGCGGTCTCGGGTGCCCTCCTGGCACTGACCGCCGGACTCGCGGTGACGTGCTTCGTCAAGGTCTTCGCCATGGGCTTCCTCGGCATGCCGCGTTCAGAGGGGGCAGCCAATGCGGCCGAGGCGCATCTCGGCACTCGGGCGCCGCTGGCGCTGCTCGCGGTCTTATGCATCCTGTTGGGGGTTCTGCCGACCTACATCATCCCGGTGCTCGACCGAGCCGTGGTGCCTCTCGTCCACGAGAGTGCAACCGCAGCACTGGTACCACCCTTTTTCAGTTCCGGTACGCAGCGGCAGGAGAGGCTAGCTCCGGCCTTTCTCGCTGAATTCCACGACCTCGGCGCACAAGTCGGCCACGATGTGTTGCCCGGGCGCGGCCTCGTCGTCCTGCATCGGGGCGAGGAGCGCAACCCCGTGGTTTTTGCGATGTCGACCTCCTACATGCTAGTCGCACTTGCGGGCATCCTCGCGCTGAGCTTCGTCGTCTTCCGATTGCTGACCCGTGGCCGGACCCTTGCGCGGGGTGCCGTTTGGGACGGCGGCCTACGCCGCCTCCGGCCGGAGATGACCTACACCGCAACAGGGTTCTCAAACCCGGTGCGTGTCGTCTTCGCGGCCGTCTTGCAACCGGCCGCAGTCGAGGACAGCACCGAGGCCGTCGCTCAGCACTTCCGAACGGCGATCAGACGCGAACAGACCGAAGTCCATATTGTCGACCGCTTCGTCCTTGGCCCACCGGTGAGCGGTTTGCGATGGCTCGCGGACATCGTCAGGAGAATGCATGTCGGGCATGTCAATGCCTATGCGGCCTACGTCCTCCTGACGATGCTGCTCGCCCTCATCATCGGCGCCGGAATTTTCTGAGCGGCCCGCAAGGGATCGCGCTATGCTTCCGGCTAATCAGTTGAACCGGGAGGAACCGCGAGATGTATAGGAAAATTCTTGCGGGGAATGACGGGTCCGAAAGAGCGTTCAAGGCGCTCTCCGAGGCCTTCAACATCGCGCAGCGCTATCAAGCCGAGCTGCATATGATTATCGTCGAGGAGCTGCCGCGGTTTCCGGGCAGCATCGACGAGGTGGAGGGGGAAATTGAGTCGGCGGATCGCCGCTTCGCACCGGTGATCGCCAGATCGAAAGCTCTGGCGGCGGAGCAAGGCCTGACCTTGCATTGCCACGTGGTTCCCGGTCATCCAGTGCCGACGATTGTCGAGTTCGTTCGCGAGCGTGGCTTTGACCTTCTCGTGCTCGGCTTCATGGGACACTCGGCGCTCTATGAGAGGATCATCGGCAGCACCTGCGACCGGCTCGTCCGCCTGGCGCCGTGCAGCGTTATTGTCGTGAAGTGAGCAGCTATTTGCCCTCTTCCACCAGAACCGGTTGGGGCCGCTCCGCAGCTGCAACGCCTTCATCCCCCTTGTCCGGCAGGAGGTGACGCGGCAAGTAGAAGGCATTGGCGATAAGAGTTGGGATGACCGCGCTGCCGATGACGCCGGCGACCAGCGTCGAGTATTGCGCTTGGTCGATGATGTTGTGCGACAGACCGAACAGCGCCGAGATGGTCCCGAATGTCAGCCCCGTCGACATCAGCAGAGTCGTGTACATCGCCTCCTTGTTTGGTGATCCGTAGACCTTCGTGACTGGATAAACGCCGATGAACTTGGTCGCGACTTTGACGACGAGAAGGAAGATGAACGCGACTGGTGCGGCGATGAGCTCGGGGATGGAGACAAACGCCCCGGCCCGAATGAAATAGAACGGCGTAAGCAAACCGAATGTCAGCGTGCGCAGTCGCCTGATCAGAGCATGGTCTTTGCCGGCAGTGCTGGCGAGCATCATGCCCAGGAGATATGCCGGGAGCACCGCCTCGCTATCGGCCCATGTCGCGAGCGCCCCCAAAGCGAACAGAAAAAACAGAAGATATTTGGCTTCGAGCTCCGACGGCCGGTCACCGTAGCGCTTGAAGAATCTGGGCGTAAGCCACGGCAGCACAAAGAACGCAACAAATGCGATCCCGGCGAACAGAAGCGTCTTGTAGGTGAATGGCGCGAAGATAAATCCGAGCGCCAGCACCGTCCCGAGATCGGTAATGAAACATGCGGCAAGGACGGTCTTGCCGTAATCGGTGACGTTGAAGCCATATTCCAGCATCACCGCGTAAACCACGGCGACCGAGGTTGTCGAGAGAGCGACGCCGGCGAGCCAACTCGGCATCAGTCCCCAACCAAGGACGTAGTATGCCGCCGCAGCGCAGCCCAGGAACGGGCCAAGAAAGCTTGCCAGGCCGACCGCCACGGCCTCCTTCCATTTCAATTTGAAAACAACCGGGTCAAGCTCGGCTCCAGCCAGAAACGTCAATACGATGGCACCCGCACCGGACAGGTACTTCACCCACGATTCATCGGTGCCGAGCGCGCCCGCTCCAATCGCTGCGCCGATGATCAGCTGGGCGACGGTGCCGATGATGATTTCCGAGAGAGCGGTAGAGACCCTTAGCCAAGCCGAGAGGAGACCCGCGATCAGAGCCAAGCCGAGCCACGTTGCCGCAAGAGTCCATACCCCGGTCATGTTCGTCCCTTTTGCTTCGATTCAGTGCCGCACTGGTCAAGGCTGTTTGATCTGATCGCCGCCTCGACGCTTCTCTTCCACAGGCACATCGCTCCATGCGCCCGGCCGTTGACGGACGGGCTTGGTTCCAAGTCATGCGCGAGCTGAAGGCACCAAAAACCCGCCTTGCGGCGGGTTACAAATCCTCCCACCGCTTCTCTCGCGCGGCAGGAGTCATCAGCCTTGTGGGCGGTTTTGGGGGACCCCATCCCCATCTGGCTTAGATTGAGTCGAAGATACGCAATCGCAATTTCGCAAGCAAGCCTGCTGTCGGGCGAGCCTGCCGACGGGGAGTGCAGGTAGGACCGTATGCCACAATGCGGTGGATAGGCGCCTGTTCTTTGACCAGTTGAAGTGCCGGGCAAGGGCGTATTATGCTAAGAACTCCTGGCGCGTCGGGGCCGGTGGCGTTGCCGGAAAGAAGGGGGGCTTGCGATGAGTCGAGCTATTGCCGACACCGATCAGGCTGACGGTGATCCGCGCTGGTCGCGACGGATCGTGCGATCGCTATTGACGCTGGTCTGCGGTTTTTTGCTGCTTTCTGTTGCAATCGGCGTCGACAATGTCTCCGCGCGGGAGGCGGCGACCTCCAAGGCGTCTCACCACGTCTACTTGATCCGCGGCCTCCTGAATGTCTTTTCGCTGGGAATGGATGAACTCGGCGAAAAGCTTCGAAAACAGGGCATCAACGCCACTGTGCACAGCCATATTGCCTGGACATCGCTGGCGGCGGAAGCGGCCGAAAACTACAAAGCCGGCCGCGAACGGACCATCATTTTGGTGGGGCACTCCATGGGGGCGGCCGCGGTCGCCAGCATGGCGGAGCGTCTCGGCGAACTCGGCGTCCCGGTCCGCTTGGCGGTGGAACTCGATCCGGTCGCCACCAACACCGCATCGGGCCGGGTCGATCTGTTCGTGAACTACTATATTTCGACCGGCGTCGGAAAACTCGTCCAGAAGGGCCCGCGATTTCGAGGCACGCTGCGGAATATCGAGGCCAACAATTATCCGAACATCGGACATTTGAATATCGACAAACATCCGATGGTCCATCAGCAAGTCATTGGCTACATCCGGCAAGCGCTCAATGCTCATCGCCAGCCGGCGCCGGCGAAGCCAGAGGCCAACCAGAGCCCGACCCAACCACCGCCGGAGAACGCGAGAGCCGACAGCGCGACGCGACCGTAGAGATATCTGATCCTGGGTGAGTGTCGTCATGGCGAGTGCAACGAAGGCCCGCCGACCTTGGCTCAATCAGGCTTGGTTCGCCGCCATCGGTGCAAACTGGCTCGTCATCGCCATTGCGATTGCGGTTGCGTGGCGCTGGAATCATTTTCTCGTCTATGCGCCGGCGATTTTCGTCATCGGGACAAGGCAACATGCCCTGGCGGTGCTTGGTCACGATGGCACCCACTATCATGTGAGCCGAGTCAAACGTCTCAACGACGTTCTGACAAATCTTTTCGTGGCCTGGCCCTTGGCGTTCAGCTCGAGCGGCTACCGCAGGTGGCATCTCGAGCACCATCGTACGGTCGGAACGGACGCCGATCCGGAGTTGATGATGTATCGCATGTTCGGGAAAAAATGGTCGCCGGATGCGAGCTCCCGCAAGCTCTTTTTGACCGATCTCATCGGGCTCGGCTCAGTCGAGCTTTTGGTCCTTTGGTACGATCTGATGAAATGGCGCCCCGCTGCGCCGGCGTGGCGACGCATCGAAGAAACCCTCGGCCTCGTTCTTTGGCCGTTTGTCGCGGCGGGTTCGGTGGCCTGGCTTTGGGGTTGGCGGGCTTGTGCCGTCATCACATTGCTATGGTATGGGTCTCTGTTCACCTCGTTCTTCGCTGCCTATCGGTTGCGATGCTATTCCGAGCATGTCGGCAGCGAATGGACCCACCGGCTCGGCCAGCCCCCGCTGTGGCAAAGGCTCGTCTATCTGCCGGCGAATACCTGGTTGCATTGGGAGCACCATAAATGGCCGGGAGTTCCCTTGCGGCAGTTCAAGGTCCTCGCGCCTGAACTGGAGGAAGCCGATCGGGCTCGCGCCCGCGCGGCCGTTGGTGCACGATTTCGACCGGAGTTGCGAGCTAACGTTATTCATCGGGCAACCGCGATGAAGTGTCAGAGGGCGTTTTTTGATTTCTGGTGGCTCGCGGCGGTCGCCAAGAATTGGCTGGTGATCGTGCTGACGGTTGCGCTGGCATGGAACCTGAACCAGGTCTTTGTTTACCTTCTGGCGGTGCTCGTCATTGGAACACGCCAACATGCGCTGGCAGTGCTCCAGCACGACGGCATCCACTACCTGGTGAGCCGAAGCAAGCGGCTCAACAATCTCGCGATGAATCTTTTCGCCGCCTGGCCCTTGGCCTTCAGCGCGACCGGCTACCGCCGCTATCACCTCGAACACCATCGCACGCTTGGAACGAAGGACGATCCGGAGCTCAAGACCTACGGAAGGTTTGCGAACAAGTGGTCGCCGGACGCCAGCCGCCTCAAGCTGTTTGTCACCGACCTGTTCGGCTTCGGCGCCGCTGAGCTCATGGTCCTGTGGGGCGACATAATGGCGTCGCGCGAAGCGGGGCCGGAGGGCCGCCTCGAGGTTCTCGGCATCATTCTTTGGCCGGCGGCGATCGGGGGCCTCCTTGTCTCCGGCGGCAATTGGGCTCTTCTCGGATGCGCCGCCGCGCTGTGGTATGGTTCTCTGTTCACGTCGTTCTTCGCGATCTTCCGCCTGCGCGCCTATTGCGAACATGTCGGCAGCGACTGGACGCACCGAATGAGCAAGCCTCGCCTGTGGCGAAGGCTTCTCTTTCTGCCGGAAAATACCTGGCTGCACTGGGAGCACCACCAATGGCCGGGAATTCCGTTGCGGCATCTCAAGGCGCTCGCTCTCGAGCCCGCGATGGGGGCCCCGGGCAATTCGACCAGCGCCCCGACCACGGCCGGCCTGGCCTAGCTTCGACCAATGCCGACCTCAGCTGTCATCGCGGAAAATGTCTGGTGGATATGCGTGGTCGCGTGGTTTCTGCTTCGCCTGCCTTACCAGCTCCGATCGTGGAAGGAGCCGATCCGCTTGAGCCGCCGCGACTGGATCGACTGGGCGGTTCTCACCTTCATGGTCGGATGCAACGGCGTCATTCCGTTCATTTACGTCGTGACCAAGTTTCCGCGGTTTGCGAACTATCCCTTCGTTCCCGCCTTTGCCTTTATCGGAACTGCGGTTTTTCTGGCGGCGTTGTGGCTGTTCTATCGCACCCATCGCGACCTTGGCCGAAACTGGTCCATGAGTCTCGAAATCCGCCGCGACCACCGGCTTGTCACGACCGGCGTGTACCGGTGGATTCGGCATCCGATGTATCTCGCATTCCTGCTGTGGGGCCTCGCCCAGACTCTGCTGCTGCCCAACTGGATCGCCGGCCCCGCAGGACTCGTCGGCTCGACGACGCTGTTCCTCTTTCGCGTCTGGCGCGAGGAACGATTGATGTTGCAGGAGTTCGGAGAGCAATATAGCGGCTATATGCAGCGTACCGCGCGCCTTGTGCCATGGATGTTCTGAGATCGAGCGCGTCAGCCGGCACTGCCGATGAGCCGCGGATCTGCGTGATCGGCGCCGGGCCCTGCGGACTTGCCGCCATCAAGAATCTGCGCGCTGCCGGCTTGCGCAATATCGTTTGCTACGACGAAAGCGAGGTGATCGGCGGCAACTGGGCCTTCCGCGAAGACACCGGCCGCACCTGCGTCTATGAAAGCACGCACATCATCTCCTCGAAGCGGATGTCCGCATTCGATGATTTTCCGATGCCTGACGATTATCCCGATTTTCCCTCGCATCGGCAGCTGCTGGCCTATTTTGAAAGCTACGCGGTTAAATTCGATCTTCATCCCCATATCCATTTGCGAACGCGCGTCGAAGAGGCCGGTCGCGGAACCGACGGACGCTGGAGGGTACGCCTGTCCAACGGGGACCAGGTGTTCGATCATCTTGTCGTCTGCTCCGGACATCATCGCGAGCCCTACGTTCCCGACTATCCGGGCTCCTTCGCGGGCCGGACGTTGCATTCGAGCGCCTATCGGCGCGCGGATGCGTTGCGAGGTCAGCGGGTGCTCGTGGTCGGCGGAGGAAACTCGGCCTGCGATATCGCCGTCGATGTGTCGCGGGTCGCCCGGACAACCTGCATCAGCATGCGGCAGGGCGCCTATATTGCCCCTAAGCTCATGTTCGGCCACCCGATCGACCAGGTTTACGAATTCGCCCGCATGCTGATTCCCCGGCTAGTGTTGCAGCCTGTCCTGCGACTTACGCTGCGGCTTGCGATCGGACCCTGGGAAGCTTACGGACTGCAGCGGCCGGGCTGCGGCCCCTTGGAAATGCATCCGACTCTCAATGCAAGCATCCTGGAGGCTCTCCGGTCCGGCCAGGTGCTGCCCCGCGTCGGCATCGATCGCATGGACGGCGAGTTCGTTCAGTTTCGCGATCATCGAAAGGAGCGGTTCGATACGATCATTTGGGCAACGGGATTTCGCACCTCGTTTCCGTTCTTGCCTTCAACCATCGTCGACTGGCCCAAGACACAAGCGCCGCCGCTCTATTTGAAAATGATGCACGGCATGATTCCGAACTTGTATTTCATCGGCCTGTTTCAGCCGATTGGCTGCATTTGGCAACTGGCTGATTATCAGGCACGCATTGCCGCACAACAGATCACCGGCAGATTGAAAAGACCGAACGATATTGGCGCTCGAATCGAGCGGGAAATGGCAAACCCCCATTGGCGATTTTCGAAGTCGCCTCGACATGCAATCGAGGTCGACGTGCGGTACTTTCGCGGTGATTTGCTCCGCGAACTCGCACGGGCTCAGCCATGAGCGGGTCGCGAGCCCGCCGAGCGAGTGCAAGCCGCAAGCCGCAAGGAGCGACGATGCCGTCTCTCCCGCGGGCGGGGAGAGGCGCCGTCCTCACCGCATGATCATGCTGGTCCAGTCCCGGCTGTTCCGCCCGATGGGCGAGCGGGCAGGACGACTTCGGTAGCAAGACCGAGCCACATCAGAACCCGGATGGTGAGCCAGGCGACGTCGAGCTCCCACCATTTGTGGCCGTGCCGCGCCGAACGGGGATCGGCGTGGTGGTTGTTGTGCCATCCTTCCCCGTTGCTGATGATCCCGATGAACAGATTGTTGCGACTCCTATCGTCGGTTTCGTAATTGCGGTACCCCCAAAGGTGGGTCGCGGAATTGATCGACCACGTAATGTGCCAGGTAGCGACCGTGCGCAGGAATGCGCCCCAAACTAAGAGGCTCAGGCCGAACTGGACCGCATCGGCCGTCGTCCCGCCGAGCAAGTGCTCGGCGATGAAACCGCCGATGAAGAACAGGCTCCACGACGCGAGCACGACCCAGGACCAGGCATGGTACCACTCGAGTCGGGCATAGAGCGGGTCGCGCAAGATGTCCTTGGCATAACGCTCGAACAGCTCGGCCCGCAAGAGGTCGTCGTTCTTGACCATCACCCAGCCGACGTGCGCCCAGAAGAAGCTCACCAAGGGGCTGTGCGGATCGAACTGTTCGTCGGCGAACTGGTGGTGACGGCGGTGGATCGCGACCCATCTGGCAGGAGAATCCTGCACAGCGCAGACGCCAAGAATGGTGAGCGTGCGCTCGAGCCATTTCGGAGTGGCGAAGCTCCTATGCGTCAGTAGCCGGTGAAAGCCGAGATTGATGCCGAGCGTGCCAAAGACGTAAATGCCCAGCACCGAAAGGACCACGCCCGACCAGCTGAAGAACCAGGGCAGGAATGCCAGCAGCGCGATCAGGTGACACGCGACTAGCCCGATCGCGAAGACCCATTCGACCCGGATGGGACTGGCGGAATCCGGGGGGCCGGGCGGTCCCGCCTTCACTCTTTCGGCTACGATCGCAGAGGTGTTCATCGATGGCCAACAACGATATCCGCTCGAAGGGAAATCTAGCACAATGGAGCGCTTCGTGCCACGGATTGGCCGGCGGAGCGCAGCCAATAGGCAAATAAAGAGGTCGGAAACGCGGGAAAGCGTTCTCTATGGGCCACAATCCTCGTTTATCAGCGCGGATATGAGGAACGGACCGACCTCAATGACCTTTGCTCCCGTCATCGTCTCGGCCATACTTGCCACCCTCTCCTGACCCCTCGGAGTATCCGCCATGAATCCGATCACACTGTTCCTGACGATTCTCTGCCTCATCGTGGCCGCCGGTCTCTGGCTGAGTGGGTACCTCATTGCGGGCGTGGTATTTCTCGTCGCCGCAGTGATCATCGCCGCATCTCTCAAGATGGCCAACGCTTGGGAGAAATTCGTGATCCTGCGGGCTGGCAAGCTGCAAGGGGTCAAGGGACCGGGCCTCTTCTTGATCATTCCTATTCTCGACAATGTGACGGCCGTGATCGACGAGCGGATACAGACCACGGCATTCAGCGCCGAGCAGGCGCTGACGAAGGATACAGTCCCGGTCAACGTGGATGCCATCATCTTCTGGTACGTCCACGACGCGCAGAAGGCGGCCCTGAATATCACGAATTACCGGGAAGCCATCGATCGGGTGTCTCAGACGTCGCTGCGCGAAATGATCGGGGGGTCGATGCTCTCCGCGCTGCTGTCCGAGCGGCAGGCCGCTGACGAGCTGTTGCGAAAAGAGATCAGCCGCAAGACCGCGGAGTGGGGCATATCGGTGAAATCCGTCGAAATCCGCGATGTTGCGATCCCCGAGGCGCTGCAGGACGCCATGTCCCGGCAAGCCCAGGCGGAGCGGGAGAAGCAAGCCCGTGTCATTCTCGGGTCGGCCGAGGCCGAGATTGCCGGCAAGTTCGTTGAGGCCGCCAGGCTCTACGCCGACGACCCCGCCGCGTTGCATCTGCGCGCCATGAATATCATCTACGAGACCGCGAAGGAGCGCGGCACCACCATCCTGATCCCGAGCTCGATGGTCGACAGCATGAACGTGGCGCTGCCGATGGCGCTGGCCGGGAAGGTGGCGCCTGCGAAGACAACGCCATAAATGCTGCTGCTCAGCAACGATGATGTTGCGAAAGTGCTCGACATGCCTTTGTGCATGGCGGCGCTCGACGGTGTCTTTCATGAAATGGCGAAAGGAGACGCCGTTGGCATGGGGCGAATCGACGTCTATGTGCCTTCGGGCGAGACCAAAGCTCCCTATTATCGCTGGGCCGTCATGACCGGAGGCAGCAGGAAGGATGGATATGTTTGCGCGCGCATGCTTTCTGACATGGTGAGTTGGCCACGTGAATATGGCCGCGTGCGGGAAAACAAATGGGCGCGCGAACCCGGAACCTTCTGCGGCCTCCTGTTCCTGTTCAGCGCCAGGGATGCCTCGCCCGTAGCGATGATCAAGGATGGCCTGCTTCAACACTTTCGCGTCGGAGGAGGGGCGGGTCTGGGAGTGAAATATCTCTCGCGCAAGGACAGTCACACGGTCGGAATGATCGGCTCGGGTGGCATGGCGCGGACCTACCTTGATGCCTTCTGCCAGGTGCGCAAGATCACCAAGGTCAAGGTCTGGAGCCCCAATGCCGAAAATGCGCGCAGATATGCGCGTGAGATGGCCGAGTGGCATGGGATCCAGGTTGAACCTGCGGCATCGGCGCGCGAGGCCGTCCGCGGCGTCCACATCGTATCGTGTTGCACCTCGACCAACGAGCCTGTTTTCTTCAACGAGTGGCTGGAGCCGGGAATGCACGTTACCAATCTCACCTCAAGCGAGATCGAGCCAAGCCTGCCTGGGATCGTCGATGTGGCCATGCGTGCAGGCGAGGCCACTCCGCGTCTGGAAACACTTCCCAGGGAGGCCGACTATTTCCGCGCCGGGTTTCTCGGCTATGTTGCCGGCCAGCCGGAAGAGCGCGCGCTCGTTCCAAGGCTCGACCTTCCGCCTGATATCATCAAGATGCCCCGCCTCGTCGACCTCATCGCCGGCAAGGAACGAGGTCGAACGGATGACCATCAGACGTCGTTCTTTTTGAACGTGGGAGCGATCGGGGCGCAATTCGAAGGTGTTGCCGCCGCCGTCTACAACAGAGCGCAGGCGCAGAAACTCGGAACCGAGATTCCGACCGAGTGGTTCTTGCAGGATATCCGCGATTGATTCTCAGCCGATTGGGAGCGATCACGACCGGACGACTCTCTGGTCATTTGCGGAAATGTCGGATAAATCCGCTAGGGATGTCCGTTTGCGGTTGCGCAGGCGATCCGCATGCTTGGAGAAACGAAACATGGGTAAATTCACGATTCAGCCACACGGCCGCCTGCAAGAATGGATAGCGCACGAAAAGGGCTATTTCCACGATCAGGGGCTCGATTACGAATTCGGTCGTGGCCTATCAGCCAACAGCGAAAAGCAAGTCGACGCCTCCGGCAAGGTGACCGAGGTCCTCTCCGGGGCCTTCGAATCCTACCAGCAGGCCGGCGGCAACAAGGGCGTGAAGTCCGATATTTCCTGCGCATGCCATTGGGCCGTGAACCAGGCCTCCGCTCAGCATATTGGAACGATGTGGGGCAAATCCTACGTTGTCACGCCCGGCGGAGTCATGGTCCCACCGGACTCGCCGATCGCGAAGCCGGAAGATCTCGCGGGACAGGAGGTGGCCGTCGGCTATCATTCCGGCAGCCATTTCACCACGATTCAGGCGCTCGAGCCGTTTCTTGCCCGCGAACAGATCAAACTCAAGTTCGTTGGTTCGGTGTGGGCAAGGGTCGACGTTGCGGTTGATCGCGATATACCCGCGACCAGCGTATGGGGTTTGACTTATCAGGTGCTGGAGCAGCTCGGATTCCGGAAGGTCGTCGACACCTCGTTCATGATCGGATTCATGTTCCCGATCGGCGTCGACTTGGCCGATGTCGAGAAATACATGAACGGCATGAAGCGTGCTCAGATGGACCTCGATTTCGAACCGGAAAAATACAAGCACTATTACCTCAACGAGATTCCGGAGCGGTATAAGTCGAAGGTTGATATCCGCCGATTCTCGACCGGCGAGCGCATCGTGTTCCTGCCCTACACCGAGGCGATCTACGCCAAGACCCAAGCGTGGCTTCATGAGCGCGGACTATTTGCGGAAAGGCCTCCGGTTCTCCATTACGCGACGTCCGTCGCCGCGTAATGCTCCGGGCCCGCGAGGCTGGTTGCGTGACCGGCCTCTTTGCAGTTGCGAGGAACAACTGGAAGCACGACGCAAATGGCGCTGCTCATCAAAGCCGAGGAGCTCAGAGGTCTGATCTCGATCGAGGAAGCCATCGCAGCGGTACGCGATGGCTTTCGTGATCAGGGCGAGAAACCGGCTTATTCCGCACCCCGCATCCGCATTCAGCACGAGGACCGGCGGGTCAGCGTCCACCAGGGCGGCTGCCATCGGTTGCAGGTGGCGGGCATGTTCATCCACGTGGAGCGCTTTACCTTCAGCGGCGGTGCGCAGCAATACGAGCAGGCGGGCAGGCGGGTCTACGTCGCCTATGACAGCGAGACGGCGGCGCTCAAAACCATCATCGTCGGCTCCTTGCCGCTGTTCGAGGAGCCGATGGAGGACTGGTTCGGCACCGAGACCCCGATCACCGGCGCCGTCGGCACCGACATCCTCGCGCGGCCGGACTGCCGGGTGCTTGGGCTCTATGGCACCGGCCGGCAGGCGCGCCGGCACCTCGTCACCATGTGCACGATCCGTCCTTCGATCGAGGAGGTGCGGGTCTTCAGCCGCGCCGCCGACAACCGGATGGCCTTCGTCACGCGCATGCAGCCGCAGGTCAGTGCGCGCATCATCGCGGTTGAGAAGCCGGAGGACGCCTCGCGTGGCGCCGACCTGATCTGTCTTGCCACCGGCAGCAATGTCCCGGTTCTCTTCGGCGCGTGGCTCGAGCCCGGTCAGCACGTGACGTCGATCGTCGCCGGCAACAAAGGCGTCGTGCAGCAGGGCTCCGTGTCACGGCCGCGGCGAGAGTTCGACGATGCGGTGATCGCGCGGGCCGACCGCGTGGTCGCCACGCTCAAGGAACAGGCGATCATGGACGAACAGGGGGATCTGTTCGAGCCGGTCGCGAACGGCGTCACGTCCTGGGATCGAATCGCTGATCTCGGAGAATTGGTCTGCGGCAAGGTGTCGGGGCGTCGCTCTCCCGCGGAGATCACGGTGTTCAAGCAGAATTCCGACCAGGGCGTGGGCTTCATGGCGCTCGCCAAGCTCGCCCATGACAAGGCCCGCGCCGGCGGGCTCGGAATCGAAATCTAAAACGTTGGCCGACATTGACAGTTGAGTGCCCAACTTCGCTGTAAAAACCTAAAATGAAGTCTTCCTCGGCGTCCCCCGACCGCTCCGCCAACAGCACCCTCGCCGGCATCGGTTTGATGCTGGCCGGCATCGCCCTGTTTTCGGTCAACGACGCGCTCGGCAAGTGGCTCGTCGCCAGCTACTCGGTGGGAGAGCTTCTGCTCGTCCGCAGCGCCGCCGGGCTGATCCTGCTTGCGCCATTCATCCGACAGGCGGGGGTGGCCGCTTTCACAGCAGCGCCGCTGCCGGGATTGCAGGTCGTTCGCGTGATCCTCTCAACGCTCGAAGTGGCGATGTTCTTCTGGGCCGTGTCGTATCTGCCGCTGGCGGACACCGTGACCTTCTATCTCGCGGGTCCCATCTATGTGACGGCGCTCTCGGTCATCCTGCTCGGTGAGAAGGTTGGCTGGCGTCGATGGGCCGCCGTGGTCTTCGGTTTTGCCGGAGTCGTGCTGGCGTTGCGCCCTTCAGCCGCAAGCTTCACCCTGCCGGCGCTGATCGCGCTCGCCGGCAGCATCGTCTTTGCTTTTCTGATGATCGCCACGCGGCGCCTGCGCGAGACGCCGAATACGGTGCTGATCGCAGGGCAGATCGGCGGCACATTTCTGTTCGGCGCCGTCATGGCGCCGGCGGGATGGATCATGCCGCCGCCGCGCGACTTCGCGCTTCTGTCGCTGTTCGGCGTGCTGGCGATCGTGGCGCTCGCCTGCGTCAACCGCTCGCTGATGCTGGCACCGGCCAGCGTGGTCGTGCCCTATCAATACACGCTCATCGTGTGGGCGATCGTGCTGGGTTATATCGTGTTCGGCGACCTGCCGGATGCCTTCACCCTTTCCGGCGCTGCTGTCATCATCACAGCCGGCCTCTACATCTTCTTCCGAGAGCAAACGCAGGGCAGGCGGGAGTCGGCGTCACCGCTGCACCCGTGAGGTTCGCTCGGAGAGCGCTGCCCCAGCGAAGGCAAGCGCCCCCTCGGTAACACGCGCTCATTCTCGCCCTCGACCCTGGTGACCGGTGCTATAGTGCTTGGGCGACACGAGAACGGGACATCGTCGTGACATTTTCGGAGGGGCTGCTCGATGAAACTGCCGGTTTATGAAGTGCTCGCGCAGGCATTTGTCGCGGAGGGCGTCGACACCTTGTTCACCCTCATGGGCGACGCCAACATGCATTGGGTCAACGCCATGGCGAAGCACAATGGCGTGCGGATTGTTCATACGCGGCATGAGCATTGTGCCTGCGCGGCTGCGATCTCGTTTGCCTGGGCCACGGGCCGGCCCGGGGTCGCCTCGGTCACCTGCGGCCCCGGATTCACCCAAACCATGACAGCGCTTGCGACCGCCGCGCGAGGTCGCGTCCCCCTCGTCATATTCGCGGGGGAAACCGCGATCGGTGCGCGCTATAACAACCAGCGGATCGACCATGCGCCGTTTGCCGCGGCTGCCGGCGCCCGCTACATCCAGGTGCACAGTTCCAACCGGATGCTTGAAAGCGTCCACGCAGCGTTCCATTGCGCGCAGCTCGAAGAGATGCCGGTCGTCTTGGGCATTCCATTCGACCTCCAGAAGCAGCTCATCGCCGATGCCTCCGACTACCGACCTTCGGCCTCCATGCTGGCCTCCTCGGAAGGTCTTCGGCCCAATGCGCGCCTGGTCGAGGACGCCGTCCAGCGCATCCGGTCGTCCCGACGGCCGATCATCGTGGCCGGAAGAGGCGCAGTGCGGTCCGATGCCAAAGCGCAGATCGAGGCCCTGGCGGCGCAGTGCGGCGCCTTGCTGGCGACCACGCTGCCGGCGAAGGGTTACTTCGACGGCAACGAATTCTCCATCGGTATTGCAGGAGGGTTTGCGTCCGAGCTTGCCTATGAGCTTTTTGCCGACAGCGACCTCGTCATTGCGGTCGGAGCGAGTCTGAGCAATCACACCGCCCATGGCGGCAAGCTCTATCCCAAGGCATCCGTCGTGCAGATCGATCTCAACCCGGGCTCGAGGGAGGGCGGTGGGGCGGCTGATCTGTTCCTGAAGTGTGATGCCAAGGCGGGCGTGGAGGCCATTCTCGACCAATTGCGCCACGATTGCGCGCCGGCGCAAGGACTTCAGCAGGGATTGCACTCGCCGTCTCTTGCGCGCCGCATCGCAACCGAGACACCGGATCCAAGAGAATATCCGATCGATCCCGGAACCTTCGACCCGCGCGACGTCATCGCCGAGCTCGACCGGGTGATCCCGAAGGATTGGGATGTGATCAGTGGAGGCGGGCATGCCTCCTATTTCACCACTTTGATGCGCGGACGCTCGCCGAAACACTACTTCACGCTCAGGGAGTTCGGCGCTGTCGGCAATGGCCTCTCCTTTGCGCTCGGAGTTGCGGCGACGAGACCCGAGGGAAAGGTGCTGCTGGTGGAAGGCGATGGCGGGCTGCTGATGCATATCCAGGAGCTGGAGACCATCAAGCGGCACAAGCTCAAACTCGTGATCGGGGTCATGAACGATGGCGGGTTCGGCGCCGAGATCCACAAGTTCCGGGCCGATGGCCTCGATCCCGCCGAAGCCATCTTCGGCCGGCCGGATTTCGCCTCGATCGCGAATGGCTTCGGCCTGCGCGGCTCGAACATCACGAGCCTCGACCAATTTGCTTCGCTGCTGCGGAACTACGAGGCCGCCGGCGAGGCCGAAGTCTGGAACATTCCCATCTCCGACAAGGTGCCCTCGATCTACCAGACGAGGCAAGTCCGTCACTAGACGCTACTCCGCGGCGATCCGGATCGGGGCGAGGTCCTGTTCGAATGGATCCTCGAGCCGAGGGTCGTTCGTGAATGCGTCGGTCGTCTCGCTGCGCCGCACGCGGAACCAGAGCGCATAAAGCGCGGGCACGACCAGAAGCGTCAGCACCGTCGCAACGAACAGGCCGCCCATGATCGTGATGGCCATTGGGCCCCAGAAGATGCTGCGCGCGAGCGGGATCATCCCGAGGATGGCGGCGAGCGCGGTCAGGACGACCGGGCGCGCGCGCCGCACGGTCGCGTCGATGATCGCCCGGTGACGCCCATGCCCGTCCGCAATGTCACGGTCGATCTGATCGACCAGAATGACCGTGTTGCGCATGATCATCCCGGCCAGCGCGATCAATCCGAGCAGCGCCACGAAGCCGAATGGTTGGTTGGAGACGAGGAGGGCGCCGGTCGCGCCGATCAGCCCGAGCGGACCGGTCACGAACACCAAGGCAAGCCGCGAGAAGCTCTGCAGCTGGATCATGAGCAGCGCCAGCATGGCGATCGCCATCACCGGGAACACCGCAATCAGCGCGCCGTTCGCCTTGACGCTTTCCTCGATCGATCCGCCGGTCTCGATCCGGTAGCCATAGGGCAGGGCCTCTTTGATCGCGCGGAGCCTTGGCTCCACTTCCATGCTCACGTCCGGCGCCTGCACCCGGTCGACGATGTCGCCGCGGGCGGTCAGCACGATGTCGCGGTTGCGCCGCCACAGGATCGGCTCCTCGTATTCGTAGTTGAGGCGCGCGATCTGGGACAGCGGGACTGCGACCCCGTTCCGGGTGGTGATCGTCAGTCCCGCCAGCCGGTCGAGCTCGAGCCGCTCGGCGGCAACGGCGCGTGCCACCACGTCGATGTGCTCGATGCCTTCGCGATATTGGGTCACGGTGTAGCCCGTGACCAGCGTCTGCAGGGTTTGCGCCACGTCCTGCGGAGTGAGGCCAAGCGCGCGCGCACGGTCTTGGTCGACTTCGAGGCGGATCGATTTGACCTGCTCGCTCCAGTCGAGATGCGGATCGACGATCTTGGGGTTTGCCGCCATGACTTGGCGCACCTCTTCGGCGATCGCCCGCACCTTCATGGGATCAGGGCCGACCACGCGGAACTGCACCGGGAAGCCGACCGGCGGGCCGAACACGAAACGGTCGACGCGCGTGCGCGCCTCCGGCAGCGCGCCATCGGAAAGGGCCTTTTCGAGCCGCGACTTGACCCGCTCGCGGGCCTCGAGGTCCTTGGTGACGATGACGATCTGGGCGAAGTTCGGATTTGGCAGGACCGGGTTGAGCCCGAGCCAGAAGCGCGGCGAGCCTTGCCCCACGTAGGTGGTATAGGTCGCGATGTCCTGATCGCCGGCGAGGAGACGCTCGGCTTTCATCGCCGCCGCGTCGGTGGCGCCGATGGAGCTGCCTTCCGGCAGGCGCAGCTCGAAGAACAGCTCGGTGCGGGTCGAGGTGGGGAAGAACTGCTGCTGGACGAAGCCGAAGCTGGCCAATGCGGTGACGAACATCAAGACCGTGATGGCGACGACGGTCCTGCGCCAGCGCAGGCACAGGTCGATCAGGCGGCGCAGCGCCCGGTAGATCCGCGTATCGTAGATTGCGTCGTTCCCGTCGCTGCCATGCTGGGCAAAATCCGGCAGCAGCTTGAGCCCGAGATAGGGCGTGAACAGCACTGCCACGAACCACGAAGCGATCAGGGCGAGGCCGACGACCCAGAAAATCCCGCCCGCATATTCGCCCGCGCTCGACCTGGCGAAGCCGACAGGGAGGAAACCGGCGGCGGTCACCAGCGTGCCGGTCAACATCGGGAATCGCGTCGTCGACAAGGAGCCCGAGCGCGATGATGAGTGCACCGAGCGTGATCCGATGGAGATCGAGCCCTGACGCGAACATCACCACAAGAACGATCGCCAGCACCAGCGGCACCGACAGCGCAACCACGATGCCGGTTCGCCAACCGAGCGTCAGGAAGCTCACGACCAGCACGATGACGAGCGCCTCGGCGAAGGTTTCTATGAATTCCGAGACCGAGTCGTCGACGATGTGGGGCTGGTCGGCAATTTGCGTGACCTCGATTCCGACCGGGAGCTCGGCCGTGATGGATTTCATCGCGCCTCTGAGATTCTCGCCAAGCGTGATGATATTGGCGCCATCCTGCATCGACACGCCGAGGCCGAGCGCGGGTTTGCCGCCCTCGCGGAGCACGAAAGTCGGCGGGTCCTCATAGCCGCGCTTGACCGTCGCGATATCGCCGAGGCGAAAGACCTGCCCGTCGGCCTGGACCGGCACCGCCGCGATCGCGGCCACGCCCGAGAAGGCGCCGGTCACCCGCAAATTGATGCGATCGGCCGAAGTATCCACCGATCCGCCGGAGACAACGGCGTTCTGCTTGGCGACGCTGTCGAAGATTTGCTGGGGGCTGAGGCCGAGGGTGGCAAGCTTGGCGTGGCTGAACTCGATGAAGATCTTCTCGGGCCGCTCGCCGATGATGTCGACCTTGTTGACGTCGGGCACCCGCAGCAGGCGCTGGCGGATGTCCTCGGCCTGGGCTTTCAGCTCGGCGAGCGAGAGACCGTCGGCGCTCAGCATATAGAGCGCCGAGTAGACGTCGCCGTATTCGTCGTTGAAGTTCGGGCCGGTGATGCCGGACGGCAGGTCGCCCCTGATGTCGCCCACCTTCTTGCGAACCTGGTACCACAGCTCCTTGACCTTGGCGGGCGGGGTCTTGTCGGTGAGAAAGACCCGGATGAAGGAGACGCCCGGCTGGGAATAGCTTTCGATCCGGTCGAGAAAAGGCAGCTCCTGGAGCTTCTTCTCGATCTTGTCGGCGACCTGCGCCTGCATCTCGGTCGCGGTCGCGCCCGGCCAGGCGACGTGCACGACCATCGTCTTGATCGTGAAGGAAGGGTCTTCGGCGCGGCCCAGGTTGAGGTAGGAATAGAGGCCCGCTGCACCGATGATGAGGATCATGAACAGGACAAGCGGCTGGTGCGTGATCGCCCATTCGGACAGATTGAAGCGCTTCATGGGGCCGCTCCTCGCTGGCTTTGCCGTTTTCTTCACCGGGGTTCGACGGCGCGCACCTTAAGACCTGCTTCGAGCTTGTGGACGCCCAGCGTGACGACCTTGTCGCCATCGCCGATGCCCGAAGTGACGAGCGCGGCATCCTCGGTGAAGGAGGCGACCGTCACCGGGCGCAAGACCAGCGCGCCGTTCTCGTCCACCAGGTAGACCGAAGGGCCGGTGCCGCGGTTGAGGATCGCCGAGAGCGGCAGCCTCGCCATCGGGGTATGGGCAGGGCGCGAGAGCGTCACGGTCGCCGTCATCCCATAGGCGACGGTGTCGTCTGTCTCCCCGATCGTGAAGCGGGCCGCGTAGGTCCGGGTCGCGGCATCGGCCTGGGGCGAGAGCTCGCGCAGCCGCGCGTCGAATCTGCGCTCGCGATCGGACCAGAGCGCAACCGTCGCTTTGGACTTGCGCGCCTCGCCGAGCCAGGTCTCGGGCAGCGCGACGACGGCTTCCTTCTCGCCATGATGGGCGAGCCGGGCCACGGCTTGACCGATGGCGACGACCTGGCCGGGCTCGGCCAAGGTCGCGGTGATCACGCCCTCGGCGTCGGACTTGAGGTCGGCATAGCCGAGTTGATTGCGGGCGAGATCGAGCGAGCGCTTGGCGCGCTCGAGGCGCCCTTCGGCCTCGTCATTCGCCGCCTTCTTGCGGTCGAAGTCCGCGACCGAGGCATAGCCACGCGCCCTGAGAGTCGTGTAGCGCTCGAGGTCGGCCGCAGCCTGGGTCAGATTCGAGGTCGCGGCGGCAAGCTCGGCCTCGGCGCTCCGGACTTGCAGCTTCAGATCCTGGGGATCGAGCTGCGCCACGACATCGCCGGCATTGACGCGATCGCCGACATTGACGACGCGGGTGACGATCTTGCCGGCAACACGGAAGCCGAGATCGGTCTCATAGCGCGCCCGCACCACGCCGACGAATTCCCGGCTGGTCGCTTCGTTCTCGAAGGCGACGCGCTGCACCTGGACCGGCCGCTCGGCCTTGATCGCGGGAGCCGTATTGGCCTCGCAGCCGGCGAGAACGAGCAGCGCGGCTAGGGCGAGAAACGGATGCGGCCTAGAGCGCGACGGAAACATGGGGCCACCTCTTCGATCGTGAAACGTGATGACTGACGAAACTGTTCCATCGTCAGTTTTTGGGCGCACGAACTCGTGTTGGGGGTTCGACATCGGATCAGTTCCGGGGGGTTATTGCGCGGAGGAGGAAGCGGACCTCGGCGCGGGCGGCGGCCTCGAGGTCTTTCTGGTCGCGGAGGCACTCTGCGACCATGACCGGGTGACAGAAGCAGACCAGCGCGAGCATGATCAGCTCCGACGTCTCGCGCGGATCGACCCGCTCGAATTCGCCCGCTTCGATGCCGTCGCGCAGGATGAGCTCGGTTACCGTCCGCATCGCTTCCTTGTGGGTCTCGATGGCGTCCCAGCTGTGCTCGATTGCGACCAGCACGATGTCATTGACGCGTTGTTCCGTCAGTAGATTCTCTTTGTGATAGGCGAGGATCTCGAGCACCAGCCGCTCCATGCGCGCGGCTGCCGGGCCGCGCGAGCGGGCGACCGCCCAGGCCTTCTCTTCGAGCTCGGCGAGGCAGCGCTGGCAGATCGCCTCGACGATCGCGTTCTTCGAGGGGAAGAACCGATAGACATTGGCCGGCGACATTGCGAGTTCAGCCGCGATGTCGGCGACCGCCGTCTTGGCGAAGCCCAGCCGGCGAAACAGCGCCTCCGCCGTTTCGATGATCCGGCCGCGGGTATCGTCGGGCTTGGTCCTGGCCTGCGCGTTCATGCCTGCGTTCCCGGTCAACTATGATGACTGACGAAATCTATAATTCGTCACATTCGCTTTGTCAACCCGTTCATCGGTACACTGGGTCCATCACGTTCCAGTGAGCAAAGGGAGCAGCACATGGTCACCGTTCGTGAGCCCGTCTTGACGCCCATTCCGATCGCAAGCCTTCGACCGACGCAGATCACGGTGGGCATGCGAGAGGTCAACGAGAAACGTCAACATTGGCGCAAGCACAATGAAAAGAAGAAAGCTGAATTCCTCGGCCGACACATGATTCCCGTGATCCTGGGGCCGAAGGAGCGCCACTATGTCATCGATCACCATCACCTCTCGCGCGCGCTCCACGAGGAAGGGGTCAAGGACATCCTGGTCACGGTGGTGGCGGATTTGAGGAAGCTCGCTGGCGACGAATTCTGGGTGGTTCTCGATCATCGCAGCTGGGTGCATCCCTATGATGCGAACGGGCGTCGACGTCAGTTCGCCGAGATTCCCAAATCCGTTTCCGCCCTCGCGGATGATCCGTACCGCAGCCTCGCCGGCGAATTGCGTCGCGTCGGCGGCTTCGCCAAGGACACGACCCCTTTCAGCGAGTTTCTCTGGGCCGACTTTTTGCGCCGGCGGATCAAACGAAGCATGATCGAAAAGAACTTCGGTGCGGCCATGGAGAATGCGCTCGCTTTGGGCAAAAGCCCGGACGCCAACTATCTTCCCGGCTGGTGCGGACCGATTGTGGAAACTTAGCGCAGCGGGTCCCCCCGGGTTACGCTTGCGCAACGGATCCGTCGGCAGCATGATAAAGGATGATCGCTGCATCAGGCCCTCCGAAGACGTTCGGATGGGCACTCGAGGAGGACATCATGGCAATCAGGCAAGGAAGGAGCAGGTCGCACGAGCCAGAGGTCGTCGCCGGCAACGGCCTCATCGATCGCCGCGTGCTGCTCGGACGCGGCATTCTTTACGCGGGCGCAATCGGCACCGGCGCGAGTGCCTCGTTGACCGGCGCGGCGGCGGAGCCGCTGGCCGTCGATCCTTGGAGCCTGGGGCCGGGCAGCCTCATTCCGGCCTATGGGCAGCCGGCGAAGTATGAGGACAAGGTCGTCCGCACTCTCACCAACCCGACAGGTCGACCGGGCGGCCAGAACGCGCGCACGCCCCATCACCTCCTCAACGGCACCATCACGCCCAATGGCCTGCATTTCGTGATCGCCCGCGCCGGCGCTCCCGATATCGATCCGGCCAAACACCGCTTGGTGATCCACGGCCTGGTGACGCGGCCGCTTGTGTTCACGCTCGAGGCGTTGGCGCGCTATCCGATGGTGTCACGCATCAGCTTCGTTGAGTGCGGCGGCAACAGCGCGTCCCTCTACCGCAAGGAGCCGGCCGAGGCCGGCGTGCAGGCGATCCACGGGCTCCTGTCCTGCGCCGAGTGGACCGGAGTGCGGCTCTCGACCTTGCTCGAAGAGACCGGCATCGATCCGAAGGCGAAATGGTTCATCGCCGAAGGCGCCGACGGTCCCAGCATGAACCGCAGCATCCCGCTGGCCAAGGCCATGGACGATGCAATGATCGCGCTCTACCAGAATGGCGAGCGCCTCAATCCGGCGAACGGCTATCCGATGCGTCTGCTGGTGCCCGGCTACGAGGGCAACATGAACGTCAAATGGCTGCACCGGCTCAAGCTGCTCGAAACGCCGATCATGGCGATCAACGAGACCAGGCAATACACGATCCTGCGGCCGGACGGAAAAGCCTGGCAGTTCTACTTCCCGCAGGAGGTCAAGTCCTTCATCACCCACCCGTCTCCGGGTCTGACCATGAAAGGACCAGGCTACTACGAGATTTCCGGCCTCGCCTATTCGGGCAATGGCCGGATTGCGAAGGTGATGGTCTCGGCCGATGGCGGCAAGAGCTGGGCGCAGGCGGCGCTGCAGGAGCCGGTGCTGAGCAAGGACCTGACCCGGTTCCGCATGCCCTGGCGCTGGGATGGCCAGCCCGCGGTTCTGCAAAGCCGCGTCTGGGACGAGGCCGGCAACATCCAGCCGACCCGCGCCGAGCTCCTTGCCGAGCGCGGCGAGCCCAAGAGCAATCCGCCGGTGACCGCCTTCCCGATGGAGCATATGAACGCCATCACGAGTTGGGCGATCGACAGCAAGGGCGAGGCGAAGCACGTTTATGCCTGAATTGATCGACGGCGCCGCGTAGAATGGGTTGAGCGCCAGCGAAACCCATCACCTCTCGGCGAAACCACCGTCGCGATGGATTTCGCTTCGCTCAACCCATCCCACGCACGGCGTCCGAGGCGGGCGCCGTTGTGAAAAGCCGGCCGCCAGGCCTGGCCGTTCGTGCCGCTCCGCTGCGATCATGGGCAGAACAGGCAGGC
>WNGR01001476.1_pt1 | contig 26337 bp, 27 predicted proteins | sample 5407581 | NCBI WGS metagenome assembly WNGR01 (sample SAMN13153383, study PRJNA577476) | soil metagenome | isolation source: 80 cm soil or saprolite under Garry oak tree replicate 2 | place: USA:California | collected 2016-06-15
ATCTTTTCGACAACGTTTGCGACCACCTGATCGTCGAAGACGTCGCGGCAGATAAAATCGTCGGCACATATCGATTGCAAACCGGCGTTAACGCCGCGGCGAACATCGGCTATTACGGTGAGCGCGAGTTTGACTTCACGCCCTACGAACCATTGCGCGGTGAAATGATCGAGCTGGGCCGGGCATGCGTGCATGCTGAGCACCGCAATTTCAATTTTTTGCATCTGCTCTGGCGCGGCATCGCGCGTTACGCGTTCGAGCGAAACGCGCGTTTCCTCATCGGATGTAGCTCGCTTACATCGCAAGATCCGATGGAAGGCGTAGCGATGTATGAGCAGTTACTGGGCAAGCATCTCGTTAGGCCTAAGTGGCAAACTGTGCCGCATGCAGCGTTCAGAGTAGACGTCGATCTTATGTCGGCGTCATGCACGCCGCCGCCGAAGCTCATGCGCGCGTACTTGTCCATCGGCGCAAAAATCTGTGGCCCGCCCGCAATGGATCGGGAGTTTGGCACGATCGACTTTCTTACTCTGATCGATCTTCATGCGCTGCCGACGATCGTCCGCGCGCATTTCCTGAGATGAACGCGTCTTCTGCTCCTGTAGCCAGCATCGGTGATGCCGGAAGACCCGGATCAACGATCCCGGCTGCAACTTTGCTTGCTGCGTGGCGCGCTTTCGCCGTGGTATTTTTCTCCGCGTGCGCGCTCGCGGAAATCGTGGCGGTCATTCTATTCGTTGGGCGGGAGCGCCGTCTCTCCGCGCGCACCGAATGGCTTCATCGTTGGTGCCGCTTTGCCTGTCGCGTGCTCGGTATTCGCGTGACCACGCACGGCGCAATGCCGCGATCTGGTCTGCTCGTTTGCAATCATCTGAGTTACCTTGACATCATTGTCCTTAGCTCGATCAGACCTTGCATTTTCGTCGCCAAACGTGATGTCGGCGGATGGCCCTTGTTCGGCTGGTTGGCACACGCAGCCGGCACAATCTTTGTCGATCGCCAGCGCCCGTTAGCTACCGCGTTTGCTGTGAAGCGAATACACGCGGCAATCGTCTCCGGTTTGCCCGTCGTCTTGTTCCCTGAAGGGACAAGTTCCGACGGCTCGACTGTGTTGCCATTTAAATCGTCACTGCTCGAATCAGCCGTGCAGCTGCGTTGTCCGGTCGGTACTGCTGCTATCGCCTATTCGCTTGACCATGGTTCCGTCGCCGATGAGATCTGCTACTGGCGGGACATGACTTTGGTGCTTCATCTCCTTAACCTTTTCTTCAAGCGCGAAATCTGTTCCAGGTGCTCATTTTCTCATTCAAAAATTCGCGTTGGCAATCGCAAAGAGATCGCTCGGGCGTTGCGTGATGAAGTCGTGTCGATGCGATTATGACCACCGGCCCGATCCAGCATACAGGCTTGAGCATTGTCTCCGGTAGCGTATTCAGTAACACGGCATCATATGCTGCGCACCGACTTTGGTTAAGAGTCACTTGCTCTGCCAATTGAGCTAACGGTGCGTTTTGAATTTACGAGTTACGATTGCTGATTTGCGATTTTCGACCAAAGCGCACAATTGCTTACCGCCGCAAGAATTTTCCGTCGAATCAGACAAGCTGCAATTCCGAAGATTGAAATCCGAACTAGATTACGCCTGCGTATGGCGGGCGTAGTGTATCTCGACGCCTTTCGGGAGCAGACGTTTGCGCCCGCGTTGCCGCCGGCGCGCCAGCGTGGCGCGGCCCGCTTTCGTTTTCATGCGCGCACGAAAACCGTGCTGGCGTTTGCGTGTTCGCTTCGATGGTTGGTAAGTCCGTTTCATAAAACCGAAAAATAGTTTCGGCGCGATTTGAGAGCGGTTACACTAGGAGCGAGTGCGGCCTTGTCAATCGAGCACCGCGACATGATTGTTGGACCTTCATTCGCAGATTGCCAGCGCCTCCAATTTTTGGAATAATCGACGCCAACCGTGAGCGCAAATGTTGTAATCGAACCGGCGACAGAGGCCGACCTGGACGAATTGTCGGAGATGCTCGGCGAACTGTTTGCCCAGGAAAGCGATTTTCGCCCGGACAAAGAGAAACAGCTCCGCGGTCTGCGCTTGATTTTCGAACAACCCAGCCGTGGCCGGGTTTTTGTGCTGCGACGTGACGGGGTCATCGTGGGCATGATTAATTTGCTCTTTACGATCAGCACAGCCGAAGGCGGGTTTGTCATCCTGCTTGAGGACCTGGTGATCCACAAAGAGTACCAGGGTCATGGGTACGGTTCAAAACTTCTCGAACACGCGATCGATTTCGCGCGCCAGAAAAATTTCCTCCGTATTACTTTGTTGACTGATCGGCCGGAAAATCTGGCGCAAGAGTTTTTCCGGCGCCACGGCTTCCACGAGTCTTCCATGATACCGATGCGCTTGCTGATTACGCCGGAAGGCGAGCAATCGAGCAAATAAACTCGTTCCCTACTTGCGCTTGCTCTGACTATCGATCCAATCGCTTAATTGCCTTGCGAGGCGTTTTTCGAATTCTGACCGGAACTGAATTTCGTCCACCGCTTTTGCCACTTCGGTTGCACTCTCAGCAGGCAAATTAGTTTTGCCGTAAGCTTTTAGTTCATTGGCACGCGAATCCTCGGAGAAGAAGGTGAACAGACTGGGCGCGTACCGGTTTGCCCCGAGCGCGTCGGTCTTCGTGAGCAACGCTTTCATGTTCGCCTTTGCAAAGTCCCACGCAATATCCGGATGATCGCTTTCACGAGCTACTCTCGAAACAAGAAATATTGCGCGGCTTGTTGGCAGCTCATCGGTGAGCGCAATTGGCAGTGTTTTCTTCACGAGCGTGGGATCGATCGCGCCAGCCAGCGCGTCGTAGTAATTTTGTTTTTCCTCGGTGCTCGTCGTCTTCAGTCCAAGCTCGTGAAGCTGGTTCCAAGTTGCTTCGTCGGCGTAACGGCCGACGACCGCAAGAACTGGCGGACGAAGATCGGGTTGGAGCGATTGCGGGTTTGTAAGATATCTTTTAAAACGCTCGCGACAGCCCGCGATAATTTCTTGATCGTTCAAATCCCCCAGCGCGTTGATTAAACTCGCCCGCAAATTTCCGGCGGTAGCTGGTTCGCTGGCTTTCGGATCCCAGCCCAGCGCGTCAAAGGTCGGCCGCAAAATCGATCGCGCGTAGGCCTGAAATTTTTCCCGTTCTGGACGGCCAATGAGCAGCCGCTTAATAAAATCCAAGACATTGATGATCTGTTCACGCTCGGCGAGCTCGGTCGACGAAGGTAATTTATCGACCAGTTCGAAGTAGCGTGAGACAGACGCGCGGTTGGCTTGGACGAGCGCCCATGCGTCGCTCAGGAGATCCACACGATCTTCAACGCCCATCTGAGGCAGAGTTCGGAGCAGTAAGTTCCAGGATGGCTCGTCATATTCGACGCGATAATTTCCTGCGCCTTTTACATTCAATTTGAGGGCACGATCGGCTGGAATATTCTGCAGATGCGCGCTTTTCCCGGTCATCAGTACGCTGACAGGAGCTTGCCCGACGTCGATCGAATAAGTTAACGGGATTTTCCATTCGAGTGGTGGCGCATTCCTGAAATTAATCGTGAAGCGTTCTTGCGTAAGCGAGACCTTGCCGCCTTCGCCTCGCTTGACTTTCACGACGGGAAATCCCGGTTGCTCGGTCCAACCTGCTGCGATTTCAGCGATCGGTTGACCCGACGATTCCGAAAGTGCATTCCAAAGATCCGCCGTGGTGGAGTTCGAAAATTTATGCGTCGCCATATATTGGCGAATTCCATCACGGAAAACATCTTGGCCGAGAAAGCTCTCGAGCATCCGAAGAAATGACTGGCCTTTTTTGTACGTGATGTCGTCGAAAGCACTATTGGCTTCGGCTTCGGTCGCGATCGGCTGCTGAATCGGATGTGTTGTCGATCTTGCGTCGCCTTCCATCGCCTGCTCCTTGGTGATGCCGACGCGCCGCGTCGGATCGCGCGGCAAATTTCTGCGCAGCCAAACCTCCCACTGCGGATTGAAATGCGCTGTGCATTTCGTGCCCATCCAGGAAGCGAACCCTTCGTTGAGCCAGAGATTGTCCCACCAAGCCATCGTTACGAGATCCCCGAACCACTGATGCGCCATTTCGTGCGCGAGCACTTCGTAGATATTTTGCTTGGTCTCCGCAGATGAGTTCTTCGGATCAAACAAAAGCGCGGCCTCGTAATAAGTAATGCCGCCCCAATTTTCCATTGCGCCGCCAAAGCCGCCGGGTAGAGCGATTTGATCCAGCTTCGGGAGCGGATAAGGCACGCCGAAGTAATCGTTGTAATATTTCAGAATTTGCGCCGTGGCTTCGAGCGCGTAGCGGCCCATTTCCGCTTTACCTTTTGTTGTGATCACGCGGATCTGCGTGGGTCCACTTTGCGATTCGATCAGATCCAGCTCGCCCGCGACGAAAACATTGAGATAACTCGACATCGATGGAGTCGCGGCAAAGCGCACCTCTTTTCCGCGCGCGATTTTTCTCTCGCTCTCGATCGGCATGTTTGAAACGGCGAACCAGTTTTCCGGAATAACTGCCGTCAATTGAAAACGAGCGCGAAAAACTGGTTCGTCCCAGCAAGGAAACAACCGGCGGGCATCGGTCGCTTCGAATTGCGTCCCGAGCATGATTTTTTTTGTGCCGCTGCCTTGTTCCTGGTAGCGCGCGTAAAAAAGGCCCTGGCCTTGCTGGTTGATCTTTCCCGAGAAACTGAGCGCGAGCGTGTGGTCGCCGGCAGCAAGTTGCGAGGGCAGCTCCAAGGTGAGCAACTCGGTTTTCTCGTCTATCCTAATTGCGGACTCCAGCAATGCCTTGCCATCAAGAGACGCGCCTGTGATTTTGAGCTCGAGCGCATTCAACACAAGCCGATGAACTGGGCTGTGCGCGCTCAGCTTCACCGTTTCCGTTCCACTGAATGTCAACTTGTCGATGTCGGGAACGATCCGAATGGAATATCCCGTCGGGGCGACCTCTTTCGGCAGTTTTCCCGGTGTCGTTGCAAAGGCGAAAGGTTTTTCTGCACTCATGCTGTTGGCAAATAGAGTAGAAAACAGGCAAAGGAAAAAAAATACCGAGCGCATGTGCGACCACTAGCAGCACACACGGAATTTTGCATCTGCAAACATGACAGGCAGAGACGCACCTCCAAGCCGTCCGACAAAATTTTCGGCGCGCCCGGTTCGTCGCAGCGAATCCGTCTTTTCGCGGACGCTCTCGCCCTGCCAATTACTGCACGACCAAGACCAAAAGCAATTGTCCGCCACCCACTTGCGGCCCTTTAATCACGAGCGGACTACGCTTGCTTAATTTGGTATCCGTTTCCAGTAGGAGTTCTTTCTCCTTGTAAAGCTTCAGATTCAAAACATAACCGGCTTCGCTTTCGCCTCGCGCATCGACGTGAAGCGCGAAATATTTGCTGGCGGCGAGCCAATCTTCTTCACCGGTCTTGAGCGTCTTGCTGGATTGGCCGATGACCTGAAATTGGTTGTAACCGAAAAGTTGCTTCAGAGGCCGTTCGATCCGAGTCAATTCCGGCGGGATCGGCTCTGGTTGTGCGACATTTTCCGCGATGACCAGCCCGCTCCAAACTGCTTCGGCCGCGCGCGATGCGGGCGCTGCGTTCATCACCAGCGCGACAAGAGCGGTGAAGAGCAGGATCGAGCGGAGCATGAACAATTACTTAGCTGCGTAATCGGCCGGGAGCGACTGCAACCCCTCAGTCCAGAGCACTGTTACTCGATCCTCTTTCGCCTCGAACATCGAGATGGTTGCATTTGGGCTGACGACTGGATCAACGCGTGCGTTCAGGATTTCCGAGAGATATTGTGACTGTTCGGCCGGATTTTTCTCTCGCATAACAAAGACTGCGAAAATCAAAAAGACGGCAAGCGAAGCGGTCCCAGTCCAGAAGAGACGGCGAATTGTCCACCAGGTGGAAAGAGCAATGTCGCGCTCTCGAGAGGGCTCGGCATTTTCGCGTGCGATTCGCTCGCGGAGTTGATGGCTGAAAAACTCTTCATTCGTCAACGCATGCGCCCCCAGTTCGCGTTGCAAAAGAGCGCCGAGCTTTTTTGCATTACGCTTTTCAGATTCAGCAGCAGCTTTGTCCGGTAGCGAAGCTTCGAACTCAGCCAGCTCCTTGGCGCTGAGCTCGCCGTCAAGCCATGCCGTCCATTTCTCTTCAAATGTTTTCATAAACGTCTTTCAGCAGGTTTTGTAGTTTCTTGCGCGCATAGAACAGACGCGACATCACTGTGCCGATCGAGCACCCGAGCGTTTCTGCAATCTCGTGATATTGCATCTCCTCAGTTTCTTTCATCAAAATCACGGCGCGATGCTCGGGCGAGAGCTGGGCAATTGCGTTCTCGATGCGTCCGCGGATTTCGGTCCGCTCCATTGTTTCATAGGGCAATGCATCCGCTTTCGGCACCGTCTTGGATGCGGGATCGATTTCCCGTAATTGGACCGCATCGTCGAACTCAGCACCTGCGCCTTTCACCTGTTTTTTTCGCAGCCAATCGATCGACACGTTCATCACAATCCGGTAAATCCAGGTATAAAACGAGGAGCGGCCGCGAAAGCGTTTAATTGACTTCCATGCTTTGACGAAGCTGTCTTGAGCCAGGTCCCAGGCGTCCTGCTCATTATGGACCATGTTATAAATCATGCTGAATACTCGTGTGCGGTAACGAGTTACCAGCTCGTCGAATGCCTCGGTATCACCGGCCTGGCATCGTTTCACCAGGTCCAATTCCGACACATCGGCCTGAGCCAGAGTCGCTTCCGTTTGCATGATTGGACGGAACCGGCCCTATTTCATTCAACTCCGAAAGCCCTCGGAGCCGAAACGGCGTCGCCACTCGCCGCGATATTCACCCATCAAGCTAATGATGCCGTCTCGCACTTGGAAGAGCCGCTGTTGCAGCACCGAATACTGCGCGGCGGTAATCAACGTTTCTGATAAAAGTTGTGCCGCCGCGTCCATCGAGATCGTGATCGCCTTCAGCGCTCGCTTCAAGTAAGCAATCGTCATCCCGATTTCATCGACATCATCGTCATTCAAGGCCGCCGCCAGCTTGGCGCTCGCCAGTGCAGAGTGCGTAGCCAATTTCACTACCGGTGGTTCGTTTTGAAGCGAAGGATCTTGATCGAAGAGTTGATCGATCCAAATCGTCAGCGCAAAAGCGGCTCGATAAAGCGTGTGCTCTTCAAATGTGTCGGGCACCGGCGCTGTCTGATCAGCGTCGAAGGCATCATCCTCGGCCGGGTCGCCAGCAGCAAAGAGCGCGTCGACTTCCGCGCTCCAATCTTTTGCATCAAGCAAATGCGTCCAGCCCATTTCGCGGGCGATAATCTCATCGCGTCTCGGATCGTCGAGATACGTTTCCAGCAATTGCATGTACTTCTCGGTCTTATGATCCTGTTGCTGGAGAAAACGCTCCCAGTCATACTCGTCCCACATCTGTTCGGACTCGCCGTCGTAGTCGGCCATGTTCGACTTAACGTCAGCTTCTGTTCGCACGCAAAAGTTTTTCGCCATTCAGCAGGATCGTTTCGCGGTCGTCTTTGACCGAGTCCTAGATTTTCGGCTAAACTACCCCGTGAGCGCCGAACCGCTCCAGGATTTGCCCACCCAATCGATTTCATGACTGAAGAAGATAAGGATGACGAGCAGTTTTACCGCGATACGGAGAGCATTGCCTTTAGGAAACTCGACGATCGGCAGCTCGCGCTGCTTGAGCCACTCGGAATGCGCCGAACGCTGCCGCATGGCGAGTTCATCTTCAAAGCAGGGCAGCGCGGTCTCGGGCTGACCGTTATCCTGCGCGGCGAAATCGAAGTCTTCGAAGCGCGGGATGGCACCGAGCAAATTCTCGCCACCGCCAGGGAGCGCGACTTCATCGGTGACGTTGCGATGTTGCAAGGCACCTCTGCGCTAGCCACTGCGCGCGTGAAGTCTAAAGAGGCCGAAGTTCTGGAAGTCCCGGCGGCTGAGATCCGGCGCGCGCTCGCTGAGTTACCCGGTTTGGGTGGTCCGATTGTGAAGGCTTTGATCATGCGGCGGAGGCGGCTCATGCGAGACCGCGAGTTCGCCGGGCTGCGCATTATCGCGCTGCGGGATGCGCGTGAGGGCCATCAGCTCCACGATTTTCTCGACAAGAATCGCATTCCGCATCGGCTGATCGAATTTGAGACCGAGCAGGGCCAGGCGCTTTGCCAGCGGCTGCACCTAACGAGTCGCGATTTACAGACGCTCGTCACTGCCACTGGCGCTCCACTGCGCCGCCCATCGCTGCGCGAAGTTGCGCAAGTGGCCGGTTTGCTTCGCCCGCTGGCGCACGAGGACGAAAGCGAAATCACCTGCGACCTAACGATCGTCGGCGCTGGTCCAGCCGGTCTTGCCGCAGCGGTTTATGCGGCGTCGGAAGGGTTGAAAACCGTCGTCTTGGAAAGCTACGCGCCCGGAGGGCAGGCCGGCTCCTCTTCCTGGATCGAAAACTTTTTCGGGTTCCCCACCGGAATCAGCGGCGGCGACTTGACCTATCGCGCGCAGCTTCAGGCGTACCGATTCGGCGCGAAATTTTCCACGCCGGCGCAGGCGCTCTCGCTCAATTATCACGACGCGGAAGAATATCGCGCGAGCCTGCAAATCGAAGGTTGCACCGCCACCTTGCGGGCAAAATGCGTCCTCATCGCGACGGGCGCAGATTACCGACGATTGAATGCCGAGGGGCGCGAGGAGTTCGAGGGCTCGGGCCTTTATTATGCCGCAACCGCCCTCGAAGGGCAGCTCTGCCGCGGCGCGACAGTGATTGTCGCAGGCGGCGGCAATTCGGCGGGACAAGCCGCCATGTTTCTCTCCGAAGGCGCGACTAAGGTGTTGCTAGTGATCCGGGGCGACGATCTTTCGAAGAGCATGTCGAGCTATCTCTCGCGGCGTGTGCAGACGCGCGAAAACATCGAGCTCCTGCGCCACACTGAGATTCGGAAAATGACAGGCAGCAAAATGCTTGAGGCAGTCGAGCTGGAGAATACCGAAACGTGCGAGCGGCGGGTCGTGGAAACGCCAGCCATTTTTTCTATGATCGGTGCCAAGCCATGCACAGATTGGCTCCCCCCCCAGATTGAACGCGACGAAAAAGGCTTCATCAAAACCGGACCCGCAATTGCCAATGCGTTGGCGTGGAACGCGAGCGCGCGCGTGCCCGGGCCGCTCGAGACCAGCCTGCCCGGTATTTTCGCCGCAGGCGATGTGCGCTCCGGCTCCGTGAAACGCTGCGCCGCTGCTGTCGGCGAAGGCGGCATGGCGATCGCGGGCGTGCACGACGCCCTCGGCACTTTTGCGTGACAACGGCTAAGCGGTGACCCCCCGCGGTCGCTGCTTCCGACTAGTTTGTAATCGCAGTTGCCCGCACGCGGCGTCGATATCGTGTCCCTTCTCCGTGCGCAACGTCACGGCGACTTCTCGCGCGCGTAAGATGGACAAAAACTTTTCCTGTCGATTGCGCGACGGCCGGGACCATTCGAGACCCTCGACTGTGTTGTACGGAATCAAATTCACTTTTGCCGAGAGTCGTCGAGCGTGCTGCGCAAGAAGGTTCGCCTGGTCATCGGCGTCATTGACTCCAGCGATCAGAATGTATTCAAAAGTGAGCTGCTGTTTCTTGCGCGCGGCGTAATAGTCGCAAGCCGAAAGCAACGTGTCGAGGTTGTAGCGACGATTGATCGGCATGATCCGGTCGCGCACTTTGTCCGTGGCGCCGTGCAAGGAGACAGCGAGACGAATTTGCAGCGATTCATCGGCCAGTTTTCGAATTTTCGGTGCAAGACCGCTGGTTGAAACAGTGAGCCGCCGGGCGCCGATGCCGAGACCCCACGGCGCGTTGATGATCCGAATCGCGCGCAACACATTATCAAAGTTGGCGAGCGGTTCGCCCATTCCCATGAAAACAATGTTGTCGATCTTGTCGCCGCTTTCGTGCTCAACCGTGATGACTTGATCGATAATTTCGTTTGCTCGCAGATTGCGAGAGAATCCTTCTAGACCGCTCGCACAAAATTTGCATCCGTAAGCGCAACCGACCTGGGTCGAGATGCAAATTGTGCGGCGATCCGATTTTTGTCCGTACAATGCTGGCGAGGCTGGGATCAAAACGGATTCGATCAGATTTCCATCAGCTAAACGAAAGAGAAATTTTCGCGTCGTGTCCCGCGAACCGAGAACCCGAACCACTTCCAGGCGATCGAAGCCAAAGAGATTTGCCAACCGCCCGCGCAGTTCGTGCGGGAGATCGGTCATCTCCTCAAATGATTCGACTCGTTTCTTGTAAAGCCAATCCGCGATCTGCCTGCTGCGATAACTTGGCTCGCCTAACTCGCGAAGCTTCTCGCCCAGCTCTTCCAATTGCAAAGACTTGATGTCATGTACCGCATTCGTCACGATTAAAGTTACCGAGTCGGCGAAGCCACAGCAAATTAGCCAGGCAACCGCCATAGTTACACGGATCAATTTCGTGCTAGAGATAACTTAATTCGCGGTTAACTTTCTGACGTGAAACGTTTGGCAATTTCCAGTGCTTTGGCTTTGGCAATCACATTTCTGATTCCTGCCTGTGCCTCCCACGACGAAGCGATAACGGAAGAGTCCAGTTCGCAATCAGGCGCTACTGTTCCGGGCGAAAGAGTTTCCGACGAAGGAGCTCTTACTCCCGGGGCCCCCGGGTCGAGCGCGAGCGTTCACTGGTAATCCGGCGATCGCGACCCGGAAATTTCGTATCGCGATCGGTTGTTTCGGTCAACTGTGAGATTCTGCTTGATCGCCCAATGACGCAGAGAAGTATCAGCGGCGATGCAGAAAACGCGCACGCCGTTCAGTCTCGGTTGGGAAGCTGCCCGGGCGAACGCGATCCCGGCCTTGATTATTCAAGCGTTCATGCTCGCGCTGCTGCTCGCCTATTATACAAACCACACGGCATCCGCGGCCCTTTCTCAATTTGCCGAATTCAAGCGTACACATGGACTCCTCTTTGTAATTATCGCTTCCATTACAGCTGGTGCGCTCATTCCAGAGCTGTTCTTGATTTTTTTCTTTCAACGCGGACGGCCAAGTCGGCGAAATCTACGCAATTTGCTCTTTACGATCCCGGTTTGGGGATTCGATGGGACACTTGTTGATCTGTTGTATCGAAGCGAAGCCGCCTGGTTCGGTGATGTTGTGACATTGCCGGTGGTCGCCGCGAAAATTTGCGTCGATCAATTTGGTTATAATCCGTTTTTCGCCGCGCCGTTCGGAGTCCTAACTTATGAATGGAAGAATAATGGAATTTCACTGGCCCCATTACGGCAGCTGTTCACGGCGGCCCATTATCGAGACAAAATTCTGCCGACGTTGCTCGCGACTTGGGCGGTCTGGATCCCACTCATGGGAATCATCTATTCGTTGCCGTTGGTCCTCCAGTTTCCACTGTTCGGGCTGTCGCTTTCGTTTTGGGTGCTTCTCTTGACCTACATGACCAACCGCTTCGCCGGAAAGATCAAAGCCGATGCGCCTCTCGCGCTGGCTGTCGCTGACGTTAAAGAGTTGAAGCGTTAAAGAATTGAAGGGAGGGGATTGGACGTCACGTCCCCCATTCACCGCTTCAACGACTTCCGTTAAGGAAGTAGGCAAGTGCTTCGTGAACGCCGGCGCCGTATTCATTTTGCGCGATGTAACCACCCGCAGCGCGCACGGCATCTTTGACTTCGGAGATCGCGTTCGCAGGGCAAGCGGGAAATCCAGCGAACTGACCATCCAACATCGAGATGTCATTGTGATGATCGCCCGCCGCGAAGATGTTTTCGCGCGAGACTTCGATCAAACGCGCGAGTTCGGCGAGCGCCGCGCCTTTGTGGTAATCGGCATGGCAAAAGCGCAAATAAACCGTGTTTCGTTGATAGTCGAACTTCGGGTGCCTGGCTCGCGCTTGCTCGATAAACTTCGTAACCAGGTCCATCTCTTCCTCGCTATTGGCGATCAGACCCTCGGGATGTTCCTCGTTGTAAAGAACGCGCGCTTTCGTGCGCTGATTCACGAAATCAATAACTTCCGCAAGCACCGATGAGGCGGAGCTAAAAAGCTCGCGGTGTTCGCGCGCACAGCGCTCGTTCCAGTCGCCGAATGCTTCCCATTTATTTCCGTCCTGGCCGGGACGAAAGACGTCGCGCTCGTTCGTGAGGATGAAATCCGGACGGATCGGAAATGAGAAATCGGCCAGGCCGGATTCGAGCAGATCGACGGAGCGACCGGTATTGATTGCCCAGATCGCGCCGGCGTCTTGCAGGTCGCGAATCAATTCCATGCATTGCATATCGAGAACCGGTTCGCCAGCGCGCGAAACGAGTGTGCCGTCAAAGTCCAGGCTGAGGAGTTGAATTGATGAATGCATGTCAAAACTAACTTAGGAATTGATTTCACGAACGCAATCCGCGACGTTTTTTACATTCGACTACGAACGGGAGATTGAGTGAGGAGGCGACTCCGAAAGGTTTCGCGAGCAACGCCGCCGGGGCGCCGTTTTAGAGCACGAACAATTATAAAAGATTGAAGATGAAATCAGCCTACGAACTTGCGATGGAGCGACTGGAGAAAGTATCGCCCTCGATTTCGCTTTCCGAGGATCAGAAAAAAGAAATCGCGAAAGTTGATTCAACTTACCGGGCCAAGATCGCCGAAAAAGAAGTTTTTTTGAAAGATCAAATTCGCAAAGCACAAAGCGCTGGAAAGTTGGAGGAAGCGGAGTTACTCGAGAAGCAGCTTGCCTCGGATGTTCGCCGTTTGCGGCAAGATTGCGAGGCAAAGAAAGAGAAGCTGCGCGCGAGTTTCTCAAATTAATGTAGCGCAAGCGTCCAGCTTGCATTGTTTCGGTTCGTAGGTCGAAGACCTGCGACACTCTAAGGGACCGATCCTTCGACTTCGCTCAGGACAGGCTCCGCGGCGCCTTCCACAGCAGCCGCGGGTTCGCCACGCTTTGGCAGATCGGGATCGAGGAAGCCGAGCATGTGCGCGCGCTTGATCACGCGGGTTCCTTCCCGTTTTTGCAATTCTGTGATCTGCTGACGGAACTTTTCCATCTTGGTCCAATGCACTTTGGGCCGGAAATGATGTTCGGCGTGGTAACCATTGTAGAAAAACAGCCAGTTATAGATCTTTCCGTAGCTGCTCACGCCCCAGGCAACGGGCTTGTCGGGGTTGCCGCCAAAGTGACGGTAATAGCCGTTCAGGTAACTAAAACAGTGGCCGAGATAGAAGAAAGGCAGGAAATAGAAGATCACGTAGCGCCAGTTGAACAGAAACATCACGAACAGGACGCTCGCGAACGCCGCTAGCTCGAAGTTTCCCCACATCAGTTCGCGGCGGCCGCGCTTGCGCAATTCCCTGCGGATCGCACCGATATCATCGCGGAAGAAACTGAGGAAGACGTAGCTCCACGGATTTTCCGGTTCACCATCGTGCCCGTGTTTGTAAATGGAGATCCAATCAATCGTCTCGCCATTTTCATCCGGCCGGTCGGCATTACCCTTGTGATGCTGTATGTGAACGGCGTCGTAATACGTTTGCGAAAAGCAACACGCGACCGATTGAAGGACTCCAAACAGGCGATTGAGCAATTCGGAGCGGAAGAAGGGGTTGTGAATGAAGTTGTGGCCCACGCCGTTGATGTTTGCGTTGACCATCAACGAATAAAGAAATCCGAGGATCAGCATCACCCAGAGCGGTGTATGCGGGTAGAGGAAAAACAGGCCCAGGAAATAAGCGAGATGAAAGAGGCTCGCCAGCGCCGGGATCGCATCCCAGCGCGTGTGCGCGAATAATTTTGAATTCGTGGCAGGGCGTTCTGTTCGAATGACGTCGGCGTTCATCTGAGAAATTTCGAGTATAATATTATTCGCGAAAGAAATGGCGGTTAGCAAGTTTTGAAGATTGCCAAGGTCATTTCCGCACGCCTAAGTTAACCGCTCCATGTTTGCGCTTCAGCCAGAGTTGAAAGTTTTCAGCGGTTCTGCCAACCGCGAACTAGCCGAGCGCATTTGTAAATACATTGGTGTTCCACTCGGTCAGGCGACAATCAGCTCGTTCCCCGATGGTGAGACTTACGTTAGGATCGAGGAAAACATTCGGGGCCATGATGTTTTCATCATTCAGCCGACCTGTCCGCCGACCAATCAGCATTTGATGGAATTGCTCATCATGGTTGACGCGGCGAGGCGCGCCAGCGCGGATCGGATCACAGCGGTCATTCCATTCTTTGGCTATGCGCGTCAGGATCGCAAAGACCAACCACGGGTGCCGATTACGGCCAAACTGGTTGCCAATTTGCTCGACGCGGCTGGCGTAACCCGGGTGCTCACGATGGATCTGCACGCGCAGCAAGTGCAGGGATTTTTCGATATTCCGGTGGATCACCTCTATTCGCTCCCGGTATTAATTAAATATTTGCGACAAGAACTCAGAGGGAAAACGGTGGTGGTTTCTCCAGATCTCGGTGGACTAAAAATGGCCTCCGCTTATGCAGACGCTCTGGGTGCAAATCTCGCAATCGTCGCGAAGGAACGCCGCAGCGCCACAGAGACTGAGGCACTGTACCTGATCGGCGAAGTGGAAGGCCGCGATGTGCTTCTGGTCGACGATCTTACCGAAACGGCGGGCACGTTGACGTCGGCGGCTGAGCTTCTGAAAAAACGCGGCGCGCTAAAGATTTACGCGGGGGTTTCCCACGCGGTTCTCGTCGATATGGCTATCAAGCGTTTGCAAAAATCGAAAATCGCGGAATTAGTAACGACCAACAGCACGCCTGTGCGTGCCGTGGAAGGGTTTAAGACCACGGTGTTATGCATCTCCGAGCTTCTCGGGGAAGGCATGAAGCGGATTCACAATGACGAATCCGTTTCGTCGCTGTTCAACATCGAGAACGAAACAAATGGCAAAACAAGTTAAGTTAAAAGCGGAACCGCGGACGAATGTGGGACGTTCTGCCGTGCGCAAACTAAAAGCCCGCGGAGTTATTCCGGCGATCATTTATGGTGGCAAAGACAAACCGCTACCGTTGCAAGTCGCTGGCCGGGACATCAATGCGATGATGAGCCACGCCTCAGGAGAAAATATTCTGGTCGAGCTTGAGATCGCTGGTGAAAAGTCGAGTCGCACCGCGCTCGTGCAGGAAGTGCAACACTCGCCCGTGGGCGGCGACATTCTTCATGTCGATTTTCACGCCATCTCAATGGACGAGAAAATTCAAGCTGAAGTTCCTCTCGAACCGCTCGGCACGCCCAATGGCGTCAAGAATTTTGGCGGATTGCTCGAGCAGAGCTTGCGCGTAATGGCAATTGAATGTCTGCCGCGCGATCTGCCGGATCGGATTACCGTCGATGTATCGCAGTTGAACATCGGCGACTCCGTTCACGTCCGTGAGATTCAATTGCCATCTGGAGTCACGAGCAAGGTGCAGGCCGATCTAACCGCATTTTCGGTCCTTGCCCCAACCGTTGAAGAGGAACCGGCCGCCGCTGAGGCGGAAGCCGCTGCCGCCGGACCGGAGGTTATCGGCGAGAAGAAAGAAGAGGGCGAGGCTGCGGCCAGCGCCACGCCGGCGGCAAAGGAAAAAGCTCCAAAAGAAAAAGAGCAAAAGAAGTAATCCATCCATTCGCCTCGCTTCGCTCGCTCAGGACAAGCTTTGGATCTTCGATTATCGATTTGCGATTGAGCGGATGTGGAAGAAAGGACTCCACAGATTCGCCTGATTGTCGGTCTCGGAAATCCGGGCCCGGAATACGCGGCCACGCGTCACAACATCGGCTTTATGGTCGTCGATCAACTTGCGGCGCAGTTTGGATCGACATGGGAAAGATCGACAAAGTGGGATGCGTTGTCGGCGAAATCCGGTGATGCGCTCTTGGTGAAACCACTGAGTTTCATGAATCGTAGCGGCTATCCACTTTTCGCGATCGCCCAATTTTACAAGATCATACCAGAGGAAATTCTCGTCGTGCTTGACGATCTGGCCTTGCCGCTTGGCCGACTTCGGTTGCGGGCCCGGGGCGGACCGGGCGGTCACAACGGCCTTGAATCCATCATCATGCAATTTGGCACTGAAGAGATCCCGCGGTTGCGCATCGGTATTGGAGCGGCGCCACTTGAAGGCTCTACTGATTATGTTTTGAGCCGTTTTTTTGAGGAGGAAAAACCGATCGTCAGATCGACAATCGATCGTGCGGTGGAAGCAGTGAAATGCGCGATTGACAACGGCCTCGTTTCCGCGATGAACACTTTCAACAAAACTGAAGAATCATGAAGAACCGTTACGAAGCACTCCTTGTGCTCAACACGCAGGGGAAGGAAGACACCGTCAAGGAAATTATCGATCGATTGGAATCTGAGTTTCAAAAAGAGGGTGCGCAGGTCGAGCAGGTGCAAAAAATGGACAAACGCGAGTTTTCCTACGTGGCCGGGCCGCTCGATTCGGGATTTTACGTCAACTTTGTTTTCAATGCCGATCCCCAGCTCATTACGAAACTACGTTCGAAATTTAAGCTCGATCCGGAAGTGTATCGCCAGAATTACCAGCGTCTCCGCGAAAAGAAGGAGAAGCCGCCGAAAAAGTTGGCGAAAGCAAAATAATTTCGCTATAAACGGAATATGGCCAGTTTTAACAAAGTCATCCTGCTCGGAAATCTTACGCGTGATCCAGAGGTGCGTTATACGCCTAAAGGCAGCGCGGTTTGCGACCTTGGCGTTGCTGTCAATCGCGTTTATACGACCGACAGCGGGGAAAAGCGGGAAGAAGCCACCTTTGTGGATGTCACTTTCTGGGGCCGCACTGCGGAGGTCGCCGGAGAGTATCTGAAAAAAGGACGACCGATTTTCATCGAAGGACGGCTGCAACTCGACTCATGGGAAGATAAACAATCCGGTCAGAAGCGGTCAAAACTGAAGGTGATTGGCGAAACGATGCAGCTTCTTGGTGGACGTGCCGCTGCCGGCGCAGGCGCCGCCGTTGACGAAAGCGAAGAAGATCGACAATCCCGCTCCAGCGGCAAAGCGATCTCTCCACCGCCGAAATCGTCTGCACCAGCCGAACCAGACGACGACGAGATACCCTTCTGATTTTCTGCTAGGGGCGAGACTCTGTCGAGCCGACAAATTTTGCGACGGCTACGCAAAGCCCTCGCGAAATAGAATCGATGAATTCCACTGAAGCTTGCATCGCGCTCAACATGCTCCCGACAGTCGGACCGGTGCGACTGCGGAAACTACTGGAGGTTTTCAAAGAGCCGCAACAGATCCTCAGTGCGAAACGCAGTGAGCTTCGAAAGGTCGAAGGAATCGGCAGTGAAGTGGCCGATCAAATTGCAAGCTGGGAATCGATTGTTGATCTCGCCGCAGAGCTTGCCCGGATCCGTGATTTCGGCGCGACCGTCATCACACAAGAATCACCGTCATATCCCAAATCGCTTCGGGAAATCCATGCGCCGCCAATTGTACTTTATCTTTGGGGCGAACTGAACGAGCGCGATCATCATGCGATCGGCATTATCGGCGCGCGCCGCACGACACATTATGGCACCGAGTCAGCGAAGAAACTGGCTTATCAGCTTGCCTACGCGGGGTTGACCGTGATCAGCGGCCTGGCGCGTGGGATAGATACGGCTGCCCACCAGGGCGCACTTGCCGCTAAGGGCCGAACGATCGCGGTCATCGGGTCGGGATTATCGAAGTTATATCCGCCGGACAACCGCGGGCTCGCTGAAAAAATTCGAGACGGCAATGGCGCCATCGTCTCCGAATTTTCCATGGAGATCGAGCCAGATCGGCAAACTTTTCCGATGCGCAACCGAATCATTGCCGGTTGGAGCCACGGCATTGTCGTCGTCGAAGCCGGGCTGAACAGCGGCGCGCTCATCACTGCCTCGCAAGCTGTCGAGCAAGGCCGTTCGGTCTATGCGGTTCCGGGTCACATCAACGCGCCGAGTGCGTTGGGATCAAATCGCTTGATCCAGCAAGGCGCAAAGCTGGTAATGGATGCCAGTGACATTTTGGACGATCTGCAAATCCTTTTGCCGGAAACTAAACCATCGCCAGAAGCCGCGGCCCGTCCGTTGCCACCGCTCTCCGAGGATGAGCGCCGCGTTTATGAAGCGATCAATTCCACCGAAACGCCGATCGATCAGATTTCCGCCAAATGCGATTTGCCAAGCGCAATCGTCTCTTCCACGCTCCTGCGCCTTGAACTAAAGCGACTGGTCAAGCAGTTGCCCGGGAAATACTTTGTGAAACTGGGCTAGGCTTGTGCGCGTCTTCCCCTTGCCGTTTGCAATTAGCGCCAAGCTAAGCTTCGGTTGCACCTTTAAATGTCCAAATCGCTCATCATTGCGGAGAAGCCCAGCGTCGCAAGCGATCTCGCACGCGCGCTTGGCAAGTTCAAGCGCGAGAAAGATTTCTTCGAGAACGATCAATACGTCATCTCGTCGGCCGTAGGGCATCTTGTTGAAATGGTTCCGCCCGAAGGCGCGGAAGTAAAGCGCGGGAAGTGGAACCTCGAAAATCTTCCGGTGCTGCCGAATCACTTTGATCTGGTGCCGATCGAGAAAAACAAAGGACGTTTGCAAGTGCTCAAGCGCTTGCTCAAACGCCCGGACGTGGCCGAGATCATCAACGCCTGCGACGCCGGCCGCGAAGGCGAACTGATTTTTCGCAACACTCTGCGGTGGGCGGATGTGAAAAAGCCGACCCGTCGGCTCTGGTTGCAATCCATGACACCGGAAGCGATTCGTGCCGGCTTCGAAAATCTCCGCTCGGAAAAAGAGATGCAGCCGCTGGCCGATGCCGCTACTTCGCGTGCGGAAAGCGATTGGTTGGTCGGCATCAATGCCACGCGCGCGCTGACTTCTTTCAATTCCCGCACTGGTGGATTTCAAAAGACGGCGGCCGGCCGCGTGCAGACGCCGACGCTAGCGATTCTGGCAGGGCGGGAAGAAAAAATCCGCTCCTTCAAGTCCCGTTCGTACTTCGAAGTCTTCGCCGAATTTGGTGTGCAGGCAGGAAGCTATCGCGGCCGCTGGTTTGACGAGAAATTCAAGAAGGACGGAGACGAAGACGCGCGTGCCGAAAGAATTTGGAGCAGCGAACGAGCGACGGAAATCGAAAGGAATTGTGCGGGCAAAATTGGTGAAATCACGGAGGAGAAAAAACCAACAACGCAGATTTCGCCGCTTCTTTATGACCTGACGACTCTGCAGCGCGAAATGAACAGCCGCTTTGGCTTGAGCGCGCGGCGCACGCTCCAACTCGCGCAAGCGCTCTACGAGAAGCACAAAGTTCTGACGTATCCGCGTACCGATTCGCGCTATTTACCTGAGGACAATCTCGGCCAGGTGCGCAAAGTCATGTCGAACTTCGATGATCCATCGCTCGCCACTCATGCTCAGAAAGCGTTGCACAACGAATGGGTGAAGCCGACCAAGCGCGTGTTCAACAACGCGAAGGTGAGCGATCACCACGCCATCATTCCGACTGGTACCTCGCCTGTGAACCTGGACGAATTCGAGCGCAAAATTTTCGATATGGTCGCGCGGCGGACGATCGCTGTTTTTTATCCACCGGCGCAATTTGAAGTGACCACCCGCATCACCCACGTTGAAGGCGATCCATTCAGAACGGATGGAAAGATCATTGTCGATCCCGGCTGGCTCGCAATCTATGGCAAGGAAGCGGCCGCCGCCGACGAGCAGGCCATTGTTTCGATTTCGCCTAATGAATCGGCAAAAGTGCTCGCGATTGAAATCAAGGAAAACGAAACGAAGCCGCCCGCTCGTTTCAACGAAGCGACCTTGCTCTCCGCGATGGAAGGCGCCGGCAAACTTGTCGATGACGAAGACCTTCGCGCCGCCATGAGCGAGCGCGGCCTGGGCACGCCGGCGACGCGCGCGCAAATCATCGAAGGCTTGATTTTCGACGGCTACGTGGACCGTAAGGGAAAAGAGCTCGTGGTGACCGCGAAAGGCCTGTCGCTCATCACGCTTTTGCGGAATTTGCACACCGACGTCCTTAGCAAACCCGAGCTGACGGGCGAATGGGAATTCCGCCTCAAACAAATGGCGCACGGCAAACTCGACCGCCAGCATTTCATGGAAGACATCCGCGGATTGACGCGAGAGATCGTCGAAAAGGTCAGAAATTTCCACGGCGAAACGATCGAAGGCGAATACGCCAGCATCGACGTGAAATGTCCGAACTGCGGCGGCGGCCCCTTCGATGAAGATTACCGGACCTTTAAATGTCGTTCGTGTGGGCTCATTATTTGGAAAACAATGGCTGGGCGGCTATTTGAGGCCGCCGAAGTGGAGAAACTTCTCACACAAGGACGGGTTGGTCCGCTCGAGGGATTCCGCAACAAAATGGGACGCCGCTTTAACGCGACGGTGAAGCTGGGCGAAGATTTCAAACTGGAATTTGATTTCGGCGAGGGCGGAAACGGCGCGGCGCAAAAGATCGATGCCTCACGGCACGAATCCATCGGCCTTTGTCCAGTTTGCAATGAGGGGCAGGTTTACGATCTCGAAAGCGCCTACATTTGCGAGCGCGCTGCTGCCGCGCCGAAAAAATGCACGTTCCGCATAAGCAAAACGATTTTACATCGCACCATCCCGAAAGAGCAGGTGCAAAAGTTGATCACGACCGGCAAGACCGATCTCCTGCCGAAATTTATCTCGAAAAAAGGGCGTCCTTTTTCCGCCCATCTCAAACTTGATAATGGCAAAGTCGGTTTCGAATTTGCCGAGAAAAATTCGCGCGCCAAAAAACCGCGCACCCGAAAAGTCGCCCCGGGATCATAGTGTCGCCCGCATAGCAGCAACGCATCAGTTACCAACGTTCGACCTCGCGCTGGACGTGCTGCACCATGGCCACCGCCGCAATCAGGATCAGCGCCGAGACCACCTGGTGCGGGTGCAGCACCGCGTGAAAGACCCCCCATGTGATGCACACGGCGGCGAGCGTCTGCATCATCTCGAAGTAGCCCGCTGTCGATGCGCGGGTGAGACGCAGTCCTTCGAAGTAGATGAGGAGCGGGATGCCGCCCGAGATCGACGCCAGGAGGACCAGGAAGATGATCGCCTTTGTGGCGTGCAGCTGCGCGGCCGCGGGCCAGAGCGCCGCGCCATGAAGCCGGCCGTAGGCGAGTAAGATCAGCGTCATGCAGGTCAGCCCGACGACGATGCGCAGGCTCGAGGCGAGCCGGAGCGACATGCCAATCATGATGCCCCGGCCGGCGACAGTCGAGAGACCCCAGAAAAGCGCGCAGACTAGGGCGTAACCAGTGCCGCGGTTCAGTCCGGCACGCTCGAATGAGATCCCGATTAGCGTCGGATGCGCGATAGAGACGAAGACGCCGGCGAGGATTGCGATGCTGGCGTAGGGGAAGAAGCGGGGACTGAGACGGTCGCCGAAGAGCAGGAACGCTCCCATCGTCGAAATGAGCGGCTGGATATTCAGGATGACGTTCACGACGGTTGGATTGCCGTGTTTCAATGCAAGCGTGAAGAAGATCGTACCGACGGCCGAGCCAGCGAAGCCCGAGAAGAGTAGGTATCCCCACCTGGGCGCGTCGATCTTGCGGATCTCGTCGAGGCGTGAGAGGAGGATCGGCAGGAACATGAACAAAATAAGGACGTGTTCCCAGAAGACGATGACTTGTGCGTCGAACAGATCGTTGAGCGGGATACGCCACGCGCTCTCGGTGCCCCAGAGCGCCGCGCCGAGACCGACGAGCCACGGACCGTACGTCACGCCACGCCTACTGCAGTTCTCCATAGCGAAGGGTGTACGGTCGGGGCGTCGCGGCGTCAACGCGCGCCGATTAATCCCTTTCTTTTCGTCCATGTGCTGAGCAAGCCGAGGAGAAGAGCAAGAACTCAAGCAAGAGTGAAGACGATGAAACATGCGTTGACGCCACAAGCGATGGTGTGGTATTTACTCTTTTCACACTATGCGTTGCCCCAAGTGCGGGTCTCGTGATGACAAAGTCATCGATTCTCGCCAGTCTCGGGATAGTTCGAGTATCCGGCGTCGCCGCGAATGTCTTAAATGCAAATATCGTTTTACCACTTACGAAGAAATTGAACGCTCCGACCTTCGTGTCGTGAAACGCGACCGCACCCATGAGCCCTTTGATCGTCGCAAACTCGCCGCCAGCATCGCGAAAGCTTTTGAAAAACGCTCAATGAGTCTCGTGACGCTGGAGCAGGTCGTGGACGAAGTGGTACATGAACTCGAAACGAGCGGGCGCGAAGTTCTTTCTTCTGCCATCGGCGCCAAGGTGCTCGAAAAATTGCGTGGGATCGATGAAGTGGCGTATCTGCGTTACGCCTCCGTGCACCAGCGATTCCAGGATGTCGATGAATTCGTGGATGCCATCCACACCCTCGGTCGCCGAGTAAAAACAAATTCCCTCCAGCGGGAGTTGTTTCCGCCAGAGACTACACAAAGTGGATCGCGTGCTCCGGCGCGCGATGTAGCAATCGAAAATCATGGTCGCGTTTAAAGAAGAATTTCCATATCTTCGCACCGAATCAGGCCAGCTCTTTGAGTTCAACCGCGATTGGCTGCACGCTGCCATCAACCGCGCGGCGGACAAGGCCGGCTACCCAAGTTGGTGGTTGACCGATCACGTGACGGAGAGCATTGCCTTTTACTTGCGCCTGCGAAATGACGAAAGCGTCGTCGCGTTTAAGCAGCTATCGCAGACGGTGCGCTACGTCCTGAAGGTGATTGGTTACAAGGAGATCGTTCCCCACTTTGCGCCAGCGCCCCCGCCCATTTCCATTTCGCTCGTGGACATCGCTCATGAAGCGGGGACAGGATACGAGCTTGCGTTTTTTGATCTTCTTGAAAAACGAATCGACACGCTGATTGAAACTGGCGCGGACAATCTGCAACTTTGTTCGCTGCAAGCTTGCGTGAAGCATCTTCGCGGCGTGAAAATGTGGACGCGCGCCTGTGATGCCCTGCGCGAGGAGATTGTCTGCTTTGTGCGCGAAAAACTAACTTCGACAAGTGAACTTGCGCGGCTCGATTGTTCGCTGCGCTGAAGTCCGTCTTCAGATCATCATTTCAACCCTGAAACGGCATGACCATTTTTGAAAAAATCATCGCACGACAAATTCCGGCGAAAATTATTTGGGAAGACGACGATGCGATCGCGTTTCACGACGTCAATCCCCAAGCGCCGGTACATGTGCTAATCGTGCCAAAAAGAGTTCTGCCACGTCTCGCGGACGCGACGGAGAATGACCGAGCGCTGCTCGGCAAATTGCTCCTCGTGGCGCGTGATATCGCGAAGAAGCTGGATTTATCGAGCGGTTATCGTGTGGTGATTAACAGCGGACCAGACGCCGGGGAGAGCGTGCCCCATCTGCATGTCCACCTGCTTGGCAAACGCGCACTCGCCTGGCCGCCAGGTTAAGATAGCAAAGCCGTGCAATTTTGCGGCGCTTGTATCAAACGCCGCGTGTTGAAAAGGCGACCACCGCAGCCGCTTCTACAGCATTATTGTTTCACGATCACCGGCGTGCCTATCGGGGCGTTTTCGAAGAAGGGCTCGGCCATTCCCTTAGGCAAGCGAATGCAACCGTGCGACGCTGCAAACGGTGGGACATAACCTTGGTGCATTGCGTAGCCGCCCCTGAAGAACATGGCATATGGCATTTGCGCGCCGTCGAAATGGGTGCCCGGCGGGCGGCGATCCTTGCGCGCGTCAATGTTTGATCTCACCACGTTGCCATAATCATCCACATAATCGCCGAATATGGTTGAGACATGGTCTACGCTCTTTGAGAGAACTTCATAGTGTCCGGGCGGGGTGGAAAAACCAGGCTTGCCTGTGGAGACAGTCGATTCGCCGACGACCTGTTTACCTTTGTAGAAATAAGCCTTCTGCTCCTCGATATGGACGACGATCTTCGGCGAGCCGAGGACGCCATCGCCGTGCCAATAGCCGTGCGGTGGCATAAATGCGGCGAGCGGCTGTTGTACGTAGGGTGGGAGTTCTTCGCAGCTGGAACAGAAAAGGACGATTGCCACTCCAACCAAGAGTTGATTAAGACCGCGGAATTTCATCGAGTGGCGAATAGTAAGGGGCCGCGATCAACGCATTCAACTCAAATATTGAGGTCGATCTTGCTCTAACGGCCCTAGGGTTGTCCTAAGCGAAGCCGCAGGAAGCATTGCGTATCGCTCAACACTCACAAATCGCCGCCACAGGAGTTTGACGCTGCGCACGTAAGGAAATACGCTCCGCATCATGGCCACTGTGCAACCGCCGATTAATCTGAACAACTGGATCGAAGAGAATCGGGAAAAGTTCAAGCCGCCAGTGAGCAATCGCTATCTCTATGATGGTCGTGACTTCTTTGTGATGGTAATCGCGGGGCCGAACGCGCGGAACGATTTTCATCTCGTCGATTCGGAGGAGTACTTCTACCAGCTGAAGGGTGACATCAAAGTGCGCGTCCGCGAAGGCGAGCGAATCGTCGATCACATCGTGCGCGAAGGCGAAACGTTCTTCATTCCGGCCAATGTCCCGCACTCACCGCAGCGGCCGCCGAACACGCTGGGCGTGGTGGTCGAGCGTCGCCGCCCGCCGGGCGAGAAAGAACATGTCATTTTCTATTGCGAAAATTGCGGCGCGTTGGTGGAAGACATTCACTTCGATTGCGCAGACATAGTCGAGCACTTCAGTCAGGCGATGCTTGATTTCTGGAACGACGACGCGCGGCGGACATGCAAAAAATGCGGTAAGAAGGTCGAGGCGCCGGAGCCTGTTAAATCATTGTAGGGCGTTTCTGTGAAACGCCGGTTTTCAATGGACGGCGTCTGACACAGACGCCTACAATTTTCATGAAGATCGACCTGCATACGCACATCCTCCCACGCGACTGGCCGGACCTCGACGCGAAATACGGTTACGGCGGATTCGTTAGGTTGGATCACTACAAGCCTTGCTGCGCGCGGATGATGATCGGCGAGCGCGTTTTTCGCGAGATCACTGACAATGTGTGGGATCCTGCGCGTCGCATAGAGGAGTGCGATCACGCGGGAGTTTCGATGCAGGTGCTTTCCACCGTGCCTGTGATGTTCAGCTATTGGGCGAAGCCAGCCGACGCGCTCGATCTTTCTCGCCGGCTGAATGATCACATCGCCGGAGTGATCCGCAATCATCCGAAGAGATTCGCGGGCTTGGGGACGATCCCGCTGCAAGATCCCGATTTGGCGGCGCGCGAACTGGAGCGATGCGTCCGTGAGTTGGGGCTGCGCGGTGTGCAGATCGGCACCCACGTCGACGCAAATCCGCACTCCGGTCGCATCGACGCCTTAAATCTGGACAATGCTTCGCTCCAACCCGTCTGGAGCGCGGCAGAGCAACTTGGGGCGGCGATCTTCATTCATCCTTGGGATATGCTCGGCAAAGATCGAATGCCGAACTACTGGCTGCCGTGGCTCGTCGGCATGCCGGCCGAGACATCGCTTGCTATTTGCTCGATGATATTCGGCGGGGTGTTTGAGCGGTTCCCCAAGCTTCGCGTCGCCTTCGCCCACGGCGGCGGCGCGTTCCCATTCACAGTCGGTCGCATCGAGCACGCGTTTCACGTGCGGCCGGATTTGGTTGCGACGGAGAACAAGACGAATCCAAGAAATTACCTTGCGCGCCCGGATGATAGCGACGCCATTGTTCCGGCGCGGTTCTACGTGGACTCGCTCGTTCACGATGTCGACGCGTTGCGATTGCTGCTCAAATTATTCGGGGCGCAGCGCGTAGCGTTCGGATCGGACTATCCGTTTCCGCTGGGCGAAACTCATCCCGGCGAACTCATCGAATCGATGAAGGAACTCTCCGCGAAAGAGAAAACTCAACTGCTGTCTGGAACTGTTCTCGAATTTCTTGGTATGAATTCAAACATCCAAACCACCAAGAAATGATGCCTAAATCTTTTCCAGGCGGATGCGTTTGCGGAGTGATTTGCTACGAATGCACTGCGGAACCGATGATGATGTTTCACTGCCATTGCCGGGATTGTCAGAACGCGAGCGGCGGTCCGTATTCAAACTGATCTCGGTGTTCTGCCTTCTTCAGCATCATGCAGATCCACCCAGGTTTGAATATCGTCGCGGTCGCCCCAACCTGATTGCTTCTTAGCCGCTTCCAGGTCGGCGCTGCTTTCATCTCGCCAGCCACGTTTGGAAATAAATGAGTTCCAAATAAGGACTTCCTCTTCGCCA
>WNGR01001477.1_pt1 | contig 26333 bp, 17 predicted proteins | sample 5407581 | NCBI WGS metagenome assembly WNGR01 (sample SAMN13153383, study PRJNA577476) | soil metagenome | isolation source: 80 cm soil or saprolite under Garry oak tree replicate 2 | place: USA:California | collected 2016-06-15
CTCGTCGATCCGGCACTTGGGACCGGGACGATAACTCGCCCTCTCGGTCCGACCGGTACGCTTCCTTGCAGAGGAAATCTTCCAAGCCCAGCCAAGGCTCACACAAAACTGCTCGGCCAACTCCGCCAGGCTGCCCTGGTCCTGGTCGTAGGCCTCCAACAGTTTCTGCCGCAAATCATCCGAATAGGGTCGCGCCATGAGCATGTGCGCGAAGGATCGCCATCACTACTATACACCATCAGGAGAAATGCTCTAAGATGCTGGCGCGGGGCTGGTGGTGTGGCCACGCCACCCCGCGCACGGAAAGCTATCTTAGTTTGCCGCAGTGGCGATAGTCTGGGTGAAGTTACGAGTCAGATCGGTAACTTGAACGCTCGCCGGCTGAATGGCTCCAACCTTGAAGCGATGGGAAACTATCTCGCCGGTCTTGGCCATGAAGATGTCGTCGCCGTGGACAAGAACTGCGTGGAATATTTTGTCCTCGGTCTGCGAGTAGCCGAGGTATTTGAGATCGATGGCAGCGGGTTTGGGTGGCGGAGGCGGCGGAACTACGACAGCTTCAGTGGGGCGCGCAGGCGCGATGGGATCGTCGATATGCACTGGCTCTGACTCAGCGGAGAAGATGTTTCGGCCGGTGCCTGCGTACTCCACTTGCTCACTGAACGCCAGGGATTCGGTGTGCATGGTCACGTCAATACTTGAGTTGCTGACTTTCTGCGCGACTGCGCCCTTGGCATTCTGCAGACCGATCGCGGGTTGCATTCCCACTGCGCGCCCCGAGATCGTGAATGATGCGCGTTGCGCGGTGGCGCTTTCAACTGGCGGGGCGGGACTAGCCGTGCTGGAAGGACGCGAGAAAGTGCTGTAGAGTTCGCGACCGCCGATCACAGTTACCAGACCAAATAGCGCGGCTGCCAGGTAGACCTGGCGTTTGTTTTCGATACCCAGTGCGATTGCCATGTCTATTCGCCTTCCTTTCCTGATGTGGCCAGCGGAGAGGTCGCTCGATCGGATTGTTGCGTGGCAGGAAGTCCGCTTGCAGCGGCGTCGGCCGGTCTCATCCAACTTGATACGCGAAGCCGCAGGTTGACCGATCCGCCCTGCTGGCCGGCGAGCGTCATGGCACGGATCACAAAGAATGTCTTATCGCGTTCGAGGGCGTTCACGAAGTGCATGATCTGCCGATAGTCGCCACTGATGCCGGCATCCATCGAGATCTCAGTGAGGTCAACGCCAGGGAGTCCTTGAGAATATTGCACGCGTGAGAGCCGCACTCCCGAACTTACTTCCAACTCGCCGATGCGGGTTGCGATGGAGGAGTAGTTTGCCGGAATGCGCCTGGAGTAGAAGTCCTGCATCTGCGCACGCGAATCAGCGACCCGCTTGTCCAGTCCACGAAGCGGTGCGGTTTCGGCGTCGAGAACTTTGAGTTCGAGCTGTTTGCCGGCCAGTGCTTCAGAGGAGCGCGTGCTGGTGCCTGCCCAATCCAATGCGACCACAACGGCTAGTGCGACAACGATCACGGTGAGAGTTGCAGCCCCGGCGATATGCCAGGTGAGGGGAGAGGCGAGGCGTTCGCGCCAAATTGAAGATGGGCGGTTGCTCATTGCTGGCCTCCTGGTGCGAGGTTGGGTCTGACGCCGGAAGCGGTTGGAAGCGGTTGCCCAGGATAGGGGCGAGCTGCGGGCCGCGCCGGCCTCGGTGCGCGATTCCCCGCCTCTGCCGGGGCGGGTTGAATTGCGCTGGGGAGCGTGGACGATTTTGAGGAGGCATGTGTGGTGGAGCGCTGTTCCGGGCGATGTTCTTTGGGAGCCGGCGAAGTCAATGCGCGAAGGTTAACGGATGTGTCGAGCTTGGCAGCAGGCTTCGTGATCGCCTTGCGTTCTTCAAGTGTGGACGGACTGTACTCGGCAAGGAGATCGAAGTTTACGCGATTGGACATGCTGACTGGCTCCAAGGCATCGTTTGGACCTTGGGCACTCTCGGTGTTTTCTCCCACGATGCTGGGCAGAAAGAATCTCTTCGAGTGTTCAAGATTGCTGACCAATTCGAGGCCTCTGTCACGCGGCCCGATGACACGCATGTGGAGAGTGATATGACCATCTTTAGTGCGAGCCGGCTCAAGATTGGAGACCTGGACCCGCGCGGGCAGCACAGTCTCGAGGTCCGCCATCGCGAGCGTCCACGAAAACGCCTTTTCATCGAAGATATGGTTGAGCGCTTGAACCTTCGCAAGGACCTGGGCATTGTTTGGCTGCTGCATCATCTGCTGGTAGCCTTGGCGTTCCTGGACAATGCGCGCGATCTGGCTATCGAGCGAGTGATTACGAGCGCGTGCCGTCTCGGCCTTGCTGTGAAGCGCATGCAGGAACAATCCGAGGCCCAGCGCAACTACCGCAAGAACAGCCATCGTGACGCGAAGTTGCTTGATGACTGGTCCGAGGTCGGCGTAGGGACGTGTCGCGAAATTGAGAGTTATGCGCATTGAGTTACCTCACTCCCGCCAATGCTCCGGCGACGCCTGCGTTACTGGTGTTGCCGATTGGTAAAGATCCCATTTCTCCCGCGGTGGATTCGTCGGCATGGTGTAGAGCAGCGCTTTCAGGCCCCTGCGCCATTTCGATCACGCTCAGTTCCGGATGATTGATCCATTGTGCAAAAGCCTCAGCGCCGCCGATACCGGCGTAGTGGAGGCATTGCGGACGGCTCATCAACTTGTCTTCAAAGTAGGCAGCTGCCACAGCAATGCCGCGCTGCACTTCATCGAGGCGCCGGGATGGTTCAGATGGCAGATCGATCGTGCGATAGAGCAACAGGTCCTCTCCATGGGTGATTGCTGTTGTAAGAGCCAGTGGACTCATATTCGCGATCAGCAGGGGCTCTGTGGAGTCAATCGTCTCCAACGCGGCGAGCGTTGAGGAAATGACCGCGCCCGGTTCATAGCCCGCTTCGCGTACAACTGCCTCGTACTCCGCAAGCACCGAGCTCGGCATGACCGCGGCCAGGACCTTGCAGCATTCCTTACTCGATTTGAGCACCTGGTAAGTGAGGGCGGCATTCTCGACGTCAAACGGAACGATTTTGCGAAGACGAAAACGCAGCACCGTATTGGCGTCTGCGGCACGAGTGGGAAGGGAATCGAAATCAAGCACGAACACTCGAACGACGGTGTCGGGAAGTACGAGAGTCACGGCACAATTCCGTGAGGAGAGCGGTGCCAACGCATTGCGAATCGCAGCCACAACGGCCTGCGGCACGCGGAGGTTGGGTTCGCCGATTCCCGGCACGATGTTGCCCGCAGCAAGTGGTTGAAATTGCGCATAGACTGGTCGCTGATCTATCGAGGGGAGCGCCGCGGCCAGCACTCCTTCAGGCGAGATCTCTATCGCCGCAGGAGGCCGGCCTCCGTGCTCGGAACCAAAGTTTGCGATGCCAAAAATGGATTTCAATCTGTACGACCTCAGCGAGAGCTACTTTATCGATCTGCTGCGAGCCAAGAGCCTCGAACTATCTGCCGTGTTCATTTATTCCATCGAGAAGCCTTTGGACGATGGAGAGTCGTTCGAGTTAGTAATACGGCTCTGCGAGGGCAACCGTGTTGAGAGCAGGTTTGACGTTGACCTGCGGTGTATCGAGAGTCGGTTCTGGAAGTGCAACAGGTTTGACAAGCGGGCGGCCGGTGCGGTTCGGAGGAGAATTGGACATCTTCTCCGCGGGCGGCTGAGTTGGCGGAACCGAGGGTGTTGTTGCCGGCGGCGCGGGCTGCGATGGCGTTGCCGGTGCTTCCGTAGCGTCTGCCTTGATTTCGACTTTGTGATATGTGACTGAGTTGGCCGAACCGAGATCGATCATCTTGAGGTTTTCGTCAGTCACCTCGGTCGAGCGGATGATGTGGGGAATGATGGCGAATACTATCTCGCTTTGCTGGCGCTCCTTGGCCTCTTGTCCGAAGAGATACTTAAGTATTGGAATTTTTGAAAGCCAGGGATAGCCGCTCAGCGACTTGGTTTCAGTATCCTGCAGTATTCCGCCGATCAGATTGACTTCGCCATCAGCGAGCCGCGCCTGGTGCTCGATGCGACGTTGCCCGATGGTGGGTTCGGTAACACCGTCGATGGTTTGTTCGCCAGTTACCGACGATACTTCAAGCGACATCTTGAGAGTGACGTCGTTTCCGGAGTGCACATAGGGAGTTATGTCGATGTTGACACCGACGTCGATGTACTGGAACTGAGTATTGACTCCCGTCGTGATACCGCTCTGGTAGGAGCCGGTTGCGATAGGAATTCGATCTCCAATTTTGAGTGAAGCCTTCTCGCTGTCCATGGCGCGAATCTCGGGCCGCTGGATAACCTTGGTGCCACTGTCTGATGCAACTGCGGTGAAGCTCGCGCCAGGAACAGATACAGCGATATCTCCGGCACCGAGGGCCCCGAAGGAGTTGAGAGTGAGGCCTCCTGAAGTTCCCGAACCAGAGCCGGAAGAACCTGATACACCGCCCGGTGCGATGGAAGCACTGACGGAAGTCGGCGGGACGGTGCCAAGAGTGCGAAGCCTGTTCCTGCTTACTTCCATCACGATGACATCGATGACAACTTCAGACTTAGGCTTGTCGATATCTCCGAGAAGCTTTTGCGCTAGGACCATCTGGTCAGGCGTCCCCCTGAGCGTGAGCGATCTAAGTTCGGGAGTTACCTGGATGTGGCTGATGTCAAGAATTCCCTTGAGAGTTCCAGCGGCCTGTTGCAGGTCAGCAGGAGTGGCGGCGTTGCGAAGGTAGAACGTCTTCATGACATTCTGTTCCAGTTCCTTGCGTTTTGCGCCGTTGTCAGAGGAGACCATGATGGTGTTCGATGAGAGCGGACGCCAAAAGGTCTTTGATTGGATGGCAACCATCTCAAGCGCCTCGCGAAGGCTCACATCTTTCAATTCGAACGTGCGCTTTTGAGGCTTGTATTCCGGATCCATCAAGACATTGAACCCCGCGAGTCTGCCGATGGTCTTGTAGATGACGTCGGTGGTCGCGGTCATCTGCAGTGAAATCGGCATGTCCGACTTCATAATCAGCGACACGGGGCCGGATGCGTTGTGGGCATCTTTCTCCAAATTGGTGTTGAGACCCTTGGATGCGATCGCGGTGTCTTTGTCTCGAGTTCCTTTTTGGATCTGGTCCACCGTGCGGCGCACCAGCCCCATGGCTTCGAAGTTGCTGGGATAGATCTGAACTGCAAGACGAAACTCAACCAGTGCTTCCTGTAGTTTGCCTTCATCGCGCAAGGCCTGGCCCGCATGGATGTGCTGCGCGGCAGCGTAGAAGCGCAGCCTCAGATAAGCAGCCATGTACTTGGGGTCAGTCGGCTTCGAGTCGTGCGCCCGCTTGAATGCCTGGTATGCGGTGTCCAGATCATTTTTCTTTTCAGCTTTATCGCCTGCCTTGTAGGCGGACTCCGAGCTCTCGGCGAATACCGGGGTGGCAACTGTCAAAGCAAGTACTGCATAAAGGAAGAGCCGTGATCGCATTATTTGGCCTCTTACGCCTTGGCGCGTTGAATCTCAAAGTGAGTGTATGCTTAGCCGTTTCGACAGTTCCTTGCGCCAAGTCAATCTGAGGTATCTATTCTGCCGGCGATGACAATTTAGGCATGGAACCAATTGAAATAGAAGCTCCAATTGACTCCTATCAATTTCTTGACATCGTAGCCTGGACAAGGGGACGAAGCACAAACAACTCCGGTTCTTTGCTGGATTGCAAATACCAGGCGGCTTCACTATGACAGCATCCATGGGAAGGGGAAGTCAGCGAGCGGGGCCTATACGAACTGCTCTTGATGTTCTGGGTAGACGGGCCTCGCGCGGCCAAGAGGTATGGGAATAGAACGTGCACCAGGGAGACATGGAGATGGTGAACATCTGTCTTGCAGTAATTGTGTTTTTGTTGGTCTGGCATTCTCTTGCCTTGGTGAAGCTCGCTCGTCATAATTCTTCTACCCGTGGCGAGCTTTCTCAGAGAGCCTGCAGAACGTATCGCCAAACTCGGTCTCATCGCGGCGCGAGTTATGACTTTAGAGGCAGAGAGGGTAGTGGCAACAGCACAGGGTAATTGGCGTGTGCGACACACTCAGATCGCTTGCATCGGCGCGATAACTGCGACGATTGGTATGCTCACGGGATGCAGTTATCAGTTAGTAGATGCGAGAGCAAGTAACTCGGCATTCTCGATTACCGCCCACTAACCACTCGGATGGATCCGCAGCATCCGCAGGCCAGTCAGGCAGTAACGATCGACACTAACGGTAGATTGGAGCAGGCAGTACGCTTATCTTCGTTGCGCCGCATTGTCAATGCCCTTCGCAGGAAGTGGTTGCGGAGTTATGTTCCCGCAGCTTGCGCTTTTGAATACGGCGGTGGATCGGGTTGTCCACTCGATTGGCTTGGGCTGTGAACCCATTTGGAACGTTCCAACGAAATGGACTTTGCTGCTGGAGTGTTCCGTGTCAGACCAATTGGATTCGAGAAGTCCTGTACCGGTCATTGTTCCCGAACATACATAATCGGCTGTCAATCCGCCGGGTTTCATCACTTTGTTTTCAATGTGGCATTGACCGCGCGATTGCGGCAGAAGGGCGCCATACTTATCGATCATTTCCTGTGTCAGGCAAACCTGAGAGCTGTGGCTACCGGCTTTGGCAGGTTCGGCGCCCGGGGCAGAGGGCGAGCGTTGCCAAGTCATGGTGGTGGTTAACTCCCACAGGCCAGCTTTTCTGGTTTCAGATGAAGCGGCGAATGTCAGCAGAGAAAAGCAACAGCCTAGAGTGATTGCGAGTCGAAGTCTGCCCATGTTGGTTCCTTTTGCATTTGTGAATTCAACCTGCGCTGCATTGCTGGTGCCGACCGACTACCGTTCCGCCATTCACCGGGAAGGCGATGTTATGAATCCGAAGCAGATTGTCTGAATGACGTGCGGTGCGGCGGGGGCTAAAACGTGCGGCCAGTGACTCATCCCTTGTGTTTGCCAAGTTCTTTGAGGCACTGGCTCGATAATACGCGAGTTACGGATTTGGCTTTGTTGCGTTCGCATACCGCGTCCCCCAACGCAGGTCTTGAACGCAACCCCGACCAGCAGAAGTCACGCGCAGAAGTGAAACCCCTGGAAGCGTGGCTGTTGAATCATCGCTAATCCTCGTCACCCACCTGCTCAAGCCGCTTGCGGTCGACTACCACGACGGATTCCCGGCGTGGCACGACGAAGCCCTCTTCGCCCCACCTGGACAAGATGCGGCTGATTGTGAACAGAGTAGTGCCCGTCATTTGCGCGAGTTCCTCACGAGAGAGGAAAACCTGGATGCCTTCCTGTTGCGGTTTTCCGACTTGTTTCACGAGTCGCAGGAGAGCCAGGGCCAGCCGTCTGGCAACTTTTTCGGTTGCCACCTCGCGGAATCGCTCTTCGAGTTCGTTCAAGCGGTTGGAGAGGATCTGGCTGATATTCCTTCTGATTTGCGGGTACTCTGCCACCAGGATTTGAAGGCGCGTGTACTCCCAGGTGAGCGCTCTGCAATGCTCCATCGCACGCGCAGAACAGGTGTGGCTACAGGATGGGATATCGGCATGGACGCCGACGGCATCACCCTGACCATTCATCCACAGAATAACTTCACTACCGTGTGGGCTGAGCTGAGTGAGCTTGACGCTACCGGCCTGGATGAGCACGAGGTTGCGGACCGGCTGCCCCTGCATGAATAGAAGTTCATCGCGTGCAAAGACACGCGCCTTTGCGCAAGAGGCGATCTTCTTACATTCCTGGCTTGTGAGCCCTGTGAAGAGCGGTGAAGCGCACATCAGAAGGACGCGCTCCGCAATGTTGGAATCTGTGAAAGTAACTTCGACCGGAGTCGTACGCATTGCCGTCAATTGAGAAGACGCTGTACGGAACGCTGGCAAAGATGCTGACGTCATTTGACCCCCAAGGCAATCGGATTCGAATTAGTTTCCACGCACTGACACCTTGCGGCGCACAGGCGCGCTTACATCCGAATGACTTTGAGTGCGGAGGGGGAGTCCTGTCTCAAAGTCAATGAAAGGGCTATTAGCCCGAAGCTGTTTCAATTCACAGGGAAAGAGGTAAACCGATCAGTACTGTTACTCAAGAGATGAGATACTGTCAAGCCTGTTCTCACCATATTTGTGATGTTTTTCCACATTAGGGCCGGGGTGCGGATCGTTTCGCGCCGTCTATGAGGAGCGAACTCGTCAATATCCCGGAAGGATTACCCAGTGTGGCTTGCATAACAATATAACGGAAGACCCCTTGGAGTTTGCGAAATCGCAAATTACTTCTATTTGCTTCGGAAAATTCCGATGAGTTTGCTCCAATGCAAACACGCGTTGGCCTAATCAACAGTATTCCCAATTTGTTTGATAGCAACAAAGGGTAAGTTCGCTTTGTAGCAAAGACTCCTATCGGGCAGGAAGCAGTACCTTTGTCTCACAGGAGACCTATGGCTCGCCGGGTATTTTTGCCTCCTCGCTTGCTCCAGCGCAAGTACTCACCTCGACCGACAATGTAGGGTCACCTCTGATAGGAATCTGCTCAAAAGACGCCTATTGGGAACGGTGGCCGTGACTTGGCCAGCTTTGCAGCGAGCGCACTTGGCAACAGCCAAAAACGCTGCTCCTGCAAAGTTGTTCCATCCGTAGGGGAGGTTTCGGGTGATTAGAAAGATGCTTTATGTATTGCCTTTTATTGCCGCGGCGCTGTTCGTTGCGCTTGCTCTCGGCGACCACCATGGTAACAAGCCGGCTGAATCGCGCCACGTTCTCTATTACCAGGATCCTATGCATCCCTCTTATCGATCTAACAAGCCGGGCAAGGCGCCGGATTGCGGAATGGATTTGGAGCCTGTCTATTCTGATGCGATTGGAGAGTCACTCTCCAGTAATGGCGGCCGCGGCGCGGGTGTAGCTGAAATCGATTCAGCAGCACAGCAGTTATATGGGATCAAGGTTGCCAAGGTAGAAAAGGGATCGGGGCAGGGCGCTGTGCGGGTGTTTGCCCGCGTGGAGCCGGATGACACGCGCGTCTTCCGTATCAACTTCGGAACCGACGGATTCGTCAAGGAAACCCACGACGATGCGGTGGGCGAGCATGTCGCCAAAGACCAGCATCTGGCGATGGTGTACTCTCCCGAATTTCTTTCGGTGGCCGGGGGTTACCTGGCGGCCAACGAGCATTCACAGGGCGCGGCGAGTGCGGCCAAGGAAAACTACACTCCGACGCAAACCCAGGGAGCGGCCAGCGTGCAGGCTCGAGCAGACCGGCTGCGGAATCTGGGCATGAGCGATTCGCAGATCAACGAGATCAGCAAGAACCACGCACTGCCTGAGGACGTCTATGTGGTCTCACCCACAGACGGATTCATTCTCAGCAGGAGCATCTCGAGTGGGATGCGTTTTGAAAAGCATGCCGACCTTTACACTATCGCCGATCTGAGCCATGTGTGGATCGTCGCGGAGGTATTGGGGAGGGACGCAAAGGCTTTCCGGGCGGGCGCGACCGCACGCATAACTCTGCCCGACACAGATGAAACCTTCAGAGCCACGGTAAGCAAGGTGTTGCCCGAAGTGGATCCTGCTACGCGGTCTCTTAAGCTGCGGCTTGAAGCGGATAATCCTGGTTTCAAGTTGCGGCCCAACATGTTTGTGAATGTGGAATTGCCGGTTGCTCTTCCCGATGGACTTACAGTGCCGGTGGATGCAGTTATCGATTCCGGGGAGTCGAAGCATGTCTTTGTGCAGACTGCGACGGGCCGATTTGAAGCGCGAACTGTTGAAACCGGATGGCAGATGGATCAGCGAGTGCAGATCTTGAAGGGATTGCAGGAGGGCGAGGCTGTTGTTGCGGCAGGAACGTTCCTCGTGGATTCAGAGAGCAGGCTGCAGTTGACTGCCAAGGCGACCACCCCTGCAGGCAACGCGGGGATGGATCATCACACCAACTGAAGTCAGTAACACGGCGGAAGGCTGCGAAGCAGTGTCTGCCGGATTTTGAACAGGCCGTCGAATATTTCGTTCGGTCGCCGCATGTGAGGGACCAATGCCTGAGTGGAGGCTGCAACTGTGATCAACCGGATTATAGAATTCTCAATTCGAAATAGGCTGGCAGTTATCTTTGTGGTTGTGGCCGCAAGCATCTGCGGTTGGTGGTCAATTGAGCATACCCAACTGGATGCGCTGCCGGAATTGGGCGACACGCAGGTTATTATCATGTCTCGCTGGGACCGCAGCCCTGACCTTGTCGAGACACAGGTGACTTACCCGATAGTTACAGCAATGTTAGGGGCTCCGCACGTCAAGGCGGTGCGTGGTGTCTCCGATTTTGGCTATTCCTATGTCTATGTCATTTTCGAAGACAACACCGATCTCTACTGGGCGCGCTCGCGCACGTTGGAGTATCTATCGAGCGTAACCGGCAGGCTTCCGGAGGGAGTCAAGACCGAGCTTGGGCCCGACGCAACCAGCCTGGGATGGGTATTTCAATACGCGCTTGTAGATACTTCAGGGCAACACAGTCTCTCGGACCTGCGGTCGTATGAAGACTGGAACCTGCGTTATCACTTGCGAGCAGTTCCAGGCGTGGCGGATGTTGCGCCCGTAGGCGGGTACTCGCGCCAATACCAGGTCAACGTCGATCCTAATCGCCTGCGCGGCTACGGAATCACAATTGCGCAGGTTGTGAGTGCAGTTCGCGAAGGAAACAGCGAGTCCAGCGGCCGCATGCTCGACTTCGGCGGCACCGAGTACATGGTGCGCGGCAGGGGATATGCAAGATCGATCAGCGATTTCTCAAACATTGTTGTTTCCATGCCGGAAGATGGGGCGCCGATTCGGGTCAAGGACCTGGGTGAGGTTGTTGAAGGACCGGATTTGCGCCGCGGAATTGCCGACCTGAATGGAGAGGGCGAGATTGTCTCCGGTGTGGTGATCATGCGCAGTGGGGAGAACGCGCTCGAAGTGATCGACCGCGTTAAAGCTCGCTTGAAAGAGATTGAACCAGCGCTGCCTGCGGGAGTGAAGATCGTTCCCATCTATGACCGGTCTCAATTGATTCACCGGACCATCAGCAGCACAGAAGAGACGATTATCGAAGTCGTGGCGACGCTGGTGCTGATCATCATTGTGTTCCTGTGGCATTTTCCGAGCGCCGCGATTCCGCTGGTCACGATGCCGGCGGCAGTGTTGATTTCGTTTATTCCGCTCCGAATGATGGGGATCAGCGTCAACGTGATGTCGCTTGCCGGTGTGGCCATTGCGTTCGGTGAGTTGATCGATGCATCGATCGTAGTGGTGGAGCAGACGCACAAGAAGCTTGAGCGATGGGAGAAAGACGGAAGTCGCGGAAAGCATCGCGACGTTGTAATTGCGGCGGTGAAGGAAGTTGCGGGTCCGACGTTCTTTGCGCTGCTGGTGATTGCCATCTCGTTTCTGCCGGTGCTGACGCTTGAAGGGCAGGAAGGCCGCATGTTCCGGCCGCTCGCCTACACCAAGACGCTGGCGATGGCGGTGGCGGCGGTTCTGGCGATCACGCTCGACCCGGCGCTTCGCCTGTTGCTCACGAGAGTCAAGCGGTTCGATTTCAGCCCGGAGTGGCTGTGCAAGATTGCGAATTCATTGCTGGTGGGCAGGATTCGCCCGGAAGAGAAGAATCCAATCAGCAACTTCATGATGCGCATTTACGAACCCGCGGTATCGTGGACGCTTCGCTGGAAGGGAATTGTCTTTGCTGCGGCTGCGGTTTTGATCGTGGCGACGATTCCGGTGTTTCTCTCGCTGGGATCGGAGTTCATGCCGCCGATGGACGAAGGCGCGATCCTGTATATGCCGACATCGATGCCGGGAATTTCCATTGCACAAGCCCGGCGCGTGTTGCAATCCACTGACCTGGTGCTGACGCAATTCCCCGAAGTTGACCAGGTTCTCGGCAAGGCCGGCAGGGCAGAGACGGCGACGGATCCGGCACCCTTGTCGATGCTGGAGACTGTGATCACGCTGAAGCCTCGCTCGCAATGGCGGCCGGTGGATACGTGGTATTCATCGTGGGCTCCGGAATGGGCAAAGAGAGTTCTGCGCCACTTCACTCCCGATACGATTTCACCGGAAGAGCTGGTGAAACAGATGAATGCGGCGGTCAAGGTTCCGGGCGTAAGCAATGCCTGGACGATGCCGATCAAGGGCCGCATCGACATGCTGACCAGTGGAATTCGCACGCCTGTCGGCTTGAAGATCTCCGGCGATGATCCGAAGCAGATCGAGGCGCTTGGAAAGCAGATCGAGTCGATATTGCCGTCGGTGCGCGGCACGCGAGGTGTGTTCGCGGAACGCACGAATCAGGGGTATTTCCTCGACATCGCATGGCGCCGCGAGGAACTTGCGCGCTATGGCATCAGCGTGGACAAGGCTCAGTCGGTGCTCAACAACGCGATCGGCGGCGATAACGTCACCACCGCTTACGATGGCTCTGCGCGCTATCCGGTGAATGTGCGGTACATGCGTGATTTTCGCAGCAGCACCGATGCATTGGGCCGGGTGCTGGTTCCCGCAGGCGGAGATCGGCAGGTGCCGATCAGCGACCTTGCGACGATCAAGAATCAGAACGGGCCGGCGATGATTCGCGACGAGAACGGCATGTTGACCGGCTACGTGTATGTCGATCTCGTCGGCCGCGACCCAGGGAGTTACATGGCGGAGGCCAGCGCTGTGTTGCGAGAGAAGACAAACCTGCCGCCGGGTTACCTGATGACGTGGGGGGGGCAGAGCGAGTCCATCGAGCGGGCCAATCGCCGCTTGCGGGTTGTGGTTCCTGCGACGATTGCGTTGGTGATGCTGCTGATCTTCATCAACACGCGTTCGTTCGTGAAGACTACGATCGTTTTGCTGGCGGTACCGTTCTCAGCAATCGGCGCCGTTTGGTCTCTCTATTTCCTGCATTACAACATGAGTGTGGCGGTATGGGTTGGTTTGATCGCGCTGTTGAGCATCGATGCGGAGACCGGCGTGTTCATGTTGCTCTATCTCGATCTTGCCTATGAAGAGGCGCTCAAGACGGGCCGTCTGAAGACGTTAGGCGATCTGCGCAAAGCCATACTCTACGGCGCCGCAAAGAGGCTGCGTCCCAAGTTCATGACTTTTGCGACTACATGCATCGGGCTGCTTCCGGTGATGTGGTCGATCGGGACCGGGTCGGATGTAATGAAGCGGATTGCCGCGCCGATGGTGGGCGGCATCTTCACGTCGTTCGTGCTCGAGCTGCTTGTTTACCCCGCTGTGTATGAGTTGTGGAAGCGCAAGAGCATTACGAAACAGTTTGAACTTGGCCATGGGCCGGCATCGGAAGACGGACAACGCGAACCTGAACTCGAAGCTTTGACGGCATAGGGTCAATGGACGTGGCATCGCGCTGGGCAGTTCGGCGGGGATGCCTGAGCAGGAGGCGAATCGTGGCTAACATCAATTCGACGCGGGTGCTTACCTTCATTTTGTTGGCAGCGCTCTCGGGTTCAGCCTCCGGCGGACAGGAGACATCAGCTCCTGCAGAAGGTGCGGGCAGTGAAACCGCACCATCGGCTGCAGAGACGAAGGTGGATTTAGTGCCAGCGCCCAATCCTCCTAAGGTGTCGTGCAAAGGCGATCAGCTGACAATCTCGGCAAACAATTCCACGCTGGCGAGTGTTCTGGGAGCGGTACATTCCTGCACCGGAGTGAAGATCGATATTCCTATGGGAGTCGCAGAGAGCCGGGTCTTCGACCAGTTAGGACCGGGGCCGGCGCGCCAGGTACTCACGTCGATGCTTGAGGCGATGAACCTCAATTACGTGATCGGATCGTCGGATGCGAATCCTGAAAAGGTCGATTCGGTTCTGCTGATCGCGCGTGCGGGAGACGCGGCAAGTGTGGATGGAATTCCCGACCGAGGTACGTCAGCGAGTCGCCGCGCATGGATGCAGACCCGCCAGAACAGGGCCGCTTCCGCGCCGGAGGATAACTCTTCGAGCGTCCCCGACACGACGGCCACGGCGCCCGTGGAGGAGCCTGCTGCCGCGCCGGCGGATACCCCGGCGATCAATCCTGCGCCAGTGGTTCCTGAGGCGGCACCGGTTCGGCCCGAGTCTCTAACGCCTACTCCAATCGAAGGGAAGAATACGGCAGAGCAAATTACAAGTATGCAGCAGCTTTTTGAGCAGCGCCGCAAGATGATGGAGCAGCAGAACGCGACCAAGCCGTAATGAGCCGCGAAGAACATGACCGGCTGATCGTGCAAACGAGGTTTGCGGGTGGCAGCCTCCGATCGAATTGAAAGCGCCTCGGGCAGCACACGTCGAAAGGATGTGTGTTTGCCCGAGGCGCTTTCAGCTCATGCAAAAGAAGTGGTACTTAGCCCTTTCTCAGAGCTCTCTTCAAGACTGCTTCAAGGCCGGTCTTCACTTCGGCGTATTCAGCCTGCGAAAGTGTGCCGTTGATGCGTTCACTTTCGATGGCGAAGAGTTCGTCTTTGAGTATGCTGAGCAGGGTTGCGCTGCCGGCAGCGGGCGCGGCCGAGTAAGACGACGGAGGTGTGCGGGAATATACGGGTGGTGGCGGCGCGTACGTGGTGGCTACAGGCTCATCCTGATGAACAAAGGTGGGCAGCGGTCGGCCTTCGTAGGGCGAGTCATGCGCCAGGATGGAAGTCCCTGTCGACGCTCCGCCCCGATTGCGCAACATGAAGATAGCGCCGATTGCGAGCAACAAGCCAAGGCTACCGAGAATCCACCACTTGTACTTCGTCAGCGGATCGGGAGTGCCGATGGGATTGCCGATGCCGCCACCGGGGGTGTTTCCGGGGGTGCTGGTATCACTTGAGCCCGTGTCTCCCATGCCTGCGCCGGCGGGCTTGCCCATTCCGGATGACGGCTGAGCATCGCGCGGCATCTGTCCCTCGCCAGAGACGGTGAACGCAATTGCCTGGCCCGGGTGGACGTTCTTGAGCATGTTGGTCTGGACTCTTGGATCCTCCTGCACGGATTGAAAATCGGAACCCTGGGAGCCGGTAAAGGTCATGCTCTTGGGGGTATAGACGACGAGGTTGTCGGCGGGCATGCGCGGTTGCGGATTGATAGTGGCTTTTCCGCTGTATGGCATGTGATATTGCACCTCGAACATGGTTTCCTTTTCGCCCTTGTCGGGCTGAATAGGAACGTTGAAGGTGTAGTGGTTCTTTTCGCCGAGTGGCACCAGCCGTGTGTTTGTGGGAAGGCCTCCGGGGCGGGTGGCCGATGCCCCGTCGAGTTCCGCAGTGGGAGGAAGCACGACCTCGAAGGTGTTGCTGCTGAACTGGGCCTTGGGCGGCAGGCTCCGATTACGCACAAGGTAACGCTCTTGAACCCGCAGCATGCCGCCCGCAGCCTCGAAGAGCAGCATATCGGCATCGATGTTGACGCTATCCACCTTGGGCGCCACGTCGTAGACCGTGACGTCACCTGGGCCGCTGCCCATGGGCGCAGCGATGAAGTAGGTTGCGCCCTGGTGATTGACCCGAATCAGATACGCGCCCTGGCCGGGCGATTGAAGCGAGTATTGGCCTTTGGCGTCAGTGGTTGCGGTGGCAGCGTCGGCCATGCCGGCTTGGACATCGACAAGCACAACGGAGTCGCCCGCAGAGGGCTTGCCCGTGGTGTTGTTGCTGACCGTGCCGGTGATGGTGGCGGCATGCGCCAAGGCTCCGGCCAGCAGAAGGGCGAGAATGGGCAAGCAGCGAATCTGAAGCGATCTCATATTCATGGGTCGATCCTGTGGACGCGTTATTGTCGCATTGCCGACGGGCAAAAGGCCAGCGATTCGGCCCTTGCCTGCTTTGAGGTTGAGAAAAATGTGCAACTGGCTGGTCGTGGGGGGCGGCTCAGGTCTGCTGCGCGTGATCCATCTGGGCCGGCGCCGGAGTATCGGGTCTTCGGTCGGTGGGGGGAGGTTCCGAACCTGTGGAGCTGGTGGAACCGAAGGCAACGCCGGCAGCTTTGAGGAAGTCCGATGGCGGAGTGCCGCCGGCAAAGATCCATACGAAATCGTTGGGGAGCTCGATGATCTCCCCGGCGACATCGAGCGACGCGCTGCCCTCGCGAAACTCCGTGGGAATGGAATTGAACAGCACAGTGAGCTTTCCGGTACGCATGTGCTCTTCAATCCGCTTTGTGTTGCGGTCTTTGAGACGGCTGAACTCGCCCTTGCGATAGGAGAGAGTAACCCTGTTGCCGGCCTGGTGGGCGAGGCCCATCGCAGCCTCCACCGCGCTGTCTCCACCGCCCACAATGAGGATGTTCTTGTTGGTGTAGTGGTCTGCTTCGATGAGCCGGTAGTAGATGTGAGGAAGCTCCTCGCCCTTGACGCCGAGTTTTCGGGGAGTTCCGGCACGCCCCAGCGCGAGCACCACCGCGCGGGCCTTGTACTCCTGCACCGGAGTATTGATTCGAAACAGTCCGTCTGGATCCTTCTTGACCGTGTTTACGGGTTCAGAAGTGTGGATGTGGAGATCGGTTCTCTGGATCACTTTTTGCCAGAAAGCGAGCAAGTCTTCTTTGGAGAGCGTGGTCTTGGCAAACTTTCCGTAGAGCGGAAATTCCACGGGACTGGTCATTACGAGCTTTTGTCTTGGGTACTTCGAAACTGTGCCCCCGACGGTCTCGCGCTCAAGCGTGACGGTCTTGAGCTTGTGCTCTGAGGCGCGCAGGGAGGCGCTGATGCCTGCTGGTCCGGCGCCCACGATGACAATGTCGAGCACATCGGGTCCTGCGGGCGGCGCTGGGGTATGACTGAAACGCCTGGCTATGACATCGACGCAATCGCGTCCCTGATTGACGGCGTTTTTGATCAGAGCAAGTCCACCCAGTTCGCCGGTGATGAACAGGTTCTGGACATTGGTTTCGTGTTCCTCGTTAATGACGGGGATATCGGCCCCGGAGCTTGGTTTGGCCATGACCATGGTGATGGCGCCGACGGGGCAGGCTTCGGCGCAAAGGCCGTGCCCGATGCATTTGTGACCATTAATGATGGTGGCTTTGCCGCTGACCAGGGCGAGCACGTCCCCTTCGGGGCACACGGTGATGCAGGCGCCGCAGCCGATGCAGGAGTCCGTATGGATCTTAGGGTGTTGCGCTCTGGGCCCTTCGGAGAACAGCGCGCCCTTCTCCGCGGCCGCACGGGCCTGGGCCTCATTGCGCCGGTGGCTCCGCCAATAGCGGTACACAAAAAACGAGAGAATGGTTCCGGCAATCAACCATGTGAGAAGAGATTCCATCAATTAATGCCACCCCAGACTCATGAACCCAAGACCACTCACGACAATGATGTGAAGGATGGCAAGGAGCGCGAAGGCATAGCTGAACGGGCGATGAATGACATGCCAGAGATGGAATACCTTTTGCGTCTGATCGAGGAAGATGACGCGCTTGGAGAGTGCCGCTTTCTGTCGAGCCAATTGAACGACACGTTCCACTTCAGGATCTCCGCAGGAGAAGAGTCCGCCGATCGAACGGAGGTTTCGGGCTGGCCCGGCCCCGGCGCGCCGCAGGGCTGCAACCTGGAAGGGCCGACGGACGTCAAGTGAGATCATCTCGCCGATGGCGCTCAGTGTTCCGATCTTGCGGATGTGTTCCGCCGATGGAATGGCAAAAACGCGATTTAATTGCTCGGCCGAGTAGATGGATTGTCCGAGGAGGGCCTCGGACAACTCCTGTACCTCGGCGTGCGATTCCTTCCAGGAGAGATCGGCGGCGTTCAACGAGCGTGGTATTTGCGCGTAGAGATAACGCCCGATGATGCCGCTCAACGCGACGCACAGCATGATCCAGAAGGCGAAACCGGCGATACCCCGGAATTTGAAGGACGCATGGAACGCGATGACGATAGGCGCGGATACACCTGCGATGACATGGAAATCCATCCAGTGCCTTGCCGTGCCAAAGCGGCCAAGCCAGGGAATGATTTTACGGAAGGCATAGAGAAAGATGATGAAAAATAGCAAAGTACCGAGATAGCCAAGCTTGAGACCGATGCTGCCGCTGGGTCTTAACAGTTCGTGTTTATCAGAGTAGGGCCGCTGATCGAGAGGCAGCGTGTAGTAATTGAGGCCGTAGAGGGCGATGCCGGCCAGCAATAGAAACGACGTAAGAGCAGCAATGGTCACACGAACATGGTGGCCGAACTCTTTCTTCGTATTTTTACTGTTCTTGCTGCTCTTGAGTGCCGCCTGGGGAGCAGGCACAGTGCTTTGAAGCAATGACATGTTCAGGGCTTCTCCTTTGGGGTGGGTGGGCTCGCGGGTACGGCGTCGGCGCCGTCCGGAGCAGGGTTGTCGGGGTGAATCTTGTAGTTGGGATCCTGCTCGGCTCCAGTCGCGAAACTCTTGTAGTTGTCGAACATGTGGGTGTTGCGCCAGTGCTGGCGGGCGGTTGTGACGTCTACAACGGCCACGGCGGGCAGGGTTGTTGAAGTGGGAGTGATACCACCGTGGGCAGGTTTGTAATCCACCTGAATATGCATGGAACGCAAACCCACATCGCTCATGTCGTGGAGCAGGTTGGCGTCGATCTTGGCCACCTCACCCGATTGCTTGTCGATCCAGGCCGTACCTTGTAATTCAAGAGGATACTCGCGGCTGCGCAAGGCCAGTGCCATGGGGGTGCGGCGCCCGGGAATATGGGTGAAGTGAACAGGAGCCGCCGGCCTTCCGTCAACCAGTTCGTCGGGGCCGACTTCAAACGAGAAGCTGTCACGGTAGTAAGGGTGAAATACGAGCAGAACCGTGGCAATTCCGTTGCTCACCAGCATAGGGGTTGGCGGGTGCTTTTTGCGCTCTGTTGAGGCCTCAATGCGCGACTCGTTCAGTTGGAATTCATCTCCGCTGCCGCTCATCATGATGAGGTAGTCGTACTTAGCTCGCTCGGTGGTCTCGACATGTCCATTGGCAGCAAGCTTTTGCTGGACTACGGACTCGGTGCAGTGAAGGTTGGCCAGATTGGCAAGATAGTCAGTGATCTGGCGCTGAGCGCGATCGATGGGATTGCTGGTCATGGGGGTGCCGGATGCCGCTCCCTGTTCGGCGGCCAGACCCACAGGTAACACCAACATTGCACCCCAAAGTAATCTATGCGACTTATTGATGATTCGCATTGCGCCCTCTCTTCGTAGACGCCCGGTTATCGAACCTGTAACCAAGGGTAGTCATGGTTTGGTTGTAATTCAAGTTGCCGCCACGCTGAGCTGTAAATGCACTTTCAATAAACAGCCGCGCTCCCAGGTTCGTGTCGAACATGAAGTTGACAAAATCGGAACTATCGGCCTTTGCCAGGGAAGAAGCATAGGCATACCGCCCGCCCTGCAGATTAAGACGGAAGCGATCTCCGAGATCCCGAGTGAGGGTGACGGACCGATAAGTTCCTGAAGCAAAAGAGCTGTCGAACTTCGAATAGCGCACATCGGCCTGAAGTCCAGTCTTCCAGACATGGGACATTGTGGCACCGAAGAGCTGGTTCAACGATGCTTTCTTGTCGCTCGACGTGCTGCTTTGGCCAAGGCTGAAGTACCCCGTGAGATGAAGCGGCATTTCGATGCGCGCTCCTCCATTGATTCCCTGGTAAAGGTATTTATCCAGGAGTCCTGTTCCTACGAGGACCGGGTTGTAAGTTGGCACATCACGGAAGTATGTGTGTGTCAAATCGAATGTTACGCGGGGATGTACCTGCATCCGCAGCGAAAGAAGACTTTGTCCGAGCCCGAGATTCAGGGCCGGCATGGAAGGATTCGCTGTGGGTTTGTCGACCTGCATGGAATGATACACCGAAAACAGCCGCTTGAATGAAAAGTCATTTTCAGTGAATAAAAACGGCCTGTCAACTGACCAATCTATGGTGTTTACACCCATTCCCGCGGTACTTGAATACCGGAATTGCTCGAAGTTGCCGCCGTGCACATTGAAGAATCCCCCGCCGATTTTCCGCTTCGGATTGTAGTTCCACGCGGTCGGGTCCGGGGTGGATCCGGCGAATGCGCCGAGCAGCGTGCCCGACGTCAACTTTCTGCCCACATAGCCGCCATCGATGGCTTCAAGGCTGCTGGCCCACGGGAGGTAAAGCCGCCCGACGCCGGCCGACCATTTCGAATTTGGATTGATATAGGACAGGCTCATCAGATAGGTGCGGTTGATCGTGTCCTGCAATGAAGACTGAGAGGCGTACGAGTGCTTTTGCAGGCTGCCGCGCCAATAGCCGTTTAAGTTCCAATAAGTGCCGAACATACGGGTCATGTCTGCCCGGAGAACCATTCCGTAAGTGCTCGACATCGAACTTGCCTGGCCTATCTGCTGGATAGTGCTGATATCAAAGCCGATTCTGCCGCGTGCCTGGTTGATCTCAGGCAGGGGTGGGCGAGGAACCGTGGTGCGCACTTCCTCGTCGAGAGGATCGCCGCTGCTGAAGCTTACGACCATCGGATACTGCCGGGAATTGCCGAGCGCATCTTTGTCGACAAGCTTTCTCACTTCCTCATCAGGCAGCCAGATCACGTCGTCCACAGTGAGGTCCCGCGAAGATGTAACCACCTCGCATATCGCTGAGGTGGTTGCGACCGAGATGACCTTAAGCCTGGCGACGACTCCGGGAGCGACCGGGGCGTTGTTTTTGTCGGTGTCGGCCTTGTTGGAATTCTGTTTGAGAACGAGCTCCGTTCCTTCTGCCAGGCCGGCGCTGCGGCCGCCATCAATATAGACATTGGCTCCGCTGACGTAGCGTACGTGGAACTCTGTGCGCACCGGTGCTGCGGCCGTCAGAGTAGATGGTTCAGGCGGAGGCAAGTTATCTTGAGCCGCGCAGATCGGAATAACCGATAAGAAGATCGGTATTAAGGAATATCTCACGTTATCCTCCTCCCCCATTTTTGTGGCAAGCGAGGCAGTTCACGCTGTTGTACACATATCCATTGACATTCGGGTGATTGAAGTTAGCTGCGTTGTTGCCGCCGTGGCAGCTGGTGCAAGTAAAGACCGAGTAGTCAGAGGAGTTGGTATGGCATGTTGCGCAAACCGAATTTGCATTGCCATGGTTGAGCGGGAAGAAGGTGTGGTACGAGGCCGGAAGCGTCGCGGGCAGCCATGCTGTGGTGGTGTGGCATGTGGTGCAGGTCGTGGGCCATCCAGCCGTGGTGTGATTGGGGTTTGTGGTCCCGGAAAACGCTGCCTTGTGGCAGGAGTAGCAATCAGTGGGTGTACCCGCAAACACATTGTTGATATGGCACGAAGTGCACGCGACGGTAGTGTGGGCGCCGGTGAGCGGGAAGGGTGTGTTGTTGTGATTGAAGACCGCTCCCGCCCACGACTTTGTGGTATGGCATGTGGCGCAGGTTGTGGGGAAGCCCGCCGATACGTGATTGGGATTCGTCGCGCCGGTGTAGTTGGCCTTGTGGCAGGAGTAGCAATCGGTTGGAACCGTTGTGTAGTTGTTATTGGTGTGGCATGACGCGCAGGCCACGGTGGTATGCGCGCCCGTGAGCGGGAACGCGGTGGTGGCGTGATTGAAGCTTGACGGCGTCCACGCTGTGGTCGTGTGGCAGATCGAGCAATCTGTCGGGAATCCGGAAGTGACGTGGTTGGGGCTCGTCGTGCCGGTGAAGTTCGCTTTGTGGCAGGAGTAGCAGGCCGTCGTTGTGAGGTTGTAGTTGTTGTTGGTGTGGCACGATGCGCAGGCGACAGTCGCGTGCGCGCCCGTCAGCGGATAGTTGGCATAGACGGCGTGATTGAAATTGGCATTGAGCCAATTTGTGTTGTTGTGGCAGGTGTTGCAAGTGTGCGGGAAGTTTGCTGCCACGTGGTTGGGATTCGTGGCGCCCGTGAAATCCGTGGTGTGGCAGCTATAGCAATCCTTCGGCACCGTTGTGTAGTTGTTGTTTTTGTGGCATGACGCGCAGGCGAGGGTCGCATGCGCACCAACCAGTGGGAACACCGCCGCATGATTGAACGACGACGGTGTCCACGCACTGGTGGTGTGGCAGAGAGCACAAGTGGTCGGGAAGCCGGCAGAAACGTGATTGGGACTTGTGGCACCCGCGAAATTTGATTTGTGGCAGGAGTAGCAATCGGTCGGTGTCCCTGTGAAGACATTGTTGACGTGGCACGATGCGCAGGGAACTGTTGCGTGCGCGCCGGTGAGCGGGAACGGAGTGTTGTTGTGATTGAACACTGCGCCCGCCCACGAGCTGGTTGTGTGGCACGCGGCGCATGTTGTGGGGAATCCTGCGGTGGCGTGGTTGGGGTTTGTGGTACCAGCGTAGTTGGCTTTATGGCAGGAGTAGCAGTCGGTCGGCGTTCCGGCGAACTTGTTATTGACATGGCATGACGCGCAGGGAACAGCGACGTGCGCGCCGGTGAGTGGGAATGGCGTGTTGTTGTGATTGAACACCGCGCCCGCCCACGAACTGGTCGTGTGACACGTGGCGCAGGATGTGGGGAATCCCGCAGTGACGTGGTTGGGGTTTGTCGTGCCGGTGTAGTTCGCCTTATGGCAGGAGTAGCAATCGGTCGGCGTGCCGGCGAACTTGTTGTTGATGTGGCATGATGCGCAGGGAACAGTGACGTGCGCGCCGGTGAGTGGGAATGGGGTGTTGTTGTGATTGAACACCGCGCCGGACCATGAGGCCGTTGTGTGGCAGGTCGCGCATGTTGTGGGGAATCCTGCAGTGACGTGATTGGGATTGGTGGCGCCGGTGTAATTCGATTTGTGGCACGAATAGCAATCGGTCGGCGTGCCGGCAAATTTGTTGTTCACGTGGCATGTGGCACAGGCAACGCTCACGTGCGCGCCGGTGAGCGGGAATGAGGTGTTGTTGTGGTTGAACACCGCGCCTGCCCATGAGCTCGTTGAGTGGCAAACCTGGCAGCTGGTCGGGAATCCCGCGGTGACGTGATTGGGATTGGTGGCGCCGGTGTAATTCGACTTATGGCAGGAGTAGCAGTCGGTCGGCGTACCCGCGAACTTATTGTTGATGTGGCAGGATGTGCAGGCTACCGTGGCGTGCGCGCCGGTCAGCGGGAAGGCTGTCTTATTGTGATCGAACACCGCTCCCGCCCACGATGTGGTTGTATGGCAGGCGACGCAGGAAGTGGGGAAGCCGGCGGTGACGTGATTGGGATTCGTGGTGCTGGTGTAGTTGGACTTGTGGCAGGAATAGCAGTCGGTCGGCGTGCCCGCAAACTTGTTGTTGACGTGGCACGATGTGCAGGCCACCGTGACGTGCGCGCCGGTCAGCGGGAAAGCCGTCTTGTTGTGGTTGAATACCGCGCCGGACCAAGACGTGGTGTTGTGGCAGGCAACGCATGTGGTGGGGAATCCTGCCGTAATGTGATTTGGATTCGTGGTGCTGCTGTAATTGGCTTTGTGGCACGAGTAGCAGTCAGTCGGCGTGCCGGCAAACTTGTTGTTGACGTGGCACGAAGAGCAGGCGACGGTGGAGTGGGCGCCGGTGAGCGGGAACGCCGTCTTGTTGTGATCGAACACCGCGCCGGACCAAGACGTGGTGTTGTGGCAGGTGGCACAAGTGGTTGGGAATCCGCCGGTGACGTGGTTGGGATTGGTTGTGCTGGTGAAATTGGCTTTGTGGCAAGAGTAGCAATCGGTCGAGGTGCCCTTGAAGACGTTGTTGACGTGGCAGGACGCGCACGCTACGGTGGCATGGGCGCCGGTGAGCGGGAAGGCCGTCTTGCTGTGATCGAATGCTGCGCCCGTCCACGATGTTGTGGTGTGGCAAGTGGCGCATGTTGTGGGGAATCCCGCATTGATGTGGTTGGGATTTGTGGTCGCGGTGTATTTGTCCTTATGGCACGAGTAGCAATCGGTCGGTGTGGTCTTGTAGTTGTTGTCAGTGTGGCACGAGGAGCACGCCGCAGTGCCGTGGGCACCGGTGAGCGGGAATGTCGTGTGTTTGAAAGATGACGGGGTCCACCCGCCGGTGGTGTGGCACATGGAGCAGTCTGTCGGGAAGCCGGAGGAGACGTGCTGAGGCCTTGTTGTCCCTGAGAAGCTTTGCTTGTGGCACGAATAGCAATCGCTTGGCGTTGAATTGTAGCTGTTGTTTGCGTGGCACTGAGCGCAGGTTACGGCGGCATGTTTACCGGTCAGCGGATAGTGGGCGTACAGCGCATGGTCGAACTTTGCATCGGCCCAGGTGGCAGTCGAATGGCAAACGGCGCAGTCGCGTGGCAGGCCAAGCTGCACATGCGGCGGGTTGTTGCTCTTGGTGAAATCGCCGGCATGGCAGGAATAACATTGGGCCGAAGTGCCCTTGAATACATTATTGATGTGGCACGATGCACAACTCAGCGTTGCATGCGCTCCAGTGAGCGGATAGCCCGTGTATTTCAAGTGGTCAAATTTGGCGTCGAACCAACTGTTCATGGTGTGGCAGGATTGGCAGGAAGTGGGGAACTTGAGTCCGACGTGATCGATAACCGGCGTGAGGAAATCTTTTTGATGGCAGGAGAAGCAGTCGGTGGACAGGCCCGCGAACTGGCCGCTCGCCGCACCTTTGTGGCACTCTGCGCACTCCACCATGGCATGCGCGCCAACCAGCGGGAATCGGTTTTGATGGTTCTTGATCGCGTTGATCGATACTTGCCAGCCCTTGACTGAATGGCAGCTCTCGCAGTTAGCTCCGAACTGGCGACGATGAATGTCTGCATGGCAATCGGCGCACTGCTTACTAACATTCTTGAAGATAAGGCTGGTATGGCATTTGTTACAGCCTACCTTCTCGTGCATCCCGCGCAGGGGGTAACCCGTCTGATCGTGATTGAACTCCGGATTAGATCGAATCGGCTTCCAGCTTGTATATGTGTGGCAATTTTGACATGGGACTGAGAAAGTGCCATGAGGGTTGGTCACCTTTGCCTGGGGACCACCTACATTTGGTCGTGAGTTTTCGATTGGCTTTTCAGCCGCCATTCCGAGAAGCATGGGTGCAACGAGCCCAAGTGCGATCGTAATGAGCCAGCGCGTACGGTCCATCGTTCTCCCCGTGCTTAAAAAATGCAAATCGGGCCCGGATGCGGGTTGCCGCAGATTGCGCGCACAACCTCCGCAATCCCGCAAGGCCAGGATCGCCGGGACAATAGTGCTGTCCCGACACAAGCAGATGATCACGGGGCAATCGCATGACGCGGATGCACTCTGTTCATCGGCCTAAGACCGCAATTGTTAAAAACTGGTAATGCCGGAGGCTTTCGTTTCGCTGCCAATGAAGCGGTGAGCTGGCTTCGGAGGGATTGGCGCGGCCTTTCTTTTACGTGCTGAGAATCCGGAGATTCTCTTCAGGAAAGGCAACGAAAGCAGAGCAGTATTGGAATGCAGCTTCTGGCGATTCATGTACCCGAACTAACCAGAACAATTAGAGTGTCAGGTTACAACACAGAAGTCAGATGTTCCAACAGAAAAATGTCAAATAGTTGTAAATGAACCAGGTAACAACCTGGCACTTAGGCGCAAGTCCTAATGCACGGGCGACTTAGGAATGTCTGACCCATGACAATCTGCGCACGCGGTGGGCGTGGGCTTGTAAAGCAAAACATCAGTTCCATTCACCGGCTTCTTAAGAGTGTGACAGGCGGAACAAGCCACATTCTCATGTCCACCCTTAAGTGGAAAGACAGTCTTATCGTGATCGAACAAAGAAGGCCGCCATTTGTTGGTATTGTGACAAGATGCGCAGTCATTGGCGCGCGCGCCAAACTGATCGGCGTGCGGGTTTTCGTGGCACTCGCTGCACGCCATGGGGGCTTTTTTGAATTGAACGTGCACCAGGGTCAACTCCATGTTCGGAGGCTTGTGGCAGTCGGCGCAGGCAACGGCGCGATGAGAACCTACCAGGGGAAACCGCGTGCGCGAATGATCGAACTTGACGATGTCGTTCCAGCCCTTGGTCGAATGGCAGATCTCGCAACCAAGCGCTTTGCCTGTGCTGTCGCGCTGTGCCATGCGCTCGGCAAACTGGCCCTTGTGGATGTCTTCATGACAGGTGGTGCAACTGAGTTTGTTGAAGTGATAGAGGGCAACTGTCGAACCTGCGAGTGGCTTATGGCAGTCGTTGCAGGCAACCGCCATGTGGCCGCCGGTCAATGGGAAACTTGACGCCTGGTGTTTGGCTAGCGTGAAGTTTGAAGTCTTGAACGTGGCCCCGTTATGGCACTGTTCGCAGCGATTCTTCCACGGTGCGCCCGCGAACTGGCCCTGGTGTTCATCTTTGTGGCAATCAATGCATTGCGCGAACTT
>WNGR01001479.1_pt1 | contig 26319 bp, 24 predicted proteins | sample 5407581 | NCBI WGS metagenome assembly WNGR01 (sample SAMN13153383, study PRJNA577476) | soil metagenome | isolation source: 80 cm soil or saprolite under Garry oak tree replicate 2 | place: USA:California | collected 2016-06-15
GGGCGTGATCTGCCAGAAGGATGAGGGCGGAGATAGATAAGTGGTCACGGAGTGTGGCCGATCATCAGTGGCCGCATGCACGCATTCCCGCTGATATGTACAGTCTTTTGCCATGATCATTCACATAAGTGCTACTGACCAGGAAGTATGCATGCCACAAGGCAGCATCCGAACATTTTACCGGGACGCTGCGAGCACGGCCTCACGGGCGTCGCCGCTGCCTCCGAGGAAGACTTTGAGGCCCATCCGTTCCATCACCTGCATCATTCCTGCGCCCATGTGGTCCGCGACCACCGTCTCAACACCGTGGTCGCGGAGGAAACGAACGACGCGGGCGTGGTGGGAACCCTCGGTTCCGGTGTCGTGCAGTACCCCCCACTGGACCTGAAACTCTTCCCAGCTGGTGACCTGCCCGTCTGATACGTCGGCAACCGCCACCCGGTCGGCGCGGCCCCAGCGTGGATCGACCGCCCCCGACTTGGTGACGGGAATGCACATCCGCACCACAACAACCTCCTCGGACAGACCCGCACATGATCTCACAGTGCCCGCACCGGCAGCGCGCACTGTGTCGGGCCAACTGTGCTCCACAATGGGTGGATGTGTACGGCCGTGGTCAGCATCGGAGAAAGCGCTGTACTGGTGGCCGGAGTCAGGGACGAGTTTGTCGGCCGCGCCTGGCAGCCGCCGGGACGGCACTGGCCGGAGTATCCCGGGCTGATCGGCGGCCGCGATCTGCTGGCCGGCGGGACGTGGCTGGCAGTGGCCCCTGCCGCGCGCCGAGTCGCGTGCGTGCTCAATGCGCGGGGCCGGATGGCGCCTCCTGAGACCCGGCGGTCCCGGGGCGTGCTCCCACTTCAGGCCGCTGCCGGTGAAAGGCTGAACCGCGCGGGGGTGGCGGATTTTGACCCCTTTCATCTGCTGACTGCCGAGCCAGGGTGGGCTGCCCTGGCAAGCTGGGACGGCGAGCGCCTCACCGAGCGGGAACTTCCGGCCGGCCTGCATGTCATAGTGAACAGCGGCCTGGGCGCTGGCCTGCTGGCCGCAACCGGGACGGGACCGGGCGCCTCCCTCGGAAGGCCGGAGCGTGAAATCCAAGCGAACGATCACGAAGCCGCACGCGCGGCTTACTTCCTGCCGCGGCTTCGCGCGGTCATGCCACCAGACCCACTGCCCGGCAGCCCGGTCGAGAAGGCATGGGGTGCCTGGCTGACCTTGCTCAACGGCGATGGCATTGGGCCTGCTGATGAGCGGGCCCTGATTGTGCGGCGCGACCTGGGCGACGGGCGGGTCTGGGGGACGACCTCCATATCGCTGGTCGCGCTCTCCCTGGATGGGGTCCGGTATGACTTCAACGGCAAGCCCGGCGACCCCGCCTCCTGGTACCCCGTTATCCCGTGACCGTCATCATCACACCCACCTGCCGCTACTGTCGTCACTGATCATGTTGGCTCGTGATGCTGAGGGCAGGCCGGGTGGAGCTTCGCGTGATGACGGCGGCGGATCTCGACCGCGTGGACCAGTTGATGATGGTGGCCTACCAGGCGCCATCGCGGCGCGATGAGCTCGCGCTCTACCTTGAGACCCAGCCGGACGGCTGGTTTGTGCTCGCGGACGGCGAGGACATCGTGGCCGGTGGCGGGGCGATCGCGTACGGCGCGTTCTGCTGGCTGGGGCTGATCGCCACCGATCCGGCGCGCCACCGCCAGGGCCTCGCGACCACACTGTCCGTTCATCTCATCGAGTGGGCGCGCCAGCGCGGCTGCACCACGATTGCCCTCGATGCCTCCGACGCTGGCCGGCCGGTGTATGAGCGGCTCGGCTTCCAGGCGGTGGGTGTCACGCGGGAACTGATGATGCCGGCCCTGGTTCCGGGCGGCGGGCAGCAGGATGCCGTGGCCCTGACGGCGGACGCCCTGGATGAGATCCTCGGCCTGGACGCGCCTGCGTTCGGGGGCGACCGGGGAGCATTGCTTCGCGCCCTCGCCCGCGCCGGCGTCTCGTGCCATGGCGCATATGACGGGGCCAGGCTGGCCGGGTACCTGTTCGCGGACGGCCCTGGCTGCGTCAGCGACGCGTCGGCCGCCCGCGCCCTGGTGCGCGCCGCCTCGCGGGACGGCCGGACCCGGCGGATCCTGGTTCCGGTGGAAAGCAGCCACCTTGACCTGCTGCTCCGGCTGGGCCTGCGCGAGCGGAGAAGCCTTACCCACATGCGCCTCGGCGAGCTTGTCCTCCCGGGCGAGCGCGGCCGGCTGATCGCGCAGGCCAGCTACGCCGCCGGGTGAGGCGGCCCCTTATTCTCAGCGGCGCCAGCCGGGCATCGATAGCATCGATGCCGTGGGGGCACGTGGCCCCCGCTCTGACATCAGTCCCTCAGATCACAGGAGTCCGCCGTGTCACCCCAGCAGCTTCACATTGTCCTCGCCGGCCGCGAGCATGTGATCGACGCTGGCGCGACGGCCGGCCAGGCTCTTCAGACACCAAACGCTGGCACCGCGGCACCCCCCGCCCCCACCACCGTGATAGCGGCGCGGGTCAACGGCGCGTTGCGGGACCTTGACAGCCCGCTCGCCGGGGGTGACCGGGTCGAGCCAGTGGAGATCGCCAGTGAGGACGGCCGGGCGATCCTGCGCCATTCCACCGCCCACGTTATGGCGCAAGCGGTGCAAGAGCTGTTCCCAGAAGCCAAACTGGGCATCGGCCCACCGGTGGAGAACGGGTTTTACTACGACTTCGACACGGCACAGCCGTTTAGCCCGGAGAATTTGAAGGCGATCGAGCAGCGCATGCGCGCCATCGTCAAACAGGGCCAGCGATTCTCACGCCGCGTTGTCAGCGGCGAAGATGTGCGGGCGGAACTGGCGGGCGAGCCGTACAAGCTGGAACTCATCGGCCTCATGGGGGGCCGCGCGGCGGGCGCCGGGGTGAGCTCGGAGGAGTCGGTCGAAGTGGGCGGCCCCGAGCTGACCATTTATGACAACCTGGATCCGGCCACGGGGGAGGTGCGCTGGAAGGACCTGTGCCGCGGGCCGCACCTGCCCACCACCCGGCACATCCCCGCTTTCAAGCTGATGCGCAGCGGCGGGGCCTACTGGCGGGGAAGTGAGAAGAACCCGCAGCTGCAGCGGATCTACGGCACCGCGTGGGAGACCCGGGAGGCGCAGGACCAGTACGTGCACCTGCTCGCCGAGGCCGAACGCCGCGACCACCGGCGCCTTGGTGCCGAGCTTGACCTGTTCTCGTTCCCGACCGAGATCGGCAGCGGGCTGCCGGTCTTCCACCCGAAGGGCGCCGTCATCCGGCGGGTCATGGAGGACTACTCGGGGCGCAGGCACGAGGCGGCGGGGTACGAGTTCGTCTACAGCCCGCACATCACCAAATCGGACCTGTTCGAGACCTCGGGGCACCTCGGCTGGTACGCCGACAGCATGTACCCGCCGATGGAGTTGGAGGGCGCGAAGTACTACCCGAAACCGATGAACTGCCCGTTCCACATCCTGATCTTCAAGTCGCGGGGCCGGTCGTACCGGGAACTGCCGCTGCGGCTGTTCGAGTTCGGCACCGTGTACCGGTTCGAGAAGTCCGGCGTCGTTCACGGCCTCACCCGGGCCCGGGGCTTCACCCAGGATGACTCGCACATCTTCTGCACCCCCGAGCAACTGGCCGAGGAACTGGCCTCGCTGCTCGACTTCGTGGTCGGCCTGCTGCGGGACTTCGGGCTGACTGAGTTCGAAGCCGAGCTGTCCACCCGGCCGGACAAGTTCGTGGGCGAGCCGCAGGAGTGGGACGCCGCCGAGGCGGCGCTCAAGCACGCCATCGACGTGTCCGGGCTGCCCTACGTGATCGCCGAGGGCGAGGGAGCCTTCTACGCGCCCAAGATCGACGTGCACGTGCGGGACGCGATCGGGCGCCGCTGGCAGCTGTCCACACTGCAGGTGGACTTCCAGGAGCCTGGCCGGTTCGGCATCGAGTTCCAGGCCGCTGACGGCACCCGGCAGCGCCCGTACATGATCCACCGGGCGCTGTTCGGGTCGATCGAGCGGTTTTTCGGCATCCTGCTTGAGCACTACGCGGGTGCGTTCCCGCCTTGGCTGGCACCGGTGCAGGTGGTGGGCATCCCGATCGCGGACGCGCATGTGCCGTACCTGGAGAAGGTCGGGGCGCGGTTGCGCGAGCACCGGATCCGGTTCGAGCTTGACGACAGCGCGGACCGGATGCAGAAGAAGATCCGCAACGCCCAGCGGCAGAAGGTCCCGTACATGCTGCTCGCCGGGGACAACGATGTTGCGGCCGGGGCGGTTTCGTTCCGTTACCGCAGCGGCGAGCAGAAGAACGGCGTTCCCATCGAGGACGCGGTGGCGGAAATCGTCACAGCGGTGGCTGAGCGGGCCCAGGTCTGAACCTGCCGCCGCCGGTGCCTGGCGGCGGCGGCCCTATGCTGCAACCATGTCCAACCCGGTAGCCGATGATGCGTACGCGCAGGACGGGGCTGGCGTGCCCGACGCGTTCCGGCGGCTGTGGATGCCGCACCGCCTGGCCTACATCAAGGGCGAGGACAAGGCGCCGGGGACCGACGGCGAGCAGTGCCCGTTCTGCCGGATTCCCAAGCTCGACGACGCGGACGGCCTGATCGTGGCGCGCGGGGACCTGGTGTACACGGTGCTCAACCTGTACCCCTACAACGCTGGGCACCTGATGGTGTGCCCGTACCGGCATGTCGCCGACTACACCGATCTTGACGAGCCGGAGACCGCCGAACTGGCCGAGCACACCAAGCGCGCGATGCGGGCGCTGCGGGCAGCCTCCGGCGCCCAGGGCTTCAACATCGGCATGAACATGGGCCAGGTCGCGGGTGCGGGGATCGCCGCCCACCTGCACCAGCACGTGGTGCCCCGGTGGGGAGGGGATTCCAACTTCATGCCCATCATCGGCCGCACCAAGGTGCTGCCGCAGCTGCTGCGGGACACACGCGAACTGATCGCGGCCTCGTGGCCGACGGTGGGTGACAGGGCCGCCCGCTGAGGGGGCGGCCCTGTCACCCCGGGCCGGGCTGCTTACTCGGCGGCCGGGCTGCTTACTCGGCGGCCGGGCTGCTTACTCGGCGGCCGGGCTGCTTACTCGGCGGCCGTGCACCCCGGGCCGGGCTGCGAACCTGTCTCCTCGGGTCAGTCTTACTTGGACGCGCTCACAATCTTGTCCGCCAGGTGCGATGGCAGTGGCTCGTAACGCAGGTAGGACCGCGTGAACGACCCAGTGCCGTGGGACATCGACCGCAGGTCGATGGCGTAGCGGGTGATTTCGAACTCCGGGATCTCGGCCTTGACCAGGGTCCGCTTGCCCGCAACCGGCTCGGTGCCGAGCACCCGGCCACGCCGGGACGACAGGTCGGACATGACCGCCCCGACATAGTCGTCGTCGACCAGCACAGACACCTCGTCGACCGGTTCCAGCAGCACCACCCTGGCCTTTTCGCAGGCGTCCTTGAGCGCGAGCTTGCCCGCCTTTTGGAAAGCCATGTCGGAGGAGTCCACGGAGTGCGCTTTGCCGTCGAACAACGTGACCCTTATGTCGACCATCGGGTAGCCGGCCAGGACGCCGAGTTCCGTCTGGGCGCGCACGCCCTTCTCCACCGACGGGATGAACTGCCGGGGAACCACGCCGCCGACAACCTTGTCGACGAAGTCCAGACCGGAACCTGACGGCAGCGGCTCCACCTCGATGTGGCAGATGCCGAACTCGCCGTGCCCGCCCGTCTGCTTGACATTGCGGCCCAGCCCCCGCGCCTTGCCTGCGACCGTCTCGCGGAGCGGCACCCGCAGCTCAACGGTCTCCACCGCGACCCCATACCGGGAAGAAAGCCGGTCCAAAAGCACATCGGAGTGAGCCTCGCCCATGCACCACAGCACGAGCTGGTGGGTCTCGGCATTCATCTCCATCCGCAGCGTCGGGTCCTCCGCCACCAGCCGGGCAAGCGCCTGCGACATCTTGTCCTCGTCCGCCTTCGACTTGGCGGTGATCGCGACCGGGAGCAGCGGCTCCGGCATCGTCCACGCCTCCATCAGCAGCGGGCGTTCCTTGCTGGAGAGGGTGTCGCCGGTCTCGGCGCTGGTCAGCTTGGCCACTGCGCAGATGTCCCCGGCCTGGCACTGCGGCAGGGGCCGCTGCTGCTTGCCGAGCGGAGAGGTCAAGGCGCCGACTCGCTCGTCAGCGTCGTGGTCGGCGTGGCCCCGGTCAGCGAGCCCGTGCCCAGACACGTGAACCACCATGTCCGGCCGCAGCGTGCCGGAGAACACCCGCACCATGCTTATCCGCCCCACGTAGGGGTCTGAGGTGGTCTTGACGACCTCGGCCAGCAACGGGCCCTCTGGGTCGCTGGCGATACCGCTCACCGTCTTGCCGTCCACGGTGGTCACAGTCGGCAGGGGATGCTCATGCGGCGACGGGTAAGCTTGGGTCATCACCTCAAGCACCTCGGCCAGGCCAATCCCATGCGGGCTGGAGGTGGCGAGCACCGGATAGAAGCTGCCCCGCGCAACCGCCGTTTCGAGGTCGTCAATGAGCACCTTGGGGTCGATCTCCTCACCGGACAGGTATCTGTCCATGAGGCTCTCGTCCTCGCTCTCCTGGATGATGCCCTCGATCAGGGCGCCTCGGAGCTCTTCGACCTGTTCGGCGTAGGAGTCGTCGGGGTCGCGCTCGGTGCGGGTTCCGCCGGAGTAGTCGAACATGCGCCCAGACAGCAGCCCAATCAGGCCGGTGAGCTCGCCGCCCGTCCCGCTGACCGGCAGGTACAGCGGGGCGACCGAGTCCCCGAACGCCGCGCGGCAGGCCGTCAGTGCCTGCTCGAAGTCGGCCCGCTGGTGGTCGATCTTGGTGATGACAACGGCACGGGGCATCCCGACCGCGGCGCATTCCTCCCAGAGCATGCGCGTGAGACCGTCCACGCCATCGGTGGCCGGGACCGCAAAAAGGGCCGCGTCTGCGGCCCGTAGTCCGGCTCTCAGATCGCCGGTGAAGTCGGCATAACCTGGAGTATCGAGGAGGTTCACCTTGATCCCGGCATGTGTGACCGGGGCGAGGGTGAGATTTACCGAACGTTGCTGCCTGACTTCGACCTCGTCGAAGTCGCTCACCGTCGTCCCATCCTCCACCCGGCCGGCCCGCTGGATGGCGCTGGTTGTGACCAGCAGCGCCTCGACCAGCGTGGTCTTGCCGGCTCCCGAATGGCCGACCAGCACAACGTTGCGAACCCCCCTGTGCTGGTCGGCCGCTGGTGCACCGCCCGCTGCTGCGGAAACTCTCCTATCTGCCATCGCGCCTCCCGCCGGTTATAAGTTCAGTGGCATCATGGCCAGCCTTTACCCCATCGCCTTCCGACCACAAGCCCCCCGCCAGAATCGCCGGAGGGGCGCTGGCCACCAGCACGGTATTGTCACGGCCATCAGTAAGATCAGACGGCCATGCTGAAAGCGCTCAGGCCTGCGCTCTCCGGCGTGCTCATCCCGGTGGGTGAGGCGCTTGCGCGCACGCCGATCACGCCAAACGCCATCACGATTACCGGCACCGCCGGAGTGGTGGCCGGGGCATTGTGGCTGTTTCCCACCGGCCACCTGTTCGCGGGGACGGTCGTGTGCACGGTGTTCGTGCTGTTCGACATGCTCGACGGTGCGCTGGCCAGGGTGAAGGGGACGAGCGGCGCGTTCGGCGCGTTCCTCGACTCGACGCTGGACCGGGTCGGCGACGCGGCGGTCTTCGCGGGCCTCGCGATCTGGCTGGCCCGCACCCGGCACGATGAGCTGGCCGAGGTGGCGCTGTTTTGCCTGGTGGCCGGTGGGCTCATCTCCTATGCCAAGGCCCGGGCAGAGGGTCTCGGAATTCCCTGTGACGTTGGCGTGGCCGAGCGGACGGAGCGGCTCATCATTGCCCTGCTGTCGGCCGGCCTGACCGGGCTCGGGGTTCCGTATGTGCTCGCGATCGGGCTGTGGCTGCTCGCCGTCCTGAGCGCCGTGACGTTCGGCCAGCGGGTGTGGGCGGTGCGCGGCGCGGGCGCGGGACCGGCCTCGAGCGCGCCTCCCGGGTCCGGGCAGGCTGCGGCCGGGGGTTCTGGGTTCGGGCGGGCCGGGGGAGAACACCCTGGTCACCATTCGGCTGGGGGTGAGGGATGAGCACCTCGATGTCCGTACGGGACCGGCTGGTAGACATGGGGTACGCGCTGGGCTGGTCGCTGGTCTGCCGCATGCCGGAGTCCTGGGCGAGCCACCTGTTCCGGCTCGCGGGCGATATCGCCTGGCGCCGCCAAGGCCGGGGGGTGCAGCGCCTCGAAGCGAACCTGCGCCGGGTGATCGGCCCCGAGGCATCGGGCAAGGAACTGCGTGCCCTGTCCCGCGAGGCCATGCGCTCGTACGCGCGCTACTGGATGGAGGTCTTCCGGCTGCCCGTGATCAGCCCGGAGCGAATCGTGGCCGATATGCGCTCCACCGGCGAGGAGACGTTGTTCGCCCACCTTGACGCTGGACGCGGAGTCGTCGTTGCCGTCCCTCACATGGGCAACTGGGAGCAGGCGGGTGCGTGGATTATCGCTCTCGGCGTGGGCAAGCTCACCACGGTGGCCGAGAGGCTCAAGCCTGAGTCCGTGTACCAGCGTTTCCTCGACTTCCGGGAAGGGCTTGGCTTCGAGGTGCTGCCGGCGAGCGGGGGAATGAGCCGGTTTGGGGTGCTCGCGCAGCGGCTGCGTGCTGGGGGCCTGGTCTGCCTTCCTGCCGACAGGGACGTGACTGGCAGCGGTATTGAGGTGGACTTCTTCGGCGAGAAAGCACGCATGATGGGCGGCCCGGCCGCGCTGGCGATCCAGACAGGCGCCGCCCTACTACCGGCCACGCTGTGGTTCGAGGGCCCCTTGTGGGCAGCCCATATCCATGAAGCCATCCGGGTGCCCGACGGGGGCAACAGGCGCGACAAGGTGGCGGCCATGACGCAAGAACTGGCGCGCGTCTTTGAAAAAGGGGTCACCGCCCACCCACAGGACTGGCACATGCTCCAGCGGGTGTTCGTCGCCGACCTGGACCTTGCCCGGCTGGCTGCCGGGGAGGCAGCAGTTTCCGCCGGGCAGGAGACCGCTGCGTTGCCGGCCGTCCCTGCGGACGGGGCGCGCACGGCCATCTCGGACGGGGCAGGCACGGCCATCTCGGACGGGGCGGGCACGGCCACCTCGGACGGGGCGGGCACGGCTACCTCCGCGGACGGGGCAGGCCCGGCCATCTCGGACGGGGCGGGCCCGGCCATCTCGGACGGGGCGGGCCCGGCCATCTCGGACGGGGCGGGCCCGGCGAGCCGGGCGGACGGGGGGCCGCAGTGAGAATCGGCATGGTCTGCCCTTACACCTGGGATGTGCCTGGCGGGGTGCAAGAACACGTCAAGGAACTGGCAGAAGCGCTGATCGGCCTGGGCCATGACGTGTCAGTCATCTCGGCGGCCGACGATGACACCCCGCTGCCGGACTACGTGGTGCCAGCCGGGCGCGCTGTCCCGGTCCCATATAACGGGTCGGTGGCGCGGCTCTCGTTTGGCTTCCTCTCGGCGGCGCGGGTCCGGCGCTGGGTCAAAGAAGGCAGTTTCGACGTGCTCCATGTGCATGAGCCAGCCGCACCCAGCCTGTCCCTGCTTGCCTGCTGGGTGGCGGACGGGCCGATCGTGGCCACCGTGCATACCGCGATGCCCCGTTCACGGTGGATGCACGCCGCCTACCCAGTCCTGCAGACCGCGCTGGAGAAGATCAGTGGCCGCATAGCCGTCTCCGAAGCGGCTCGCACCACCCTGGTCGAGCACATGGGGGGCGATGCGGTCCTCATCCCCAACGGCGTGGCGGTGCGGCGATACCAGGGGGCGGCGCCACTGCCAGGCTGGCCCGGTGACGGTGGCGTGCTTGGCTTCCTCGGCCGGATGGACGAGCCGCGCAAAGGGCTGGACGTGCTGCTGCGGGCCTTCGAAATCCTGGCCCCACAGCGTCCACAGCTGCGCCTGCTCATCGCCGGGCCGGGCGACCTGGAGGACGTGCTTGCTCGCGTCGCGGCCCCGCTGCGCGAGCGGGTGGTGCTGCTTGGCCAGGTCAGCCAGGCGGACAAAGAGCGCTTCTACCGATCGGTTGACGTCTTCTGCGCGCCAAACACCGGCGGCGAGAGCTTTGGCATCGTCTTGATCGAGGCCATGGCGGCCGGATCGCCGATTGTGGCCAGCGACCTGGACGCGTTCCGGCTTGTGCTGCGCGGCGGGCGCGCGGGGGAATTGTTCCCGAACGGTGATCACGCCGCGCTGGCGGCAGCCGCTGCTCGCCTCCTTGACGACCCGCCGTTGCGGGCGCGGCTCTCGGTCGCCGCCACCGAGGCGGTACGCGCCTACGATTGGCTGGTGGTGGCGCGCGACGTGGTCAAGGTGTATCAAGCCGTGGTGCCGTCGGCGGGCAAGGTGGCAGTGGTGCCGTGATCCGGGCCGGCCCGGGAGGTGGCCTGGGACGGCTTGGCCCGGGAGGTGGCGCGGTGCCGTGATCCGGGCCGGTGCAGGCAGACACAGGCGCAGACGCAGGTGAGGGGAGATGCCCCGTGCTGACGAACGTTATCCTCATCATCGCCATCGCGATTCTCGTCGGGGTGTATGTCTCCTGGCGGGCGGGCAGGCTGGACCGGCTGCACGCCAGGGTGGACGGTGCTCGTGCTGCCCTGGATGCCGCTCTGGTGCGTCGAAGTTCCGTGGCGCTGGAACTCGCGGCCTGCGGCCTGCTCGACCCCGCAACCAGCCTCCTGCTGGCCGGTGGGGCGCACGACGCGCGAGCTGCGGGTGAGCCGACGGAACGCACCGAGAGCGATCTGACCCGTGCCCTGCGAGCCTCGGTAGGCCAGCCCGGGTTCCGTGCCGCGCTGGCAGCGCGCGGTCGCGGCGACGAACTTCTCGCCGAGCTGGAGGAAGCTGCCCATCAGGTGTTTCTGGCCCGACGGTTCTACAACGACGCCGTCGCTGTCACCATCTCCGCCCGGCGGCGGTGGCTGGTCCGGCTGCTGCGGCTGGCCGGTGGCGCCTCCATGCCGGAGTTCTTCGAGATCGACGACACCGTGCTGGTGGGGGGCGCCGACGGCCTCGCGGCAGACATGCCGCATCTCACCGGCGGTGGGCTCTCTGCCAGCGAGGCCAACTGAGCCCCCACCCCAGCTGAGCCCCTACCATGGGAAGGGGTATCAGCAGAGATCAAGTGAGGTTCAACGTGTCAGTCAGTAGTTCCGCACCCGGCGCCGGGAACAACAACGACCGGCCCGCCGGTGGTTCTTCCAGCGACTCCGTTGGCGTGACGGGAACCGCGCGGGTCAAGCGCGGCATGGCCGACATGCTCAAGGGCGGCGTGATCATGGACGTGGTCACGGTGGAGCACGCGAAGATCGCTGAGGATGCTGGCGCGGTCGCGGTGATGGCCCTGGAACGTGTTCCCGCCGACATCCGCGCTCAGGGCGGCGTCGCCAGGATGAGTGACCCGGACATGATCGACGGGATCATCAACGCGGTCTCCATCCCGGTGATGGCCAAGTGCCGGATCGGTCACTTCGCCGAGGCGCAGGTGCTTCAGGCGATCGGGGTCGACTACATCGACGAGTCCGAGGTGCTGACCCCCGCTGACGAGGCTCACCACGTCAACAAGTGGGCGTTCACGGTGCCGTTCGTGTGCGGCGCGACCAGCCTGGGGGAAGCGCTCCGCCGGCTCGCCGAGGGAGCCGCCATGATCCGCTCCAAGGGGGAGGCCGGCACCGGGAACGTGGTCGAGGCGACGCGGCACATGCGCAAGATCTCCGGTGAGATCCGCCGGCTTGGGTCGTTGCGCCCGGACGAGCTCTACTCCGCCGCCAAGGAACTCCAGGCCTCCTACGAGCTCGTCGCCGAGGTGGCCCGGGCGGGCAAGCTGCCGGTCGTCTTGTTCACTGCGGGCGGTATCGCCAGCCCGGCCGACGCCGCGATGATGATGCAACTCGGCGCCGAGGGCGTGTTCGTAGGATCCGGAATCTTCAAGGCCGGCGACCCCGCCCGCCGGGCGGCCGCAATCGTCAAGGCGACCACGTACCATGACGATCCCGACGAGGTGGCAAAGGTGTCACGGGGTCTCGGTGAGGCTATGGTCGGCATCAACCTGGACTCGCTGGCAGCGGCCGAGCGGTACGCGGGACGCGGCTGGTAACCCTCCGGGTGGGTCGCGGGCTGCTGGCGGCCCGCCGCGCCTGCCCACGGAACCCGAGGGGAGGATGCAGATGTTCGAGAGGTTTACCGACCAGGCACGGCGGGTTGTGGTCTTAGCGCAGGAAGAGGCCCGCAGGCTTGACCACAATTACATCGGCACCGAGCACATCTTGCTTGGCCTGATCCGTGAGGGCGATGGCATCGCGGCGAAGACCCTGGAGTCGCTGGAGATAAGCCTGGACGCGGTGCGCCAGAAGGTTGAGGACATCATCGGGCACGGCAAGAAAACGCCGTCCGGGCACATCCCGTTTACCCCGCGTTCCAAGAAAGTACTCGAGCTCTCGCTCCGCGAGTCGCTGGAACTCCGCCACGACTACATCGGCACCGAACATGTCCTGCTCGGCCTGATCCGCGAGGGTGAGGGCGTCGCCGCCCGGGTGCTCCGCGACCTCGGCGCACAGCTCACAGCGGTCCGGGAGCGCGTGCTGGAACTGATGCGCGAGAGCCCACCAGAAAGCAGCCCCCCCTCCTCGCCCATTCACCGGGCGGGCACATTGGTCCAACTGGGCGAAATCCTGCAGCGTCTCGACGCCCTCGCGAACCGCATGGAAGACGTCGTGGATCGCCTAAACGCCATCGAGCGCCACATCCGCCGCGATGAGGACTCCGGCTCGCAGGACGAGCCCGGCACCGGCTCGGAGGAAGAGCCCGGCACCGGCACCAACTAACGCTCGCGCAGCGCCCGGGCACCCAAAGAGCAGGTCGTGATCATGGGAAAGTGGGTGCCAGGACCCCCATTTTCCCATGATCACAATGCGGGCCGGGGCGGGCGGCGAGGCTGCGCCGTGATTTCCATGGCGTGATCATGGGATTGGTGGGGTGGGAGCCCCACCCAGCCCATGATCATGACTGCCGCTGAGGGGGAGCGCTTGCGTGATCATGGAAATAGGGCGGGAGCGTGACGTTGTTGCGGTGCCGACTACGTTGTTGCGGTGCCGACTACCCTCGATGGCGGGCTTGATGAGAAGGGGTGCCCGGAAAGCCGCGCGGTGCTGCACAAGCGGCCCGGATCCCTGGGGTGTGACAGCGGCACCCGGCGTGGGCGCCGGGCCGGCGGGCCTGCGGGCGGCACTTGGACATGTACGGAGGTTGCTTGTGGGACCGGCTCCAGTCATCGGAGTGCTCGCGTTGCAGGGCGACGTGGCCGAGCACGTGCGGGTGCTGGCGGAGGTAGGAGCACGCCCGGTGACCGTGCGCAGGGCCGAAGAGCTGGAAAGCGTCCACGGGCTCGTCATTCCTGGCGGGGAGTCCACCACGATGTGGAAGCTCGCCACAGCCTTCGACCTCATCGACCCACTCCGCAAGCGGATCGACGGCGGGATGCCCGCGTTCGGCTCCTGCGCGGGGATGATCATGCTCTCCGACCGGCTGGTAGACGGCATACAAGGACAGGAAACCCTGCACGGCATCGACATGACCGTGCGGCGCAACGCGTTCGGCCGCCAAGTCGACTCATTCGAAAACGACATAGAGCTTGCGGGAATCGCGAGTTCGCCGGAGCATCCGTTTCGCGCGGTATTTATCAGGGCGCCCTGGGTGGAACAGGCGGGCGCGTCGGTGGAGATCCTCGGCCGCGACCCTGCCATGGGTAGGATCGTCGCGGTCCGGCAGGGGCCACTGCTCGCGACTGCCTTCCATCCTGAGCTGTCGGGCGACGCACGCGTGCACCGGCACTTCGTTGACATGGTGAGGGAGCGGACATGAGTGGCCACTCCAAGTGGGCGACGACCAAGCACAAGAAGGCAGCCGCCGACGCCCGCCGCGGGAAGCTGTTCGCCAAGCTGATCAAGAACGTCGAGGTGGCGGCGCGCCACGGCGGCGGGGACCCGGCGGGCAACCCGACCCTGTATGACGCCGTGCAGAAGGCCAAGAAGAGTTCCGTGCCAAACGACAACATCGACCGGGCCATCCGCCGCGGCGCTGGTCTTGAGGGTGGGGGCGCCGCCTACGAGACGGTCAGCTATGAGGGCTACGCGCCGGGTGGCGTCGCCGTCCTGGTGGAGTGCCTCACCGACAACCGCAACCGGGCCGCCGCCGACGTGCGCACCGCGCTGACCCGCAACGGCGGCTCGATGGCCGACCCTGGCTCGGTGTCGTACCTGTTCCACCGCAAGGGCGTGGTGATCGTCAACAAGGCGGACGGGGTCACCGAGGACGACGTGCTGCTGGCGGTGCTGGACGCGGGCGCGGAGGACGTCAACGATCTCGGTGAGTCGTTCGAGGTGATCTGCGAGCCGGGCGACCTGGTGGCGGTGAGGACCGCGGTGGCCGAGGCTGGGCTGGAATACGACTCCGCTGAGGCGGCATTCCTTCCCGCCGTCGAGGTTCCGCTCGATGAGGAGCAGGCCAAACGGGTGTTCCGCCTGATCGAGGCACTTGAGGACTCCGACGACGTGCAAGACGTCTACGCGAACTACTCCGTCCCCGACGAGGTGATGGAGAAGCTGAGTTAAGCCCTCACTTCCATGATCCTGAAGACTTTGTGTCGTATATGGGAAAAGTCTTCAGGATCATGGAACTCGGGGCCGTCCCGGCGACACGCCGGGGGGCTCGCTGCGCCGGGGGCTCCAGGGCTGTAGGGTCTCACCCGAACACGTGTTCGTGCCAGGCGCACAAGCCGGGGGTGGGTCATGCGGGTGCTGGGTGTCGATCCCGGCCTGACCCGGTGCGGGCTCGGCGTGATCGAGGGCACGCTGGGCCGGCCGCCGAAGCTGGTCGCCGCCGACGTGATCCGCACCCCGGCGGGGGAGGACATCGCCGCCCGGCTGCTGGCGCTGGAGGTCCAGATCGACCGGTGGCTGGCCGAGCACCAGCCCGGCGCGGTCGCGGTGGAGCGGGTGTTCAGCCAGCACAACGTCCGGACGGTGATGGGGACCGCGCAGGCGGGGGCGGTCGCGATCGTGTGCGCGGCACGGCGGGGTCTGCTGGTCGGGCTGTACACCCCGAGCGAGGTCAAAGCCGCGGTCACCGGCAGCGGGCGCGCGGACAAGGCCCAGGTGACGACGATGGTGATGCGGCTGCTGCGAATGGATGACCCGCCGCGCCCCGCCGACACCGCCGACGCGCTGGCGCTGGCGATCTGCCATCTGTGGCGGGGCGGGGTACGGCAGCGGCTGGCCACCGCGGTGGCCAGGTCAGGAGGAACACGGTGATCTCTCATCTGGACGGCACGGTATGCGGCCTCACCCCGGAAGGCGCGGTGATCGAGGTTGGCGGCGTTGGCCTGCTGGTGCAGTGCACGCCCGGCACTCTGGCCACGCTGCGCGCCGGCGAGCGGGCGCGGGTGGCGACGTCGCTGGTGGTGCGGGAGGACGCGCTCACGCTGTACGGCTTCGCCACCGACGACGAGCGGGACGTGTTCGAACTGGCGCAGACGGCCAGCGGGGTCGGCCCCCGGCTCGCCCTCGCCATGCTGGCCGTGCTGTCGCCCGATGCTCTGCGCCGCGCCGTCGCGGCCGAGGACATCACGGCGCTCACCCGTGTGCCCGGCATCGGCAAGAAAGGCGCCCAACGAATCGTCCTCGAACTCGCCGGCCGCCTCGGCTCACCAGGGATGGGCGCTGGCCTGGGGCAGGCTGGCACCGGGGCAGCGTCCGGGCTGCCTGCAGCGCCGAAGTGGCGGGAGCAGGTCCGGTCGGGGCTGGTCAGCCTGGGCTGGCAGGCACGCGACGCCGACGCGGCGATCGCCGCGGTGGAAGCAGACCTTGCCGAGGCCGCTCACGGTGACGGGGCCGGCAGTGGTGATGGGGCCGGCAGTGGTGATGGCTTCCGTAATGGGGCCGCTGGCGGGCTCGGGCAGGATGCCGATGTGGCGGTGCTGCTGCGGGCGGCGCTGCGGAAACTGAGCCACGCATGAACGTTCCGGTCCCGGAGGGGGAAGAGCGGGTCGTCTCCGCACTCGCCGACGCCGACGACCGGGTGATCGAGAGCACGCTGAGACCGAAACGCCTCGGCGATTTCGTCGGGCAGGCCCGGGTGCGAGAGCAACTGTCCCTCGTGCTGGCTGGCGCGCTGCGCCGCGGCAAGCCCCCGGACCACGTGCTGATGTCCGGCCCGCCCGGTCTCGGGAAGACAACCATGGCCATGATCATCGCCGCGGAACTGGGCGCGCCGCTGCGGATCACCAGCGGGCCGGCCATCGAGCGGGCGGGCGACCTCGCGGCGGTGCTGTCCACGCTTGGCGAAGGCGAAGTCGTGTTCATCGACGAGATCCACCGGCTGGCCCGGCCCGCCGAGGAGATGCTCTACCTCGCGATGGAGGACTTCCGGGTGGACGTGGTGGTGGGCAAGGGGCCCGGGGCGACCGCGATCCCGCTCGACATCGCGCCGTTCACGCTGGTGGGCGCGACCACCCGGGCCGGGCTGCTGCCGGCCCCGCTGCGTGACAGGTTTGGTTTCACCGCCTACCTGGACTTTTACGACGCGGCGGAACTGGAGGTCATCATCCGCCGGTCGGCGTCACTGCTGGGGGTGGCGCTGCGCGATGACGGCGCAGACGAGATCGCCGGGCGGTCCCGTGGCACCCCCCGGATCGCCAACCGGCTGCTGCGCCGCGTACGGGACTATGCGGAGGTCCGTGCCGATGGCGTGGTGAACAGGGATATCGCCAAGACCGCGCTGGAGTTGTACGAGGTGGACACCCACGGGCTGGACCGGCTGGACCGGGCGGTGCTCTCGGCCCTGGTCACCCGGTTCGGCGGCGGGCCAGTCGGGCTGTCAACGCTGGCCGTGGCAGTGGCGGAGGAAGCGGAGACGGTCGAGGTGGTCGCGGAACCGTTCCTCGTGCGGGAAGGCCTCATGGCGCGCACCCCCCGCGGCCGGGTGGCAACTCCCGCCGCCTGGGAGCATCTTGGCCTCACACCACCCGATGTGCCCGCTCAGGGGATCCCGGCCGGCCCTGCCGGGCCGGCCGCGCCCGGCGGTTCGGGCACCCTCTTCGACGACCGCACCGACAGTTCCGGGTGACCCGTGGGGCCCGTGGCCCGGCGCCTGAGACGGCGCCCCGCGGGGTTTCGCCCCCGGGAAGTCCCGTGGCGTATCGGGTCTGCCACGATGGCGGTTTTGTCGCGAGGATGTCACGATCGGTCGTAGGAGGCCATAGCCTGTTGGTGCGCCGCGTGCGCGCCGCTACACTTCGGCAGTTGGCCGACACGAGAGCCGCGCGCAAATGCGGGCGCGGCCCAGTTGGCTTGGGCTCGGCTCAGTGACCAAGCCCAGCACATCAACGGGAAGGATGCCCCGGAATGGGGAATGTGATTCTTGCGGGCGCCATAGCCGCCGGCCAGACCAAGAGTGGCGGCAGCCTGTTCCTGCCGCTCGTCATCCTGGTGCTCTTCGGCTTCTTTTACTTCGTGATGATCAGGCCCCAGCGCAACCGGCAGCGCCGGGTCATGCAGACACAGCGCGAGCTCACACCCGGCATGCGGGTCCGGACCACCGCGGGCATGTACGGGACTATCACCTCGGCAGACGATCAGGACATCACCCTGGAGGTGGCGCCCGGTGTCGAGATCCGCCTCCTGCGGCGGGCGGTCATGGAGGTCATCAGCGATGGCGGTGAGCCCGGTTTCGCCGCAGCGCCGCCCGCTGAGACAGCCAGCCCGGATGGGGCCGCGGCGAGCGATGGTTTCGCTGGCGGGACGCCGCCAACGGAGGCGGGTAGCGCCGGTGACCCGCCGGAAACGGAATCAGCAGAGGACGAGCGGTCGGCACCCTGACCGTTCCGGCCTGCGGGCCCTGGTGACGGCCTGACCGACTCTTGGATCAAAGGACGGGCGAGAAGTGGCTCCCCCTAGCGGTAACACATCCCGGCCGGGGCTCTCACTGGCGGTGCTGGCCGGGCTCGTGGTCGTGTTGTTCCTGGCCATCGTGGGCGGTGGTTTTGTCAGCCCGGCGGCCTGGTCGAAGGATTTCCGGGTTCATCTGGGCCTCGACCTGACCAGCGGCACGACGGTTTCGCTGCGGGCGGTCGCCCCGCGTGGCCACGCGGTGACCAAGGGCGAGATGCAGCAGGCGATCGCGATCATGCTCAACCGCGTGAACGGCGCGGGCTTCACCGAAGCGCAGGTCCAGCAGCAGGGCACAGACGTGATCAACGTCTCGGTTCCCGGGAAGAGCGCGCGCGATGTAACGAAGTATGTGAGCCAGACCGCGGAACTGCAGTTCCGCCAGGTTCTGCTCATCGCATCGAACGCGCCTATCGCGGTGCCGTCGTCCACCCCCACCGCCGTGCCCACCACGCTGCCGACCGGCACGCCGCAGCCCAGCACTGGCGCCACGCCCAGTGCGTCAAGCAGCCCGTCCGCGGCGGGCCTGCCGGGAAGCGGGAGCGGTCAGACAGCAGAAATGGCGGGCGGCGCCCAGAACTTCCGTGCTGCCACCGCGTCCGGGGCCGGTTCAGCCAGTTCCAGCCCGAGCCCCTCGCCGTCCGCCTCGGCGGGTTCCGCGTCACCGGCTGCCTCGGCGTCACCGACACCGAGCACCTCCACCTGGCAGCAGGCGCAAGGTGACCCAACCTTGGCCGGTGCTTCGGTGAAGGCGCTGTTCAACAAGCTCAACTGCGCTAACAAGAACTGGAAGACCCAGGTTGGCTATACCAACCAGCAGTGGAACAACCCGAACATCCAGATCGTGGCCTGCGGGCCTGGCCAGGAGAAATTCGCGCTAGACAAGGCGAAGGTGCTCGGCAGCATGATCTCCTCGGCCAAGGCGGTCCCGGATCCCAACTCCACCACCTGGATCGTGAATATCAACTTCAAGGGCACGGGCAACAAGCTGTTTGGTCAACTCACCACCCAAATGTTCGCCAAATACAACAAGAGTCCCAACCCGCCGGACCAGCTAGGCGTTGTCCTGGACGGCCTTATCGTTTCTAACCCTTACATCGAATCCCCGTCCACCGGCGGGGCGACGACGATCAGCGGGAACTTCAGCCAGAAATCTGCCAGCCTGCTGGCCAACCAGCTGTCCTACGGTGCGCTGCCGCTCAGCTTCCACCAGCAATCTGTGCAGTCGGTTTCGCCGCAGCTGGGCCGTGACCAGCTGAACGCCGGGCTGATCGCGGCTGGGCTAGGGCTGATCCTGGTCGTGTTCTACCTGCTGTTCTACTACCGGGGGCTGGCGATCGTTTCCGCGTCCAGCCTGATCATCGCCGCCACGCTGTCGTACGAGTCGGTGATCGTGCTGGGCAAGTACGCGAACTTCGCCCTGACTCTCGCCGGTATCGCTGGCCTGATCGTGGCTATCGGCATCACCGCGGACTCGTTCGTGGTGTTCTTCGAGCGGCTGCGGGACGAGGTCAGGGACGGCCGGTCGCTGCGCGCCGCCGTCGAGCGCGGGTGGGCCCGGGCGCGGCGGACCATCCTGGTTTCCGACACGGTCTCCTTCCTCGCCGCAGCCCTGCTGTACTACTTCGCGATCGGCGAGGTCAGGGGCTTCGCGTTCACGCTGGGCCTCACGACCGTCATCGATGTGATCGTCGTGTTCACCTTTACCAAGCCCATGCTCACCCTGCTCGCCCGGACCAGGTTCTTCGGCGGGGGGCACCCGCTGTCCGGCCTTGACCCCACGCGCCTGGGCGCCCGCGGGCCGTGGCCAGGCGCTTCCCGGGGGGCGGACCGGGCACCGTCCCGGTCTGGCCGCACCGCCGCGGGTCGCACCGGCACCGCTCGCGCCGCCCCCGGTCGCGCCGCCCCCGGTCCCGCCGCCCCCGGTCGCACTGCCCCCGGTCCCACCGCCCCGGCGAAGGAGGCATGATGTCCGCGCATGGCGGAATCGGCGGGAAGCTCTACCGCGGCGAGGTCTCGGTCGAGTTCGTGGGCCGCCAGCGGCTCTGGTACATGCTGTCGGGGGGCATCCTGGCGATCAGCGTGATCGCGGTCATCGTCTTCGGGCTGAACTTCAGCGTGGACTTCAAGGGTGGCTCCCTCTTCAAGTTCCCGGTCGGCTCGTCCTCGATCACGCAGGTACGCCAGACGATTAGCACGGCCGGGGGTGGCGCCGACGCGATCGTTCAGGAGATCCATCCGGTCACCGGAGCCGCCGACTGGCTGGTGCAGACTCACCAGCTGACCGCCTCCCAGCAAACCAGCGTGGAAACCGCGATCGGCCGCACGTTCCACCTGAGCCAGGACCGGATCAGCACCAACTTCGTCGGCGCGAGCTGGGGCTCCCAGATCTCGCAGAAGGCGCTGAAAGCTCTCATTTTCTTCCTGATCGCGGTCGTGCTCTACCTGTCGCTGATGTTCGAGTGGCGGATGGCCGCCGCCGCGCTGGTCGCGCTCGCCCACGACATCGTCATCACGATCGGGGTCTACGCCCTGCTCCGTTTCCAGGTCAGCCCCGCGTCGGTGATCGGTCTGCTCACCATCCTCGGTTACTCCCTGTATGACACAGTGGTGGTCTTCGACAAGGTGCGTGAGAACACGGCCGGGCTACTCGGCACCGCGCGTGTCACCTACAGCCAGGCGGCCAACCAGGCCCTCAACCAGACCCTGGTCCGTTCCATCAACACATCGCTGATCGCACTGCTGCCGGTGGCCTCGATCCTCTTCGTTGGTGCTGGGTTCCTTGGCGCTGGCGAGCTCAAAGACCTGGCTTTGGTGCTGTTCGTCGGCATGCTCTCGGGCACCTACTCCTCGATCTGCATCGCCACCCCGGTGCTCGCTGACCTGAAGGAGCGGGAACCCCAGTATCGTGCCCTCGCCAAGCGGGTCTCGCAGCGTGCCAGTGGCGTCCGGGCGGCGAGGCGGGCTGGCGCCAAGGGTGCGGTGGGCGACACGGACACCGAACCGGCCGCAGCCGGCCGCGCAGGCTCGCCGGGCCGCGCAGGCTCGCCGGGCCGCGCAGGCTCCTCCGGCCGGGCCGTGGGCCGCAACGCCAGGGCCGGGAAAACTGAGCCGCTCGCGGGCGGCGATGCCGCGCTGGATGCCGACGGAGCCGGCGATGAGGCCGCTGCCGAAGATGCCACCGGGGCTGAGGAGCCCGTCGCGGCTGGCGCGGGCCAGCCCGCCTCCCGGCGCGTCACACCCAGCGGCGGCCGCCCGGGCCCGCGCCAGCAGCCCCGCCGGAGCGGTTCGGGCAAGCGGCGCCCGAGCGGCAAGAAACGGCGGCGGTAGCGCGGTGGACGGGACGGAGATGCCCGCGGGCACCGGCCTGGCCGGCCTGATCAGGACCAAAGTCCGCGACATCCCCGACTATCCGCAACCGGGCATCGTGTTCAAGGACATCACCCCGCTGCTGGCTGACGGCAAGGCGCTGAACGCCGTCGTGACGGCGCTGGGGGCCGGGTACGGGCCGATCGACAAGGTGGCCGGGATCGAGGCGCGCGGGTTCATCCTCGCCGCCTCCGTCGCGTGCCAGCTCGGCTCGGGGTTTGTCCCGGTGCGCAAGGAAGGCCGGCTGCCTGGCCCCACGTATGCGCAAAGTTACGAGCTTGAGTACGGGTCGGCCACCATTGAGGTCCACCAGGACGCGTTTCAGCCAGGGGAGAAGGTCCTCGTCGTGGATGACGTGCTGGCCACCGGGGGGACCGCGGAGGCAACCGCCACCCTGGTACAGCGAGGCGGTGCCGAGGTGGTCGGGGTGGCGGTCATCCTGGAACTTACGTTCCTGGGCGGCCGGAACCGGCTCCCGGAAGGAATGCTCCGCTCCCTCCTGGCCGTCTGACCCGCCCGCATCTGGTCGCGCCAGCTTGTTCCGTCCTGGTGGCCCAACCCGCTCCCTTGCCCCCCACCTGGCCAAGCAGCGTGCTCTTCGCGCTGCCCCCGATAGACTGAGAGCCTGGCGGACGACAGGAGCGTAAGTGGCTGGTGACGTGGCAATAACCGGCATGACCAGTGCCGACGTCACCCAGTCCGCCCCCGGGGAGCAAGCGGGTACCGCGAGCCCCGGGGAGGACAACGAGGTGGCGCGTGACGCTGTACAGCCGCGCCGCGCTGCGTCCCGCCCGGCAGCCGCAGCATCCACGACGTCCGCCGAGCCACGCACGCAGCCCGCCCCCCCGGGTGTCAGCGGAGGATCGGGGGTTCGCCGCCGGCTCGCCCGGCTCGGCGCACCCCGTGGAGGGGGGGTGAATCCGGTGCTCGAGCCCTTGATCAAGACAGTTCGTGCGACTCACCCCAAGGCGGATGTCAGGCTCATCGAGCATGCCTACGAAGTCGCGGCGCGCTGGCATGACGGCCAGATGCGCAAGAGCGGCGACCCTTACATCACGCACCCGCTCGCGGTGGCCACGATCCTGGCCGAGCTTGGCATGAACCAGGAGACGATCTGCGCGGCGCTGCTCCATGACACGATCGAGGACACCGCGTACAAGCTTGACGAACTGCGCCGCGAGTTCGGGGAGGACGTGGCGGCGCTGGTTGACGGGGTGACCAAGCTCGACAAGGTCAAATACGGCGACGCTGCCGAGGCGGAGACCGTCCGCAAGATGGTGGTCGCGATGTCCCGCGACATCCGGGTGCTGGTGATCAAGCTGGCCGACCGGCTCCACAACATGCGCACCCTGCGTTATCTCTCGCGCGCGAAGCAGGAGCGGAAATCGCGGGAGGTGCTGGAGATCTTCGCCCCGCTCGCGCACCGGCTCGGCATGAACACGATCAAGTGGGAGCTGGAAGACCTGGCGTTCGCCACCATGTACGCCAAGCGGTACGACGAGATCGCGCGGATGGTCTCCGAACGCGCCCCGCGCCGCGACCTGTTCCTGCAGGAAGTCATCGAGGAAGTCTCAACCGACCTGCGCGAGGCCAAGATCAAGGCGAGGGTCACCGGGCGGCCCAAGCACTACTACTCCGTTTACCAGAAGATGATCGCCCGGAATGTCGCCTTCGATGACATCTACGACCTGGTCGGCATCCGCGTCCTGGTCGACTCCGTACGGGACTGCTATGCGGCGCTGGGGACGATCCACGCACGGTGGAACCCGATCCCTGGGCGGTTCAAGGACTACATCGCGATGCCGAAGTTCAACATGTACCAGTCGCTGCACACGACGGTGATCGGGCCCGAGGGCAAGCCCGTTGAGCTGCAGATCAGGACCTGGGGCATGCACCGGCGCGCGGAGTACGGCGTGGCCGCTCACTGGAAGTACAAGGAGGAGTCCGTCGCTGCCAGCGGCCGCGCCGGGGCGGACGGCACCGGCGACATGGCCTGGCTCCGGCAACTGGTGGACTGGCAGCGCGAGACCGCTGACCCGGCCGAGTTCCTGGAGTCACTCCGGTTCGACCTTGGTGCCGCCGAGGTCTATGTCTTCACCCCCAAGGGTGAGGTGATCGCGCTTCCCGCCGCCGCGACGCCGGTGGACTTCGCGTACGCCATTCACACCGAGGTAGGCCACCGCACCATTGGCGCCCGCGTGAACGGGCGCCTCGTCGCGCTGGAGAGCACCCTCGACAACGGCGACACCGTGGAGATATTCACCTCCAAGGCCCAAGACGCCGCGCCGAGCAGGGACTGGCTCACTTTCGTCAAGAGCGCCCGTGCCCGCAACAAGATCCGGCACTGGTTCTCCAAGGAGCGCCGGGAGGCAGCCACCGAGGCAGGCAAGACAGCGATCGCCCGCGCCATGCGCAAGCAGGGGCTCCCGCTGCAGCGGGCCGCGACCGGGGAGGCGTTGCTGGCCATCGCCACCGAGTTGCGTTACCCGGACCTGTCCGCCCTGTATGCGGCGGTAGGGGAGAATCACGTCAGCGCGCAGTCGGTGGTCACCAAGCTCGTCCAGTCCCTCGGCGGCCTCCCGGGAGCGCAAGACGACCTCGCCGAGGCAACCCTGCCCACCCGGCCGCCCCGGCCCCAGCCTGCCCGCGACTCCGGTGTGGCGGTTGAAGGGGCGGCGGACGTGTGGGCCCGGCTGTCGCGCTGCTGCACGCCGGTCCCCGGGGACAAGATCACCGGGTTCGTCACCCGCGGCCACGGTGTGTCCGTACACCGCGCCAACTGCGCGAACCTGCGTCACCTGCTCGAGTCAGAACCCGAGCGGCTCGTGGCGGTGCGCTGGTCCCCCACCGAGGATTCGCTGTTCCTGGTGGCGATCCAGGTGGAGGCGCTTGACCGCACCGGCCTGCTCTCCGACGTGACCCGGGCCATCTCAGACCAGCACGTCAACATCCTGTCCGCGTCGGTGACGACCACCAGGGACCGGGTGGCGGTCAGCAAGTTCGCCTTCGAGATGGGCGACCCCAAGCACCTAGGTCACGTGCTCCGGGCCGTCCGCGCCATCGACGGCGTCTACGACGCCTACCGCGTCACGAACTAGGCTAGGCGCTCGCGCCGTAACCATCGAGGCTCGCCGCGGCCCCAGGATCGCTGTCAATAGGTCTTTGGTCCCGGCAGCACGGACCAAAGTCACTATGGGCAGATAAGTACTTACGTTACCATTAGCCGTGTACTGTCGCCATATGTAGAAAGAGGTAGACATGGCGCCATTAAGACGAGCCGCCGTATTAGGCATCTCCGCTCTGATGTCGTTCGGCGCTCTGGCCGGCCTGAGTGTGGCCCCAGCATCAGCGCAGATATCCCATCCAAGCGTTGCCCTTTCGGATCGCTATGGGTGTGCCGATCACTCGTGGTGTCAGTGGAACATGACGTATTTCTCTGGCCTGAAGTGGACTTGGCATTATAACAACGTTCCACATAACAAATGGTTCTACATCGGTGACAGCGCAAATGACGGCGCGGCATCAATCGATAACAATCGCGCATACCACACAGAAGTTGCGAAGAACGCTCCCGCCGACGCTCAGTGGGCGTGTGACGCGGGCAAGGTGTCTAACCTGAACAACTACATGTGGCCGAACACGACTCCCGCCGTCTACTCGATCTCCTCGCTCTTTTTCAAAACAAACAACTCGGATATATGTGGCGAAACCTGGCCGTAGATCGCTGGGTTGTGATCGATCCCCCCGCGCAGCGGGGGGATCGATCACAATAGGAGGATTGCCGTGCGGACGGTCGTAGCCTTGGTCATCACCGTGATCAGCGTCCTGCTGTCCGGATGCGGGGCGGCGAGTGGACCCGGGGTCCCGGCGTCGGCGAGTCAGCACCGCAGCAACTCTGCGGCGGGCCAGTTAAGCATTGGCTCCGTTCGGGCGCTGGCGGATCTTGTGGTAAGGCGGATCAGATCAGCCGGCAATGCAGAGATGTCACATTCTGTGATAAAGTTCCGGGCCGTAGAATACTACGCGACGGTCTCCGACGCCGGATTGCCGAGCTCATTCACGGCCTTTGCCACAGACACCCGGGATTTTACAGTCCAGCCATCGTCATCGGCGCTCGTTGACGTGGTCGGCTATAGCGCGCCAAGGTTCATGACACCGTCAGAACGTGCGCGCTGGCAAGCTGCCGGGAAGCCGCCACTGTCGGCTGGGGCCGTCACAGGCCAGACATTCTCCATACCCACGGGCAAATTCAGCTTCATCCCCCAGGGAACGCCTCTAACGTATCAGCAGGTGAAGTCCCTGCCCGGGTCTCCTCAAGCCATCCGGAGCGAGATAGCGACTCACCTTCGGCCGTATGCGGGCATGCACCCGTCGGTGACGGCCGTGCTGAGGCAGCTTGGTTTCCTTCTCGCCACCGCACCGTTGGCGACAAATGCGCGGTCAGCGACCTGGTCTGTATTGGTTTCGCTGCCGGGACTTCACCTGTGCGGGCAGGGAAGAGACCTCGTCGGAAGATATGGCCAATGGATATGCGCGAGCACCCGCACAGATCAGATTGAAGTCCTGCTCGATACCCGAACGGGCTCAGTACTCGCGGTGGCGGAACGCCTTCTCAAGGCGGATTCTCACTGGTTCCCGGGCGTGCCGGCTGGAAGTATCGTCCAGTCTGATGCGTTCATCCCTGGTCTATGAAAGAAACGTCCCTGCCACCCGCACAGATCGCCGATCGGGACGTCGGCTACGGCCAGGGAATTAGCCGGAAAGCTCGGCGAGGGTGCGCTCGGCCTCGACGAGCCAGGACCGCCGGGCGGCCAGTGCCTCTTCCGCCTGCTGCGCCGCCCGGTCGTCGCCGTTCTCCTGGGCATCCGCCAGTTGCTTCTCCAGGGTGGCGATG
>WNGR01001482.1_pt1 | contig 26302 bp, 22 predicted proteins | sample 5407581 | NCBI WGS metagenome assembly WNGR01 (sample SAMN13153383, study PRJNA577476) | soil metagenome | isolation source: 80 cm soil or saprolite under Garry oak tree replicate 2 | place: USA:California | collected 2016-06-15
GCCGTCTCCGCCAGCTGCCAGAACTCCCGCTCGAAGCCGAGGTGGGCCACGGTGGCCCGGCCGCCGCGCTCGTGCCCGAGCGTGGTCATGGCCACCCGCCAGCCGTGGTTAAGACCGCCGATGACGAAGAACAGCGGGGTCCGCACCCCGTCCAGGAAGTCCTCGTAGAACTCGGCCGCGCCGGACATCTGCTTGATCGGCTGGTACTGCACACCCGGGCCGGTGAAGTCGATCAGCACGTAGGAGAGCCCGGCGTGCTTGGGCGCGTCCGGGTCGGTCCGGCAGAGCAGGAACATCCGGTTGGCCCGGCCCGCGCCCGAGGTCCACACCTTCTGCCCGGTGATGACGAGCTCGTCCCCCTCGACCACGCCGCGGGTCTGCACGCCGGCCAGGTCCGAGCCGTGGCCGGGTTCGGAGAAACCCTGGCAGTACGTGTCCTCGCCGGCGATGATCCGGGGCAGGAAATAGGCCCGCTGCTCCGGCGTGCCGTGCACCATGACGGACGGCCCGACCAGCCATTCGCCCATGCCGCGGGTAACCCGGGGCACCCCGGCCCGGTAGAACTCCTCGTTCAGCACGGCGCCCCGTACCGCGTCCATGCCCTGCCCGCCGAACTCCTCCGGCCACTGCGGGCAGATCATCCGCGCCCCGGCCAGCTTGGCCTCCCACTCGGCGTAGGCGGGATGGGCTTCCGCCTCGGCCAGTCTGGCCGCGCGGCGGCCGCCCGCGGTCACCGGCATGTTCCAGTCGGCCAGGCCGGCCAGCGGACTCGGCGCCTCGGCCGCGATCCAGTCCCTGAGCTCCGCGCGGAACTCCGCGATCTCCGGGCCAAGGTCAAGTTCCATGGCGAGCCTCCTGCCGCACCCGGGCGCCTGTCACTCAATCCTAGAATTACGTTCTAGACCGGATCAAAACTCGCCATCGCCCCCGCTGTCAACCCCCTCCGGCCGGCCACCACGCGCGGCCGGCCACCATGCGCCGCCGGTCATGAGCAGCCGGACGTATTCGATCACGGCGTCGATCACCCGGCCGGCCTGCCGCCTGCTCCGGGCCGCCGCCACCTCCCGGCTGCCCTCGCCGATCAGCGTGGTCAAGATCGTCACGTAAAGCCGGTCGAAGGAGGTGTCGGACAGCCGGAGCAGCGCGTCGTTCTGGCCGAGCCACTCGCGGCCGCGCCGCCGCTTCATCACCTCGAAGGCGGGCGGGCCGTCCCCGTCGGAGAACAGCACAGCCAGGTCCCGGCGCTGCCAGCAGCCCTCCATGAAGGCGCGCGCCCCCGCCGAGAACAGCTCGAATGGGTCGGTCACCCCGGCCTTCCTGGCCCGGGCCACCGCCTCGCTCGCGTCGGCCTCCTGGGCCTGCTGGTAGTCCTGCCAGAGCGCGAGGAACAGCTCGCTCTTGCCGCCGAAGTGGTGGTACAGGCTGCCCACGCTGGACCCGGCGCGCTCGACCACGTCGGCGATGCTGGCGTCGGCGAAACCCTGCCCGGTGAACACCGCGCGGGCGGCGTCGAGCAGCGCCCGCTGCGTCTGCGCCGTCCTGGCCCACTGCCAGGAGCCGGCGCCGGCCCTGCTCCTGGATGGGCCCCGGGGCGGCCGCGCCACTGGTGCCACCGGTCTCCACCCCTTTTCAGAACGTGATTCTAGGAGTCTAACCGGCCTCTTGACACCCCCGTACCCCCTCCTAGAGGCTAATTCCAGAAGAAGATTCCAGTAATCGGCACCCGGGAAGGGGAGCTGGCATGGCACGTCTGGACGGGCGGGTCGCGGTCGTCACCGGGGCCGGCCGGGGCATCGGCAGGTCGGTGGCCAGGCTGCTGGCCAGCGAGGGCGCCGCGGTGGTGGTGAACGACCTGGGCTCGGCGGTCGACGGCTCCGGGCACGACTCCGGGCCCGCGCACGACGTGGTGGCCGAGATCGCCGAGGCCGGCGGCAAGGCCGTCGCCAACGGCGCGGACATCTCCGTCTTCGCCGCGGCCGAGAGCCTGGTCCAGACGGCCATCGAGGAGTTCGGCCGGCTCGACATCCTGGTCAACGTGGCCGGCATCCTGCGCGACCGGATGGTCTTCAACATGACCGAGCAGGAGTGGGACGACGTCATCCGGGTGCACCTGAAGGGCACCTTCAACACCACCAGGTTCGCCTCGGCGCACTGGCGGTCGCTGCGCGACGAGTCGGCGCAGAACCGCATCATCAACTTCACCTCGGTCTCCGGCCTGCACGGCGCCCCCGGTCAGCCGAACTACGCCGCCGCCAAGATGGGTATCGTCGGCCTGACCTGGTCCTCAGCCCGCGCATTGGGCAAGTACGGGGTCACCGTGAACGCGATCTCGCCCGGCGCGGCCACCCGGATGACCGACTCGGTGCCGACCGAGCGCCGCCGGACCCGGCCCGAGGTGGACGAATGGTCCCCGGACAACGTGGCCCCGATCGTGGCCTACCTGGCCAGCGAGCGCTCCGGGTGGATCACCGGGCGGATCATCCACTCCTCCGGCTACGAGGTGTCGCTGTACAGCAACCCCGAGCCGGTCGTCCGGATCGTCGGCACCGGCCCGTGGCAGCCGGACGCGCTGGCCGAGCAGGTCGAGCGCTCGTTCGGCCCGCTGCTCGGGCGCGCCCGGTGACTCACGGGCAGGCGGCGGGCACGGCGCCGATCACGGCCAGGGACTCCACGAAGAAGTAGATCGCCTTGAAGAACTCGAGCAGGTCGCCCTGCTCGAGCATGATCTTGCGGTACATGACCGTGCGCTGCGCGTCGTACCCGTCGTGCAGCGCCTTCCAGTCCCGGTAGTCCATGCCGAGCACGTAGGTCGCCTGCAGGGGGTCGTCCGGCCCGATGATCCGGCAGTCGGTCACCGTGCCGCCGCTCCACTGCACGAACAGGTACGCGGGGCTGGCGAGGCCGGGCAGATCCCGGCAGCCCAGCGCCCAGGACGCCGGGTACACGCTCTTGAGCCAGTCGAAGAAGTCCCAGTACTCCTGCAGCTTGGCCGCCCGGGCGTGCTCATCGGGCCCGGCCGTGAGCGCGTCCCGCACCGCGTCGGCCCATTCCTTGGTAAAGAAGTCAGCCATGGCTCACCCGCCCGCCAGCACCGGCTGCACCTTCTGCAGCAGCTCCTCCAGGTCGGGCGAGAGCCCGATGCCGACGTCGTTCAGCTTGCGCCGGAGCTGCTGGAAGAACAGCACCCGCACCTCGTCGTCGGTCCAGCCCAGCGGCTCGTAGTAGATCCGCCGGCTGACCACCCCGGAGACCGACAGGATGGTCCGCAGCGTGTCGTGGATCTCGGAAATCATCGTCGGGTCCTTGCGCACCGCGTCCTGCAGGTACCGCATCCCGCCCTGCACGTGCCGCGACTCGTCCCGGCAGGTGGCGGTGAAGCCGGTGTAGTACGCGGGCAGGAACCCGCGCCAGCGGGCGTAGGACAGCGTCACCTTCATCACCGACAGCGCCAGCACGCCCTCGATCCAGAGGAAGTAGTTGGTGCCGTAGCGCACCCGCGCGCGCTCGTCGTACGGATGCAGCCGCAGCTCGTCGGCCTGGTAGGCCAGCAGCCCGAACGGCGCGACGAACGTCTCGGAGACCCACGGGAAGGACGCGTCCAGGATGTCCATGATGTCGTCGCCCTTGAGCCCGACGACCTCCCGGTAGAACCGGTCGAAGAAGACCGTATGCCGCGCCTCGTCCTCGATCTGCGCCGCGATATGCAGCTTCTCTTCCTCGCTGGCGCCGATCATGAACACCGGCAGCTCGATCTCGACCTGCCGCTCGCCGTGGTGGAAGCCGGAGGCGACCGCGATGAACGATTGCCGCTCCTCCTCGGTCATCTTCTCCTGCCAGTCGATCTTGTCCTGGCTGAAGTCGAGGTCGTAGACGTCCCACCGCTGCTTGAGGTACTTGCGGTACAGTGTGGTGAAGTCGGGCAGCGAGCGCAGGTCCTTGTGCACGTACTCGATGACGTCGTCGATGTCGACGTTCAGCACCTGCTCGAGCGGGGAGTCCTCGATCTCGCGCACCTGCGCGTCGCTCAGCGCGCGCGGGCCTTCCCGGAGAACCGCGGTCGGGCTCTTGCGTTCGGTCATCCTGGTGGCCCCCTCGCCGCCGTAGCGAATCCTAGAAAGTAATTCTGTTTCCCATTCGACCCGGTTCCGCCCGGCCCGTCAAGATCCGCCGCCGCCACTGGCCCCCCGCCCAGTACGCCACCTGGCTCACCGACCAGCTCGACCACGCCGTGGCGTCGGCTCAAAGAACGTGACACCGGCGATGTAAGCGCTTAGATTAGCGATCGACGCAACCAGGCCCCGTCGTCTATGTCCCTTTCCAGGCAGGTGAGACAGCACGAGAAGAGCATCCCCGACCACATCGGGACATTCGCCGGCTTGCACGCTCTACGACGTGGCGCGCGAGGCCGGCGTTTCCACGGCCACGGTCTCGCGGGTGGTGCACGGCCTGGACCGGGTTCGCCCGTCGACCCGGCAGCGCGTGCTGGAGGTCATCGAGGCGCTGGGCTACGTCCCGGACAGCTCCGCGCAGAGCATGGTCCGCAAGCGCAAGGAAGTCATCGGGCTGGTCGCCATCGAGAGCCGCAGCCCGGACACCGACGTCGAGCAAGAGGGCCTGCTGTTCATGGAGGAGGTGCTGCGCGGCGTCGAGTCCTCGCTGTACCAGGTCGGCTGGTCCGTGCTGATCTCGATCCTGCGCGACCCCGACCGCCCCGAGGCCTTCCGGTGGCTGCAGAAGATCTCCGCCAAAGTGGACGGGATGCTGATAGCCGAGGGCATCATCCCCTCGGAGCAGTTGGCGCGGCTGGCGGCCCGCATCCCGGTCGTGCTGGTCGCCGGCTCCACCGGCGAGACCCACGCCGATGTCGTGGACGGCGACAACCGGGCCGGCGCCATGGCCCTGGCTCGTCATCTTGTCGAGCGGCACGGTAAGACCAGGCTCTTCTACATCGCCGGGCCGCCGGAAGCCCCGGACGCGCGCGAACGGCGCACGGTCTTCACCGAGACCCTGGCGGAGTATCAGGGCGTCCGGCTGGCGGGCTGCTTCGAGGGGCGGTTCGCCGCGGTCAGCGGTCAGCGGGCCGTCCGCGAGCTGCTCGCCGGGCCGCACCGCGAGTTGCCCGACGCCATTGCCTGCGGTAATGATCAGATGGCGATCGGGGCGATCCGGGAGCTGCACACGGCCGGGATCCGGGTGCCGGAAGACATCGCCGTCGTTGGCTTCGACGACATGCACCTGGGTGCCTTGCTCACTCCGCCGCTGACAACGGTCCACCAGCCGATGCGGCGGCTGGGCGAGCGGTCCTGCTCCATGCTGCTGGAACGGATCGCCGACCCGGCCCTGCCCCACCGGGCCGAACGGCTGCCCACCACGCTCGTCATCCGTGAAAGCTGCGGCTGCCCGCCCAGCCCCCAATCGGAGCCCCTCGCTCCCTGAAACGCCCCGATTCCAGCTAACTCCAACCCACTGGCAACATAGGCCTCAATAGGGAACCCGCGCCGCACTCCATCGAGCGCTCCCTGCTGGTATTCCATGATCCCGAAGGATTTACTACTCCCTGCAGTAGTAAACCCTTCGCGATCATGAAGCGGTATGCCTTCAGCCGGGCTGGCGTCCCAGCACCAGCACGCCAGCCGTGGCGAACATCCCGCCGTTGCCGAGGATCACGCTGATCTGCGGCGATCCCACCTGCGCCGCCGCCTCGCCGCGCAGCTGCCGAACCCCTTCGGTGATCGCGAACATGCCGTACATCCCGGTATGGGTGTAGGAAAGGCCGCCGCCGTTGGTGTTCAGCGGCAGCGATCCGCCCGGTTCGGTGTTCCCGTCCGCGATGAACGCCCCGGCCTCGCCCTTCGCCGTGAATCCCAGCGCCTCGAGGCCGTAGATGGGCACGTGCGCGAACGCGTCGTAGATCATCAGGTGGTCGACGTCGGCCACGCCGATCCGCGCCTCGGCGAACGCGGCCCGCCCGGCCAGCCGGAAGGCCGCCGACTCGGTGAAGTCCGCCATCTGCGAGATCATCGGCGTCTCCGACGACTCTCCGGTGCCGAGCACGTGTACCGCCGGCTTCGGGAACGACCCGGCCCGTTCGGCCGAAGTCACCACCAGCGCCCCGCCCCCGTCGGTGACCAGGCAGCATTCCAGCAGGTGGAATGGGTAGGCGACGATCCGTGACGCCAGCACGTCCTCGACCGTGACCGGGTCGCGGTAGGCCGCGCGCGGGTTCTTGGCCGCCCACCGCCGCTGAGCCACCGCCACGTAGGCGAGCTGCTCGTGCGTCAGCCCGAACTCCCTCATGTACCGCAGCAGCGGGATGGTGAACGTGGTCGTCGGGCCGAACACCCCGTACGGCACCTCGAACTGGCCCGCCGGCGACGAGGCCTCCATCCGGTACCGCGATGCGCCCACCCGGGACCGGCCCGACTCCCCGTGGGTGATCAGCACCGTCCGGGCGTACCCGGCCCGGATCGCCGCGGCCGCGTGCCGCACGTGCAGCAGGAACGAGGTACCGCCGACGCCGGTGCCGTCGATCCAGCGCGGCGTGATGCCGAGCGCGTGCGCCACCTGGACCGGCCCCGGCGCGGAGACGGTGGCGATCCCGTCGATGTCGCGCAGCGACAGGCCCGCGTCGGCCACCGCGTTCAGCGCGCCCTCCACGTGCAGCTGCAGCGTGGAATGGTCCGGCAGCCGTCCGAGCCGGTCGGTCTCGGCCGCCCCCGCGATGATGACACCACGGGCCCCGGTCATCGCTCAGGTCCGAACACGGGCAGGCTCACGTCGCCCCGCCGCTCGAACCGCACCCGCAGCGGCATGTCCAGCTCCAGCGCCTCGGGCGTGGCCGGCAGGCCGACGATGCTGGTCATCATCCGCGGCCCCTCGTCCAGTTCGACCACGGCGATCGCGTACGGCGCGTCGTCCTCGAAGCCCGGCGCCGGCCGGTGGTTGATCACGTAGGAGTACAGCGTGGCCCGGCCGCTGGCGGTGAACCACTCGACGTTGCGCGAGCCGCACGCCGGGCACACCGGCCGCGGGTAGAAGTAGGGCCGCCCGCAGTCGGCGCACCGCTGGATGCGCAGCTCACCGGCTGCGCAGCCGTCCCAGAACGGCTGGGTCTCGGGGGTCGGCACCGGGACCGGCTTGGACCCTTTGGCCGTCACGCCCGCTTCCCTCCAGTCAGGCCCCGAACGGGCCTGGTATCCCGCTCCCCGCCGGATAGCATAGCCACCCGTTCGCAAAGCCGCGTCATCGAGCCCACCAGCCTTAACAGAATGCTTTTCTGGAATTAGCCTCTAAGTGAGCTGGCGTGCGTGTCAAGAGGAGATCCATGCCCAGGTTGCCGAAGGACGGCCCGGCGGGCGGCGCCTGGCAGTGGAGCCGCACCGCGCAGACGCAGCGGGCGCTGCTGGACGCGGCCCGGCAGGTATTCACCGAGCGCGGCTTCGCCGAGGCGAGCATCGCCGACATCGTGCAGCGGGCCGGATCCAGCGTCGGCAGCCTCTACCATCACTTCGGCGGGAAGAGCGAGCTGTTCATCGCGCTCTGGCAGGAGCACCAGCTCGCGCACGAGGAGGCGGCGAGCCAGGCGGTGGCCGGCGCCAGGAAGCAGGGCATGACCGATCCGGGGCAGCTGTTCGAGGCCGGGGCGCGTGCCTTCCTGCAGGGCAGCTGGCAGCGTCGCGACCTGGCGCTGCTGTTCGCCTCCGGCGACGCGCCGCCCGGGTTCGAGGTGCTGCGGCGCCAGCGGGGCCGGGAATGGATCGGTCAGAACGACTCGCTGCTGCACCTGACCGACGTGCCGGAGGACCGGGTGTACGCCGCCATCCTCACCTCGCTGATCGGCGAGGGCGCCTATGAGGTCGCCGGGGCCAGGAGCCGCCGCCAGGCCGAGTCGATCATCGACGCGGTGATCGAGTACGCGCGGCGGCTCATGGCCGGCGGTGCGGTCAGGCGTTCTTGATCGCGGAGATCTCGAACTCCAGCGTGACCTTGTCGCTGACCAGGACGCCGCCGCCCTCGAGCGCGGCATTCCAGGTGACGCCGTAGTCCTTGCGGTTGATCGCGACCGAGCCTTCGAACCCGACCCGCTGGTTGCCGAACGGGTCCTTGGCGGCCCCCTCGAACTCGAACGGGATCGTGATCTCGTTGGTCACGCCCTTGATGGTCAGGTCACCGGTGACCTCGAAGGTGCTCTCGCCGGCCTGGCGGACGCCGGTCGAGACGAAGGTGATCTTCGGGTACTCCTGCATGGCCAGGAAGTCGTTGCCGCGCAGGTGCTCGTCGCGCTGGGCGTTGCGGGTGTCGATGCTCGCGGCCTCGATGGTCACCTCGACACGGGAGTTGGCCGGGTTGGCGCCGTCCAGCACCGCGGTGCCCGCGAACTCGTCAAACGAGCCGCGCACCTTGGTCACCATGGCGTGACGGGCGACGAAGCCGATCCGGGTGTGCGCCGGGTCGAGGGTGTAGGTGCCGGTCAGTTCGGTCAGGGCCGGGACGGAAGCGATGGTCATCGGAATACCTCCAGATAAGTTGATGATGCGTCATCTAACATAGATGATGCGTCATCCATTCCCGGGTATTCTGGTCCCATGAGCCGCTGGCTGACCGAGGAGGAGCAGCGGGCCTGGCGCGGGCTGCTGCGGATGACCTCGCAGCTGAACGCCCGGGCGAACCGGCTGCTGCAGGAGGAATACGGGATGTCCCTGGCCGACTACGAGGTGCTCGTGGCACTCAGCGAGGCGCCCGAAGGTCGGCTCCGGGTCTTCGAGGTTGCCGACGCGCTGGCCTGGGAGCAGAGCCGGGTCTCGCACCAGCTCGCCAGGATGCAGCGTCGCGGCCTGATCACGAGGGAGGGCTGCGCAACCGACGCCCGGGGGGCGTTCGCGGTGCTCACCACGGTCGGCCGCGCCGCCATCGAGCGGGCCGCCCCGGCCCACGTCGAGCAGGTGCGGCAACTGGTCTTCGACGAGCTCAGCCACGAGCAGGTCAGCGCGCTGACTGAGATCACGACCGGCGTCCTGGACCGCCTGGCAGCCACGCCCGGCTAGGCCGCATCAAGGGTTCGCCCGGCCGCAGAGGACCAGGGCCCAGGCGAGCAGGCCGAAGGCGGGGACGCTGGTGGCGACGCGGACGAGGTTCCAGGCGGCCCAGCGGGCCTCGTTGAACTGGGCGCGGACCTGCGCCACGTCGATGTGCGCCGGGTCGCCGGCCGCCTTGATCGCGTCGTTGAGCGGCACGTTGACCGCGATCGTGATGATGACGGCGACCAGGTACAGGCCGAACGCGGCGGCGATCGGTGGCAGCGCCGGCGTGCCGCGGTTGGCGATGCCGGCCACCAGGGTGAGGACCAGGGCGCCGCCGAAGGCGGTGATCATGAACCACGGGTTGATGATGGCCCGGTCCGTCTGCTGGAAGGCGGCGACGAAGGTGCGGTCGCCGGTCTTGCGCAGGCCGGGCATGATCGTGTGCGCGTAGAGCGCGAAGGCACCGGCTACCAGGCCCATGGTGAGGGTGGCGCCCATCAGGGTGGAAGTACGCAGCAGTGTCATGCCGCCAGTAGACCCGGCCGGGATGCGACAGGAAATGGTCCGCAGTCGCATCCTCATACGCGATCGTCTAAATTACCGGCATGGACCCGATCGCCGGACTGCTCGACGGGCCCCGCGCGCGGCGTGCCTTCCTGCTCCGCTGCACCCTGGATCCGCCCTGGGCGCTGCACATCAGGGACGAGGCGCCGCTGAGCCTGGTGGCCATGCTCCGCGGCCGCGCCTGCTTCGTCCTGGACGGGCGCGAGCCGGAATGGCTCGACCGCGGTGACGTGGCGATCCTGCTCGGCCCGGACCACTACCTGTTCGCCGACGACCCGGCCACCGCGCCGCAGGCGATCATCCACCCCGATCAGCGCTGCACCACACCGGACGGGCAGGAGATCCCGCAGATGCGCTCGTTCGGCATGCGCCGCTGGGGCAACGCGCCGGACGGCGCCACCGAGATCCTGACCGGCACCTACCACGCCGAGGGCGAGGTCAGCCGGCGGCTGCTCGACGCGCTGCCGCCGCGGCTGGTGCTGCGCCGCGATGAATGGGAGACGCCGGCGCTCGGCCTGCTCGCCGCCGAGATGCTGCGGGACGAGGTCGGCCAGGACGCCGTCCTGGACCGGCTGCTCGACCTGCTGCTGATCGACGCGGTGCGCACCTACTTCGCCCGCACCGAGCAGACCGCGCCCGGCTGGTACCGGGCCCAGCGCGACCCGGTGGTCGGCCAGGCCGTGCGGCTGCTGCAGGAAAGCCCGGCCGAGGCCTGGACCATCGGCGCGCTGGCCACCCAGACCCGGGTGTCCCGGGCCACCCTGGCCCGGCGCTTCGCCGACGTCGTCGGCCAGCCGCCGATGGAGTTCCTCACCGAGTGGCGGCTGACCCTGGCGGCCGACCTGATCCTCGACCCGCGGGAGACCGTCGGCTCGGTGGCCCGCGCCGTCGGCTACAGCTCGCCGTACGCGCTCAGCGCCGCGTTCAAGCGGGTCCGCGGCGTCAGCCCGCACGAGCACCGCATCGCTCAGCGACCCGTCGCCGCCGCCGAGGTGACCTCATGATCTTCGGTGCCGGCCAGGGTCAGGGCGAATCCGAGACCGGCCGCCTGGAGGCCTTCAGCGACGGCGTGCTCGCGGTGATCATCACGATCATGGCCCTGGAGCTGAAGGCGCCGGAGGGCGACACCTTCGCCAGCCTGGGTGATCGGCTGCCGGCGCTGCTGGTCTACATCCTCAGCTTCACCTTCATCGGGATCTACTGGAACAACCACCACCACCTGCTCCGCGCCGCCCGCCGGATATCGGCCGGGGTGATGTGGGCCAACCTGCACCTGCTGTTCTGGCTGTCGCTGATCCCGGTGCTGACCGAGTGGATCGGCGAGCACTACTCCAAGCCCGCCCCGACCGCGACCTACGCGGTGGTGTGCCTGGGCTCGGCGGTGGCCTTCACGATTCTCGTCCGGGCGATCATCCGCGCCGACGGCAGTTCGTCGCTGGTGGCGACCGCGATCGGCAGTGACCTCAAGGGCAACGTCTCGCTGCTGGGCTACGCGGCCGCGACCGCGCTGGCGTTCGTGTCCACCTGGATCTCCTACGTCCTGATCGCCGCGGTGGCGGTGATGTGGTTCGTCCCCGACCGCCGCTTCAGCCGGGCGAGCGCGGACGCCTGAGGTCCCTATTCCCCGTGCTGGGCCAGCAGCGCTTCACCGGGTAACCCCGTCCAGCCAGTCCCCGATGCTCCGGGCCAGGACCGGCATCGGGAGCGAGCCGTGGTCCAGCACGGCGGCGTGGAACGCGGGCAGCGAGAACGCCGGGCCCAGCCGCTGCCTGGCCTCGTCCCTGATCCGCAGGATCTCCAGCTTGCCGGTGAGGTAGGACACCGCCTGCCCGGGCATCACCACGTACCGGTCGATCTCCGGAGCCAGCACCTCCCGCGGCATCGGGACGTGCTCGGCCATGTAGTCCAGGGCCCGCTCCCGGCTCCAGCCGAACGCGTGCAGGCCGGTGTCCACCACCAGCCGGGCCGCCCGCATCAGCGACGAGCTGATCGCGCCGAGCAGGGCGCGGTCGCCGTCGTAGAGCCCGGCCTCCTCGGCGAGTTGCTCCGCGTACAGGCCCCATCCCTCGGAGAACACCGACAGGCTGCGCTGGCGCTGCAGCGCGGGCAGGTCGGTGAGCAGCTGCAGCCGGGACAGCTGCAGGTGGTGCCCTGGCACCGCCTCGTGGAAGGCCACCACCTCGAGGTCCCAGCCGGTCCCCGGGGTGGGCCGCGCGGTGTTGAACCAGAACGTCCCGGCCCGCCCGCCGTCCAGCCGCGGCGGGGTGTAGTGCGGCGCGGCGCCGCTCACCGCGACGACCTCCGGCATCGGCGTGACCTCGCACGGTGGCGGCAGCGGCTGCGGGAACAGCTCGCCGGCCCGCGCCTCGGCCCGCCGCACCGCGGCCACCGCCTGGCGGATGGCCTCCTCGGCGGAGATCTTGCCCGCCGAGTCGCGCAGCGCGCCGAACACCTCGTCCCGCCCGGACAGCCCGAGCCCGGCGCCCAGCCGCACGGCCCGGGCCTCCAGCTCGGCGACCTGATCCAGGCCGGTCTGATGCAGTTCCTCCGGCGACCGGGGCAGGGTGGTGAAGATCCGGATGGCCCTGGTGTAGTCCTCCTGCCCGCCCGGCAGCCAGACCAGCCCGGCCCGGTCGGACGGCCGTGCCCGCGGCAGCAGCTCCCTGACCGTCTCCACCCACCCGGCCAGCGTCGGCCGCACCACCTCGTCGGCCACCGCCCGGCGTTCCCGTTCCCACGCCGCCGCGCGCGGCCAGCCCGCCGGGGGCTGCGGGGTGAACACCGGGCCCAGGCCCGGCAGCACGTCCTGCGCCCAGGCGATGGCCCGCTCGGCCAGCGGGGCGACCGGCAGCCGCCCCTTGCCCGCCCCGGTCCGCAGCCGCTCGCTGAGCTGGCCGAACCAGATGCCGCTGCCCCGCAGCCGGGCCAGGTAGGCCTCTGCCGCCTCCGGGTCGACCAGGACCGTCCGCGCGGCCACCGCCAGGAAGGTGGCCGGCCCGGCGAACTGCATGGCGGTGACGGTGTGCTCGGCCGGCGCCATGTCGATGCCGTCCTGCTCGTGCGCGCCCGCCTCCCGGACGCAGCCGAGCGTGACGGCCTCGGCCGGCGTGGCCACGGTGATCGCGCCGGCCTCCTCGAGGAACCGACCGACCTCGGCGCGCCATGCCTGTTCACCCGCCTCGCTCTCGTCCGGCAGCAGATGGTCGTACCCGGGTATCCCGTACATGGTGGCGGCGAAGGGATTGTGTTCCAGCCAGCGCTGCTGGAAGCGGTCGGCCAGGTCCCTGGGTGAGGTGTCAGTCACGATCCCCTATTAAAACGCCTAGGAGCCGGGCGAGCTGAACCAGGACTGGCCCGCCGCCAGCAGGTACCGGTCGGCCAGGTGGTTGAGCACCCGCCGGGCCTGCCGGAACCGGTCGGCCACGTCACCGGCCACGGCCAGCCGCGCGGTCCGCACCGGGGCCACCTCACAGGCGATCCGGTACCAGCGGGCGCCGAGGTGCTCGAGCAGGTCGATGGCCGGCCCGGCGGCCAGCCGCTCCCGCTGCGTGGCGGGCAGGCCGGCCGCGCGCAGCAGCCGCCCCGCGTCCACAGGACCGAACGCGCGGGACGTCACGTAATCGGGAAACACCCCGGTCAGGAACAGCGAGACGTCGCCGAGCCTGCGGTACACCCCGGGCCGTTCGGCCTCTGGTACGGCGTCCAGCAGGCCCGCGAGCCGCACCGGATCGAGCTCGCTGAACCGCCGGGTCCGGGCCCGGCCCGCCACCCTGACCCGGTACCGGCCGCTGGTCACCCGGGTGAAGGAGGCCAGCAGCTCGGCCAGGAACAGCCGCCGCGCCGTGTCGGCGAGGAAGTCGCGCAGCGCGGGCGCGTCGAACAGCGGCACCCGCTGGCGCGGCCCGGTGCGCTCCGGCACGTGAGAGGCCGAGGCCAGCTCGGTCATGGCCCGCTGCACGAGCAGCGCGAAGATCAGGAACGGGGAGGCCTGGACCGCCCATCCCTGCGGGCCCTCGCCCAGGACCGTGCCGAACGTGCCCGGGTCCTCCAGCAACCGCAGCAGCGCCGCCGGGTCGCCGCGCAGCCACGCGCCGTCCCCCTGATCAGACGGAGCCAGCAGCTTGAGGTCGGCGTCGGTGAGATGGCCCGCGTACTCGCGGGCGGCCAGGGCACGGTCCATACCCGACGTGTAGCCACCCCGGAAGGCCGTGAAACCCGTGACGGCAGGTTTGACCGCCCTGCGGTCTCAGCTAGCAACGTCAGTGGGCGTCATGCGGCGGCAGCGTCCGCTCCTCGTGATCGAGCTCGCCCTCCAGGGTGCGCAGGCTGGCGTCGGGCAGGTGGCCGGCGTCCCGCCAGCGGAGCAGTTCCTCCCGCTGGGCGTCGATGACCGCCCGCCGGGCGTGCAGCGCGGCCTCGTAATCCGCGGTGCCCGGGGCGGCGGCAGGCGCCGGATCCTCGGCGGTCTCCAGCCGGTCAAGCACCTGACGGTACCGCCTGGCCTTGCCGTCCAAGCTGGCGCGCAGCGCGGCCAGCGCCGGCCCGGGCACGGTGTCGTCCGCGGCGATCTGGTCCAGCCGGGACAGGCCCGCCTGGACCGACGCGGCCCGGGCCCTGGTGCGCACCAGGGCCGCGTCGGCCGGGTCGGCGTGCACCCCCAGCGCATGGGCGATCGGCGCGAACGTGAGCCCCTGCCCGACCAGGGTGACCACGACGACCAGGTAGGTGCAGAACAGCAGCAGGTCACGCCGGGGGAAGGGGTGCCCGCCGTCGATGGTCAGCGGCAGCGTGAAGATCGCCGCCAGGCTGATGACGCCCCGGGTGCCGGCCCAGCTCAGCACGGCGATTTCCCGGCCGGACAGGTACCGGTCGTCGCGGACGGCCCGGCCCATGCGCCCGCGCAGCATGCGGGGTAGCGACTGGGTCAGCGCCAGCCATAGTGGCCGCAGCAGCAGCACGACGCCGAGGCTGACGGCCACCGCGGCGATGATCGTGCTGGTGGGGTACGCCTTCAGGCCGCGGATGACCGGCGCGATCTGCTGGCCGACCAGCAGGAAGACGAAGCCCTGGAGCAGGAAGTCGGCCAGGTGCCAGACCGCGGTGGCCTGCAGCCGGCTGGCGCCGGAGGTGAAGCGGGGCGTCTCGTGGCCGATCATCAGCCCGGCCACCGCGACCGCCAGCACGCCGGAGACGTGCAGTTCCTCGCCGAGCAGGTAGGCGGCGAACGGGGTGGCCAGCGAGATGCCGTTGACCAGCAGCGGGTCGCGGACGGCGGACCTGGCCAGGCGCACGATGATGGCCACGGCGATGCCGCACAGCAGGCCGCCCGCCGCGGCGAGCAGGAAGCGCAGGACGGCGCCCCCGAACGAGAAACCGCCGCTGGTCGCCGCGGTCACCGCCACGGTCAGCGTGGTCAGCGCGGTCGCGTCGTTGAGCAGGCCCTCGCCCTCGATGATCGTGATCAGCTTGGGCGGCAGCCCGGCCCGGCCGCCGACGGCCAGCGCGGCCACCGGGTCGGTGGGGGACAGCGCGGCGCCCAGCGCGATGCCGGCGGCCAGGCCCACCCCGGGCACGAACAGGTCCATGCCGATCCCGGTGACCACCGCGGTGGCCAGCACCAGGCCGATAGACAGGCTGATCACGGCGCGCATGTTCTCCCTGATCGCCAGCAGCGAGGAGTTCAGCGCCGCGCTGTAGATCAGCGGCGGGATGACGAAGGTCAAGATCGCGTGCGGGTCGAGGGTGACGTTCGGCCCCGGCAGCACGCCGTAGACCAGGCCGGCCACGGTCAGCAGCGCGGCGGCCGGCAAGCCGGTCCGGTCGGCCACGTACTGGAGCGCGACGATGACGGCCACGGCGGCCAGGACGAACGTCAGCACATCCAGCACGGGCAACCCCCGCATCGTTCGGAATTAAAAATCCTTTCATACCGAACGGGCCGCGTTCGAGCCTCGCCAACCGCCCCGCGCCGCCCCGAGCGCTGGCGCGGCACCTCCCACCAGCCCCGCCCGCCTCCCACCGGCGGTCCCGCGGACGCACGCGGGCTGGCTAGCACACCCGGCCCAGACAACCCATTGGCGGCTGTCCACTAGCCTCGATTACCGTGTTTCGAGACGGAATTGCAATTCATTAGCGCTTTCTAAATTAATCCTGTTGTGCTATTATGCTAAATATCGAATGGTAATCTCCGGGACGTGAATATCGCCACCCGTGACCTTTCCTACCGCGACCTCGACACCTCGCTGACCGGTCTGTTCTGCTGGAGAGAAGTGCAGGAAGGGCCGCGGCCGGGAATCCTTCTCATCCACGGCGGGGCCGGCCTCAACACGCACGCGCGGGAACAGGCGTGCCGTTATGCCGCCCTCGGCTACGCCGTGCTGGCCTGCGACATGTTCGGCGACGGTATCGCGGGGGACCGGGAGCGGGTGATGAAGTGCCTGCTCTCCCTGCGCGACGACCCGGACCGGCTCGTCCGCCGCGGCCAGGCCGGCCTGGCCGCGCTGGCCGGCTGCCCGGAGGCGGCCGGACCTGCGGCCGCCGTCGGCTTCTGCTTCGGCGGGATGGCCGCGCTGGCGCTGGCCCGGGCGGGCACGAATCTGGCCGCCGTCGTGAGCATCCACGGCAGCCTGGCCACCAGCGCGCCCGCGCAGCCCGGGGCCGTGACGGCGAAGATCCTTGCCTGCCACGGCGCCGCCGATCCGCACGTCCCGCCGGCCGACGTGGCCGCGTTCGCCGCGGAGATGAACCACGCCGGAGCCGACTGGCAGCTCATCATGTACGGCCAGGCCCAGCACGGCTTTACCCACCAGCACGCCGTCCCCGGCGCGGTACCCGGCGTGGCCTACGACCGGCTCGCCGACGAGCGCTCGTTCGCCGCCGTCCGCGCCTTCCTGGCCGAAGCCCTCGCCCCTTAGCGTCCGGTCAGCCGCTCGAGATGTTCGGGGTAGCGGGCGCCTTGCACCTCGATCGTCGCGGCGACGTCCTCGATCTCGGCCAGGTCGCCAGGCGTCAGCTCCACATCCGCCGCCCCGATGTTCTCCTCCAGCCGATCCAGCCTGCGGGTGCCGGGGATGGGCACGATCCACGGCTGCCGGGCCAGTAGCCAGGCCAGGGCGACCTGGGCAGGCGTGGCCCCTTTCCGGGTTGCGACGCGGCGGAGCAGGTCGACCAGCGCGTGGTTCGCGGCCCTGGCCTCCGCGCTGAACCGGGGGATGGTGGTCCGGATGTCGGCGTCGTCGAATGCGGTGCTCTGGCTGATCTGCCCGGTCAGGAAGCCCTTGCCGAGCGGGCTGTAGGGAACGAAGCCGATGCCGAGCTCCTCGGCGGTCGGCAGCACTTCGGCCTCCGGGCGCCGCCACCACAGCGAGTACTCACTCTGAATCGCGGTGACCGGCTGGACCGCGTGCGCCCGGCGGATGGTCGCCGCGGCCGCCTCGGACATCCCGAAGTGCCGTACCTTCCCGGCCGCGATCAGCTCCCGCACCGCGCCGGCCACGTCCTCGATGGGCACGTCCGGGTCGACCCGGTGCTGGTAGAACAGGTCGATCGCGTCGACCCGCAGCCGCCGCAGCGAGGCGTCGGCGACCTGCCCAATGTGTTCCGGCCGGCTGGACAAGCCCGCCTGGCGCCCGTCCGCGTCGAACCGGAACCCGAACTTGGTCGCGATCACCACCTCGTCCCGGAACGGGGCCAGCGCCTCGCCGACGAGTTCCTCGTTCACGAACGGGCCGTAGACCTCGGCGGTGTCGAAGAACGTGACGCCGCGCTCGACGGCCGCCCGGATCAGCGCGATCATCTCGCCCCGGTCCCCGGGCGGCGGGCCGTAGCTCTGGCTCATACCCATGCAGCCGAACCCGATGGCCGAGACCTGCGGGCCGCTGGAACCGAGCGTGCGCGTCTTCATGGTCACCGCCCGCGGTACTCGTCGTCGGTGACGTGCTCGCCCCAGTCCGCTTCGGGCCGCGTGTCCCCGGGGACGGCCTCGGTGATGGACAGGTGGGTCATGAAGTGGTTCGGCGCGGCGCCGTGCCAGTGCCACTCGTCGGCCGGGGTACGGATGATGTCGCCGGCCCGGATCTCGGCGACCTCGCCGCCGCGGCGCTGGACTAGGCCCCGGCCCTCGGTGACGTACAAGGTCTGCCCGACGGCGTGCGAGTGCCACGCGGTGCGGGCCGAGGGCGTGAACCTGACCGCATTCACCCGGACGTGCGAGGGCTCCTCGCCCCGGACGATGCCGTCGATGAACACGTCTCCGGTGAACCACTCGGCCGGACCCTTGGCGGTCGGCGGCTTGGGGGTGATTTCCACGGTTTTCTTCTCCTGATAACGGGGTGAGCAGGCGCATGGCCTGCGCTGATGGTGAGCCTGGCGCCGCGCTATAGGCGACGATGGTGAGCCCGGGGTCGGCCGGGATCTCCAGCGCGTCGTAGTCGAGGTCGAGGTCGCCGGCCAGCGGGTGCCGGAACGGCTGCACGCCGCTGCGGTAGTACTTCACGTCGTGCCCGGCCCAGCGCACCCGGAAGTCCTGGCTGCGCGTGGACAGCTCGCCGACCAAGTCGGTCAGCGCCCGGTCGTAGGGATCGCGACCCGCCTCGGCGCGCAGGCTGCCGACGGCCTGCTGGGCGATCCCGTCCCAGTCGCGGTAGAACGTAGCCGAACGGTCGTCCAGGAAGATGAACCGGGCTAGGTTGGCCGGCCGCAGCGGGTCGTCGAACACCGGCGCATACAGCGCGTACCCCAGTTGGTTGGCCGACAGGATGTCCAGCCGCCCGTTCCGCACGAACGCCGCCGTGCCCGTCATCGAGTCCAGTAGCCGCTGCACGCTCGGCCGGACCCGCAGCCGGTCAGGTCGTCGGCGGACCGGGCGGGCCGCGTTGGCCGTCCGGACCAGGTCGGCCAGGTGCGCCCGCTCCACCTCGTCGAGCTGCAGCGCCCGCGCCATGCCGTCCATCACCTCGGCCGAGGCACCGCGAATGTTCCCCCGCTCCAGCCGGGTGTAGTACTCGATCGAGATCCCGGCCAGCAACGCCACCTCGTCCCGGCGCAGCCCGGCCACCCGGCGCCGCCCGCCGTAGCTGGGCAGCCCGGCCTGCTCCGGGGTGATCTTGGCCCGCCGGGTGGTGAGGAACTCGCGCACCTCGCCCCGGATGTCTTTCACGCTGGCCACGTTAGCGAGGCTAGGCAGCCGCGCGGCGGCGGAACAGGCCCTGCCAGTACCCCTAACACCAGGCCGCCGACGGCTACCGCGCCATGGACCAGCGCCAGGCCATCAAGGCCTATGCCGCTAGATCAGAGTGCTACCTTGCAGAATTCAAGCTTGCTGAGCGGTTCTCTATTCGGCCGCTTCCGCGGGGACCACTTGCGCTTGAAACGCGGCTTGGAAAACATGTTCTCTATCTGCTGGTACCCCATGAAGTAGGTGACGATGAAACGCATGCGCTCCTCGTAGCCTAGCCAGTTGGCTACGCCCGGCGAATTCGCTGGATTCTCCGGTCCGTACTTCCGGACGAGATTTCCTACCTCTTGCGACTCGAACGTGGACGCCTTGCGCACCAGCGACGGGTTGCTGCCGGGCGGGAAGAAAGTCATCGGCTTGCTGAGCATTATCGTGTTGACCGCTGTCTTGAGCCAGAGCGTCTTCGAGTACATCCGGACCCAGCGGTCCTCTATGTTCCGCATGATCGGCGGCTGATCCTGATGCCGCCTTCCGTAGATGTCAAACCGCTCCCCGGAGCGGTGCCTCAGGTAATAGTAGGGCATTCTCCAGGACACTTGGAGGAGCCACCTTATCGGCCGGTAAAAGACGTAGTCGAGCGCGGGCTGGACGCGGTCCTGCTCATAGGCGGACAAAGCGATGTTGGCCCCGAGGATCAGTTCGCCGCGCAGCGGCCCGGAAGCGGATTTGGCCTCGCTCAGCAGGCGGTACGCGGTGCAGAGGAGGTCTCGGCCGGGCTGGCCCAGGTCCTTGAGCAGGCAGCGGTCCGGGTCCAGGTCAGTGACCTGCAACATCGTGGGCTCATCCTTGCCGGACAGGATAGCGGTATGGAATGAGGCCATCTCCACGAAGATCGTGCGATTCGCGGTGGACAGGCCAACGCCGTAGGAACCCCCGAGGAGAGCCAGCGTGACCAGGCGGAATAGCGGCTCGAAGATCGTGGGTATGTGATTCAACTGGCTAAGTTTCCGCAAGAACTTTGAATTATTGTCCAGCCGCAGGCTGGCGCCGACGGCCTTCGACGACCACTGCGCGAAGCCGCACCAGTTCAGATCGCTCGTTCCCAGCAGGTTGCAGGAAAGCGCCCGGCTGATGCCGTGGTATCGAACTGCGATCTCGTATGCCTCCGCGTAGAGCGGGATGTTCTCGTTCGTGGCCAGCTCGCGAATTTCCGCCTCCGAGGGCCATGTCTTAGGCGTGATCGTATTCATTTCGTCACCATTTTCACTCGATGGTCCAGCAGTCCGGCCGTACGGCCGGCGAGCGCCGCCGCGGCCCGGCGCCGGAGTTCCTCCGGACGGGGGGCGGCCGCCCGGTGGGGGGCTGTCGCGTCCGCCCAGTCAAGAAGCGACTCCGTGAGCAGGAGCGGAACCTGGCTCCGCTCGTGAATCTCCGCGGCCGCCTCGAAGTGCGCCATGGCCTGGCGGGCATCCCCCGAGGTCATGGCGAGATGAGCGAGGTAGTGGTGACCACAGGGGTGCCCGATCGCGGCGTGCCCGAAGGTCTCGGCGTACGGCTCGAGCGCGGCGTACAGCGGATGCGCCAGGTCGCGGCGGCCTAGCCGGCTCGTCACCAGCGCGAGATTGTCGAGAGCCGCTCGCTCGGCCGGATCCCGGCGCGGTATCAGGCCGAACGTGGCCACGATCCGGTCCAGGGCCGCGGCGGCGGAGTCATGGTCCACCTCGACGATGTAACGCAGGGTGGAGTGGACCGGATCGAGTTGCGGCGCCTGTATCGCCCGGCGGAGGCCCTTGCTGAGCTCTCCGAGGCGGCCCTGCAGCCGCCGGATTTCGGCGATCTGCTCGGTGTAGAAGGCCTTTGCTTCCATCCGCCGGCCGGTGCCGGTACCCAGCGCCAGGGCTGTTTCAGCTTCCTTTTCCGCGTCGCCCAGGTCGCCGAGCATGAGTGCCAATCCGGCCCGGGAGAAGCTGACGAGCCAGATCAGATGGGGCTGCGCGAGCTGGCGGGCCAGCATGTCCGCATGGTTCAGCAGCTTGCCGACCGTGCTGAGGTCTCCGAGTTCGAGCGCCGGCCCCGTCTGCTGGAACGTGGCATGGAATAGGGCCAGGTCGTCTCCTACTCCCGCCGCCATCTCGCGCATCTCCTGGCTATCCTCCAGTCGCCGGCCGATGGTGTCGGCCGCGCTGATAGTCAGGCTGCGAAGCCCGAGAACGCTCACGATGGTGCGCGGATCGCCCGACCGCCGGGCCAGTGCCACCGCCTCGTCGCTCAACGCGAATCGGTCCTCGCCGTCCGGCGCCCAGGTCAGTTCGGCCGCGAGCATAGCCGTGAGCAGAGCGCGCCTGCGCAGATCTGCGGGCTGGGCCAGTTCCTTGGCTTCGGTGAGCAGTGCAAGGCGCCGTCCGTCGGTAGCTCCGGTGATGCTGAAGAAACCGCGATCAGCGGCGAGCGCGGCCGCGATGATGAGATCGGGCCGGTGACAGGTCCGGGCGAGTTCCGCGGCGCGGAGCAATGTCGCGTTTGCGTCCGGATAACCGGCCAGCCACATTGTCCGGCCGCACTCGATGAGCAGTTCCGCGCGTCGCTCATCGGGCGTCGCGGGGATGTGCTCCGCCAGTTCGAGGAGCCGCTGGTACCAGGTCACCGCCTCCTGGTAGGCGAGCCGCGAGATCGCATACTGTGCCGCGTGCCCGACGGCGTCCGCCGCCTTCACATAGCGTTCCGGGCGCACGCCAAGCTGCGCGGCCGAGACAAGGTGCGCGGCCACGGCGTAGGGGCGCGACCGCATCACCGCCGGATCGGCCGCGCGCAGGGCATCGGCGAGGATCCCGTGCAGGAGCCCGGCCCGCGGTCCCGACAGCGACGCGCGCACCGCGCTGCGGGTGAGTTCGTGCGAGAACTGCCACGGGCCGCCGGGAGTCAACGTCACCATGCCGGCCGCCATCGCTTCCTCCGCGGCGGCGACAAGGCGGGCCTCGTCCACCTTCATGGCCAGGCTGAGCGCGGCCGGTTCCAGGTGCTCCCCGACGCCGAGCAGGTTGACCAGTTCGCGAGCGGCGGGACTGAGTTGCGCCATCCGCGCGGCCACCACCAGGGTGACCGACTCGGGGACCTTCCAGCTTTCCAGGTCTACCGGGTCCGGCAGATCCCTGATCATCTCGGTGACCAGGAAGGCGTTCCCGCCCGTGATGGCGTGCAGCCGCGCCGCGGCTTGTTCTGTCTGGCCTCGCCCGGACGTGGCCGCCAGGGCCTTGGCCACGTCCTCCTTGTTTAGCGAGCCGAGCATGACAAGCCGGCTTTCTGCTTCCAGCCTGCGCAGCTCCCGTGCGGTCACGACGTCGGGTTCGACGGCCACGGGCCGGGCGGTGACCAGGATCAACATGGACAGACCCTCGGTGTCATGGTTGAGCGCCCGCACCATCTCGACCGATTCGGGCGTCGCCCAGTGCAGATCGTCGATGACGAACAGCACGGGCCTGATATCGGTCAGCCGTCTGACCAGCGTCCGGAAGGACGCCAGCATCTGATAGCGGTCAGAAAACGGATCCGCGGCCGGCGGAACGGACAGCTCAAGCGGCGGCGAGGTCAGGGATGGCGCCAGCCGCGCGAGCGGTCCGCATTGCTCGTCGATGCCGGCCCGCAGCAGCAGCGCGGGTGACGAGCGGCCGAGCCATTCGATCGCGGTGGCGATGGGCTGATACGCCTGCTGCGGCGGGTCGGTGCACCGGCCGGCCAGCACGATGAAACCCTGCTCGATGGCTTGCTGAACCACGACCGACGCCAGCCGGGTCTTCCCCGTTCCCGCGGCGCCTTCCAGGAAGATCATCCGGGTGCCGAACCTCGCGCCGCGCAGCGCGTCGTCCATCGACTCGAGTTCCCGGCTCCGGCCGACGAACGGCAGCAGGTATCCGGTCTTCAGCCAGGGCGGCACCTGGCCGCCCGGGTCCCGGTCGCTGCTTCGCCACAGCAGCTCGCAGACCTGCATCGGCTCGATGAGTCCCTTTGCGGTCACCTGGCCGCGGTCTTTGAACTCGTGCCGTCCCCGTCCCTGCGCGAGACGCCGGACCAGATCGGTGCAGAGCACCTGGCCGCCGTGCGCGACATCGACCAGGCGCGCGGCCTCGACGATCGGCAGGCCGCTGACGTCGTCCTCCGTCCAGGACACGTCGCCCGTGCTGAGCGCGGCGCGGATGCTAACGGGAGTTATCGTGTGCTCGTTCTCGCCGTCAATCGCCTGCTCGATGGCCACGCTCGCGTCGAGTGCGGCCGTGGCTGAGCCGAACAGGGCCATGAACCCGTCGCCGAGGCCCTTGGCGAAGATCGATCCGTGCGCGGTGGCCACGGCGCGCAGGAGTCGCTCGTGGCGCCGGAAATGGCGGTCGGCCAGCTCCTCGCCGAGACTGGTTCGCATGGCGGTCGAGCCGACGACGTCGGTGAACAGCACGGTGGCCGTGACCAGCGTGCCCGGCGGGCGGGCCGTCACGACGGGCCCCGGCCGGACCATGCGCCGCTTATCGCGGACCCAGCGGGCGCCCGCCGTCGTGCGGATCCGCCACGCGCCGGCCAGCTCGGCGGGCATGCGAAATGGCGTCGGCCCTTTCGCATAGCGGTCCGAGTAACTGATCAGTACGTGGCGGCCGAGCTTCCTGATCAGCGCGTGCGCCAGCCGCGCCAGCGGCCCGAGCCACCAGGAATTCCGGTTGGCCTCCCGGAGCGAGGCCTGCAGGGGTATCGACCACCAGGCCGCGGGGGGGACCTGGAGCAGGTCCGGGACCTGGCGGACCGGATCGGGCGCGCCCCGGAACAGCCAGCGGACGACGCTGCGGGGTAGCTTCCGCCACCCCAGCGGCATGAAGTCTTCCATTTCGCGCAGTAGCGCCGTCATGAGGCGCTGGCCCGCCTCGCTCGATCCGAGGAGGCGGCTCATCCCGGCCTCGATCTGCTCGACGTCATCCAGGCTGAGGGCGCCGTCCCGGCACGCCTCCACGCCCATCAGGAGGCCGACGTAACTCCAGGCATGGAGGTTGGCCTCGCGATCCGCGGCCTTGAGTGCGATGCCCATCCGGTTCATCGCCTCCCACGTCACGACGGTGAAATCGAGCAGCGTCCCGAGCATGAGTTCCTGGTTCACCGGGGGGCCGAAGCCCTCCGCGGGCGGCCACGAATCGGGGGCCGGCTGGTCGAGGATCAGGGCCCGGACGCACGCATGCATCAGCCGCAGGCCTATGGCCGTCATGTAGCCGGGCCTCCCGGGATCGAGGCTATGGCCGCCGCGCAGGCCCATCACGTCGAGTAGCATCTGGCCGGTCTCGGCTATCCGCCGGGTCAGGTCCTGGGTGGCGAGGTCGGAAACGCGCGCTAGGACCTCGGCCCCCTCGACGGTCGCGTAGGCCATCGGCAGGGAGGCGAAGAACAACGCGCTGGCCTGGTAGAGGCCGTAGTCGGCAAAGACTCCCTGCCCGCGCTCGATCAGCTCCGGGTCGGGGTTCCACGGCGGCGGGGCAAGCGCGACCTTGAGCGCGTCCGTCAGCCATGTTTCCTCAGGATCATTCGCGTGGCGCGTGAACCATTGAGGATCTCTTTTCGCCTGTCTCAGCTCCTGGATCATTGACATGACCAAGTCGCGGGGATCGGCGAATTCAGGATGGTCGCGGAGGTAGGCCGCGACCACTCGATCAATCTCGGGGTCTGTCGCACCATGAAGCCTGTCGAGTTCGCCGCGCGACCAGCGCCCGGCCGGCTCCTTTTTGCGGCCGCCCCCCCTCTCATTCTGCGCATCGATCACGCGATCACGCATCCTTCGACCGCTAACTAGTTGCTAGTAACATCTGCGCGTTGTGGCCCATCCAGTCACGGTGGTTTTGCATGAAGGATCAAATTCATTGAGCCGTATTAACGGCTGCCCACCCCTCGCTATATGCATATGAGACCCTGGCCGGGCTGGAAACGCAAGTGCCGGTCAGGGCACAGCATTGGCATTACCGCTAATAATGAGGGTTCGGTATCAGGACGCGCAATCGAGTTTCGCGTCTAGACCGTCTCTGGCCCCAGTGCTACGAATGCGTCCGGACGGGGCCGGTGGAGCCGCGCACGATCAGGTCGGTGGCCAGCTCGACGTGCAGCGCGTCGACCTGGTGGCCGTCCAGCAGCCTGACCAGCAGGCTGACCGCCATCCGGCCCATCTCGGCCAGCGGCTGCCGGACCGTGGTGAGCGCCGGGCTGGTGGCCTGGGCCAGGTCGATGTCGTCGAAGCCGGTGACGGACAGGTCCGCGGGCACCCGCAGGCCGCGCTCGGCCGCGGCGGCCAGCGCGCCGACCGCCGTCTTGTCGTTGAAGCAGACAAGAGCGGTGGGCCGAACGGGCCGGGCGAGCAGCTCGCCCGCCGCCTGGTAGCCGAACTCGGTGGTCGGCTCGCCCGCCCGGGTCAGCTCGGCCGGATGCAGCACGCCCGCGTCGGCCAGCGCCGAGGCGTGCCCGGCCAGCCGGGCCTGGCCGGCCAGCCAGTTGTGCGGCCCGGCGATCACGCCGATGCGCCGGTGGCCGAGCGCGACCAGGTGCGCGGTCATGCTCCGCGCCCCGGCGAAGTGCGCGGCCGAGACCGCCGCGATGTCGCGCGGAACCGGCGTGCGCGGGTCGACCACAACCAGCGGGAACCCCCGGGCGCGCAGCGCGGCCAGCTGCTCGCCGGGTTCCGGCGGCAGGATCACGATCGCGCCGGCGATGCCGGGCCGGAATGGGAGCGAGGGCAGCACGCTGGCCCGCTGGGCGGCCGTCCCCGCGTCGAGCAGGACCGCGCGGCTGTGCAGCGCCAGCGTCTCGGCCACGGCCGAGACGATCAGCCCGAAGTAGTCGGTTAGCAGGTACGGGCAGCGCAGGTAGACGGCGCCGGCCGCGGCGCGGGCCGGACTAGCGCGAAGCTGCTCGGCCGCCGCGCGGACCAGGGCGCGGGTCTGCGGCGCGACATGGTCCCGGCCGTTCAGCACGCGGGACACGGTGGCGATGGACACCCCGGTCTGCGCCGCGATGTCGCGCACGGTGACCCGCCGCCCGCGCGGGCGGCTAACCATCTGTTACACGGTGTTCCATGATCGCAGGATAGGCGCCGGCCGTCCGGGAAGGCGGCAAACACGGACCGTTCGGCCCCTTCCCCTTGACAGTCCCGGGCCCGCACTGGTTCGCTACCGGGCAGAACAAGTTTCGGATTTGTTTCATTTTGTTACACGATGGGACGACGATGGCCCGGATCAGAATCGTCATGGCCTCGCTGAGCGCCGCGGTGGCCGCCGCTAGCGCCACCACCCTCGCCGCCGGCGCGTCCGCGTCCGCCGGCCCGGCCCCGGTGACCGCGCATGTCTGGGTGACCACGCCGGACGGCACCGACAAGCTCACCGCGCTGGCCCCGGCCACGTTCGGCAGCGCGATGCCCAGCGCGCCCACCATCGTCGTCGACCCCACCCTGACCTACCAGCGGATGCAGGGCTTCGGCGGGTCCATCACCGATTCGGCGGCCACCGTGCTGTACCGGCTGTCCCCGGCGGCGCGC
>WNGR01005994.1_pt1 | contig 26256 bp, 23 predicted proteins | sample 5407581 | NCBI WGS metagenome assembly WNGR01 (sample SAMN13153383, study PRJNA577476) | soil metagenome | isolation source: 80 cm soil or saprolite under Garry oak tree replicate 2 | place: USA:California | collected 2016-06-15
CAGATGATGCAGCTCGCGATCGACTGCGCCTCGTTCACGCCCACCGAGGCGGACCGGCTGCGGCAGGCGATGAGCTCCAAGCGCGCCCCGGAGCGGATCGAGGAACTGCGCGGCAGGCTGCTGGACGGTATGGCCGCCCACGGCATCCCGCCGGAGGTCGCCGAGGACATCTACGTCAAGATCCTGGCCTTCTCCAGCTACGGCTTCCCCGAGTCGCACGCGATCAGCTTCGCCTACCTGGTCTACGCCAGCGCGTGGCTGAAGTGTTACTACCCGGCGGCGTTCACCGCCGCCCTGCTGCGTGCCCAGCCCATGGGCTTCTACGCCCCGGCCAGCCTGATCAGCGACGTGCGCAGGCACGGCGTCGAGGTCCGCGGTGTCGACATCAACGCCAGCGCCGTCCTGGCGGCGCTGGAAAAGCCGGAAACCCCGACTCCGTGGGCCGACCCGGCAGGGGGCCGACCCGTGCCGGGCCAGCCTGCGATCAGGCTCGGCTTGTCCGACGTGCGGAACCTCGGCGACGAGCCCGCTGCCGCGATCGTGGCCGGCCAGCCGTACCGGGACCTGGAGGACTTCGCCCGCCGCACCCGGCTGCCGGTCCCTGCGCTCGAGGCGCTGGCCACGGCGGGCGCGTTCGGCTGCTTCGGGATCGGCAGGCGCGAGGCGCTGTGGGCGGCCGGGGCGGCGGCGACGATCCGGCCCGGCCAGCTGCCCGGGACCACACCGGGCCTGGCCGCGCCGCTGCTGCCGGCGATGACCGCGGCCGAGGAAACCTTCGCCGACCTGTGGGCGACCGGGACCTACGGCACCCACCCCGTGGCCCACATCAGGGAACCGCTGGCGGAACGCGGGGTCATCGGGGCGGACGCGCTGCGGACGGCCCGGCCGGGCGCGAACGTCGTGGTGGCCGGGCTGGTCACGCACCGGCAGCAGCCGGGGACCGCCGGCGGGGTGGTGTTCCTGAGCCTGGAGGACGAGACCGGGATGGCCAACGTGATCTGCCCGCCCGCGGTCTGGGAGCGGCACCGGCGGGTGGCCATGGACGCCAACGCGCTGCTGGTCCACGGCCGGGTGGAACGCCTGGACGGGGCGGTCAGCCTGCTCGCGACCCGGATCCGGCGGCTCCGCGTGGTCGCCGCCGCGCGCAGCCGCGACTTCCGCTGAGAGGGGGTGTTCACCTTGCCTGACGCGTTAGCGACCACTAACGTGTTGAGATGCCTGACCTGATAGCAGCGGTGGCCGAGCCGAACCGGCGTCGGCTGCTGCAGTTGCTGGGCCGCGGCGAACAGACCGTGACCGAGCTGGCCAGCAATTTCACAGTGAGCCGGTCGGCGATATCACAGCATCTGGGCGTGCTGGCTGAGGCCGGTCTGGTCGTCAGCCGACGAGAAGGAAGGTTCCAGTACTACCGACTGAAACCGGAGGGCATGACAGCTCTGCGGGCTGAACTCGATTCGTTCTGGACGCGTGAACTTGATCAGCTCGTGAGCGACGCGCTCAGCCTCACCCACGCATCCTGACCAGAGGGGGTCCACGGGATGCCGATCGAGAAGTCCGTGCTGGTGCCGCTCGGCGCCGACGAGACCTTCGCGCTGATCACCGAGCCCGGCCGGCTGCGCCGCTGGCAGGCCATTACCGCCCGGGTCGACCTCCGCGCCGGCGGGAACTACCGGTGGACGGTCATTCCCGGGCATTCGGCGGTCGGTACCTTCATCGAGGTGGACCCGGGCCGTCATGTGGTCTTCACCTGGAACTGGGAAGGTATCGACGAGGTGTCGACCGTGACCATCACGCTGGAGCCGTCGGCGGGCGGGACGATGGTGCGGCTGGTCCATGACGGGCTGACCGGCGAGCAGGAGGCCAGTCACGCCGAGGGCTGGAACCACTACCTCGGCCGGCTCGCCGAGGCGGCCTCGCACGGCGACGCAGGCCCCGACGAGTGGGGCGCTGCGCCGCCCGAACTCGACGCCATCACGTCGGCCGAGGCCACCCTGGCCATCTGCCAGCGCGTCCTGCACGGCGTCGCCGCCGACGACTACGGCCGCCCGACCGTCTGCCCAGAGTTCACCGTGGCCCGGCTGGCCGATCACCTGATCGGCTCGGTCACGGCCCTGGGCGGCGCGGTCGGCGCCGACTTCGCTGAGGTCACCACGACCGCCCTGGAGCCCAGGCTGGCCGCGGCGGCCCAGGCGGCGCTCGAAGCCTGGAATACCCTTCGCCGACGCGGTTCTGACCGGCCCGGACGCCAACACCATGGACCGGCTCATCGCTTACACGGGCCGTGCTGCGTAGACGGCCCCAGTACGTCCCATTCCGTTAAGGCTCAAATCTCAACCGGATCTGAAAGGAGCAAGCCAATGCCGGCACGTACTTCCTACACGCAGGGGACCCCTAACTGGGTGGACCTGCAGACCACCGACCAGGCCGCGGCCAAGGACTTCTACGGCGGCCTGTTCGGCTGGACCTACGACGACCAGCCGATGGGCGAAGGCGCGGTGTACTCGATGGCCATGCTGGGCAGCGACCCCGTGGCCGCGATCGCGCCGCAGTCGCCGGAGCTCAAGGCCGCGAGCGCGCCGCCGATGTGGAACACCTACCTCGCGGTCGACTCGGTCGATGACGCGGCCGCCAAGGTCGAGGCCGCGGGCGGCCAGGTCGCGATGCCGCCCTTCGACGTGATGGACGCCGGGCGGATGGCGTTCGTGCTGGACCCAAGCGGCGCCGCCGTGGCGCTCTGGCAGGCCAACCAGCACATCGGCGCCACGCGGGTGAACGAGCCCGGCACGATCACCTGGAACGAGCTGATCACCAGCAACCCGGACGCGGCCAAGTTCTACGAGCAGGTGCTCGGCATGACCACTGCCGCGATGGACATGGGGCAGGGCGTGTACACGCTGTTCGAGGCGGACGGCAAGCAGGTGGGCGGGACCACCGAGCCGCAGATGCCGGGCGTGCCCAACCACTGGCACGTGTACTTCGCCGTCGCGGACGCGGACGCCACCGTGGCCAAGGTCCGGGAGACGGGCGGATCGGTTCTGGTCGAGCCGTTCGACACCCCGGTCGGGCGCATGGCGGTCCTGCAGGACCCGCAGGGCGCCACGTTCAGCATCATCAAGTCGGCCATGCCGACCGAGTAGGGCCACCGGGGGGCAGGCATGGAGATACCCAGGCCGAGCGAGGCTGACAAGCAGTTCTTCCTGGGCCTGATTCCGGAGGACCCGGCCGTCGAGGTCAAGCCGATGTTCGGCAATCTCGGCGCGTTCGTGCACGGGAACATGTTCGCCGGGCTGTTCGGCCCCGCCGTGGGTGTCCGGCTCGGCGACCAGGCCCAGGCCGAGCTGGCCGCGATCGACGGGTCAGGGCCGTTCGGGCCCGCTGAGCACCCGATGGGCGGCTACATCAGCCTGCCCGAGGCGTGGCGCGGCACGCCGGAAATCGCGGCGGGCTGGGTAGAGAGGGCACTGACCCACGTCAGCTCGCTGCCCCCCAAGGTCAAGAAACCGAAGCGGGCCAAGAAATAGGCCGCTGCTGCCGGCGGCGCTGGTGTTCGTGAGCGGCGCCGCCGGCGAGTGGTCTACGGCGGCCTGCCGCCTGGGCGGGCCGGCGCGAGGCGGGCTGCGCTAACCGTTGATCGTCAGCTCGACTCGCTCGGGGTAGAAGCACATGAGCCCGGTTATGCCCTCAGCCTGGGGGATCGGCGTCTCGTAGCTCCACACCAGGTTCTCGTGGATCTCACCGCCGACCTGCGCGGACCAGTACGACGCCTGGCCCTTGAACGGGCACGTCGTCGCGTGATCTGTGGGCTTGAGCAGGTCGGTGCGGACATCCTCGCGGGGCAGGTAGTAGCGGGTCGGGTAGCCGGTCTCGTCGAGCAGGACGGGCCGGTCCGACTCGGCCAGCTTCTCGCCGCCGAGGGTCACGACGACATGGAGGTCGGCCGGGGTGATCGTGATCGTGTGTCCAGAAGCCATGCCTGCGTCAACCTCCCGGCGACGGCGGGGATTCCGGCCCGCAGGAATCTCGCCCGGGCCGGGCATCTGGGACCGGACATCCAACCTCACCGGCTGGACGGCCCTGCTCGGCGACGCCCGCGGCGGCCCGGGCGTCTCCCCGTACGCGGCGCCTGCCCGGGCCGAGGACCTGACCGGGCTGCCGGCCACGTTCATCGATGTGGGATCCGTGGAGACGTTCCGGCCCCGCAGACCGCGCTGGCCCAGGCCGCGCGCGCGACCCGGCTTGGCTACGTGCGGCGCGCCCTGGGCTAGCTTTGGGCCGCGCCGCTGAGGTCGGCCGCGGCGGCCCGCAGCTCGGCCAGCAGCGGCCCCGGCAGGCTGAGGCCGCGGGCCGAGGAGCCCAGCGCCCACCAGGTGCCGAGATCGAGGCCGGGGATCGCCACGCCCGCGCAGCACACCTCGGGGCGGTACTGCCCGAACTCCGTGACCAGGTCGCCCGGCCGCAGCCGGGTGACCTCGGCCTCGATCTGGGCGGGCTCGGTGACCGTGTTCGGCGTGAACGGCCGCATGCCGTGCTCGGCCAGCAGGCTGCTGCGGGCCCGGCCGGGCAGCGTCGCCAGCAGCGCCTTGCCCAGCGCGGTCGCGTGAGCGGCGGTCTCCAGGCCCGGCTGCAGATCCTCCAGCCACGGCGACTGCCCGCCTTCCGCGATGTCGACGATCACCAGCCGCCCGGCGGAGATGCAGGCCAGGTACGCGGTGTGCCCGGTGGCGTCGGCCAGGTGCTGCAGCACGGCCCTGGCCCGGGGCGGGCGGCGCAGCGAGCTCATCAGCTCGTGGAAGCGCTCGGCGACCTCGGACCCGGCGACATACTCCCCGCTGGGCAGCCGCACCAGGTAGCCCTCGTAGCACAGGGTCCGGACCAGGTGATAGGCCGTGGACAGGTGGAGCTGGCACCGGCGGGCGATGACCTTCACCGGCAGCGGGCGGGGCGAGCCGGACACCTCCTCGATGATCCGCAGGGCCCGGGACACGCTGCGGATGAGGTCGGTGGGCTCGGCGTCGCTGCCGGGATTCCTCACTCTGTCAAGCATGCCGTGCCCGGGGGCGGCTGGGAACCGCCCGCCCGGTCCGAGCCGCAGTTCAGCATGTGAAAAATTCGGGGGTTCCGCGCCGCAGGCGTCGGGCCGACGATGGCCGCATGTCCGACGTGCCACAGTGGGCCCTCGAGGCGCTCAGTGACGTATACGACCCATGCTGCCGTGAAAAAGGCATATCGGTTGTGGACATGGGCCTGCTGCGCTCGGTGCGCGCGACCGGCGACCACGTCCGCGTCGAATTGCTGCTGACCACCGGCTGGTGCCCGTTCGCCTCCCGGGTCCTGACCGAGATCCAGGACAAGATCGAGGCGCAGCCCGGGGTCAGGTCCGCCGACGTCGAGATCGTCTGGGACGAGGCGTGGACCACCGACCGGCTCTCGCCCCGGGCCGCCAGCCTGCTGCGTTTCCTGCCGCCACCCGCGCAAGTGCCCGACCGCGGCGCTTACGTGGCCGCACACCAGCCCGCGAAAGGTGATCAGCGATGATCGATGACGTCTTCGTGTTCGACTGCGTCGCGCACATGTTCAACTTCGACCCCAAGAACGCGTTCGGCAAGCCCGGCGAGATGTTCTCCAACCACCTGTATGCGTTCCACAACGCGCTCACCCCGGACAGCCTGCCGAAGCTGCCGCCCGAGGAGTTCCTGCGCCAGTGGACGGTGCCGGACATCAGGCAGATGGTCTACGGGGAATCCGACACCGACATGCTGGTGGCCATGCCGCTGCCGCTGACCGACCTCTACCGCGACGGCCTCTCCCCGTGGGAGGAGTGCGCCGACCTGGCCAGCCGCGACCCGGAGCGAACCGTGTTCTGGGGCTCGGTGAACCCGCTGGAGGGCCGTAAGGCGCTCGACCTGATGGAGCGGCAGGTCGGCGAGTTCGGCGCGAAGGCGTTCAAGTTCTACAATGTGCGGTACGACTTCGGCACGCCCTACCCGTGGCGGATGGATGACCCGCAGATCGCCTTCCCGATCTTCGAGAAGGCCCAGGAGCTCGGGGTCAACCTGATCGGCGTGCACAAGGGCGTGCCGCTCGGCCCGCAGCCGATCGAGCACACCCAGACCTGGGACATGGACGGCGCCGCCGCCAACTTCCCCGACATCAACTTCGTCATCTTCCACGTCGGGCTGCCGTTCCTCGACGAGACCTGCTGGCAGCTGATCCGGTACCCGAACCTGTATGCCTCCCTGGCCGCGACCATCAACTTCATCGTGCGCTCGCCGCGGATGTTCGCCGAGATCCTCGGGAAGCTGCTGTTCTGGTGCGGCGAAGACAAGATCATCTATGGCTCCGAGGCGCCGATCTTCCACCCGCAGTGGGCGCTGCGGGCCTTCATGGACTTCCAGATCCCTGAGGACCTCTGCGCCGGCTACGGGTATCCGCAGCTGACCGACCAGGCCAAGCGGAAGATCCTCGGCGAGAACCTGCTCCGCCTGCACGGCATGGACATCGAGGAGACCAAGGCCAGGCTGGGTCGCCCGGCTAGGGCGTGACGGGGCCGCGCGCCTGGCGGTCAGCGCGCCAGCACAGCGACCGCATCGGCACGTCGATCTCGTCCGCGCCCGGGAACCGCTCCTCGAGCGCGGCCCGGACCCGGGCGAGCCCGGCCGCCCGCTCCTGCGGGCTCGCGGTGATGAGGCCGCTGTAGGTGCCCAGCATGCCGACGACGTCACTGATCGTCATAACGCGCCGGAACGCAAACTCCGCGATCTCGGCCGTCCCGAAGGGCGAGCCGGCCGGCAGCGTGACCTCGCGATGCCGCGCCCGGGGGCGACCGTGGCCGTCAGGCTCCTCGGTCCTGGCCGCCCAGTCAGGCTCGCGGAGCCTGTTGAGCTCGCGCACCCAGTCAACCTCGCGGTCGCGGCTGGTCCAGATCAGGCCGAAGCGGCCGCCATCCCGCAGTACCCGGGCGATCTCGGGTACTGCACGCTCGGGATCCATCCAGTGCCACGCCGAAGAGACGAACACGCCGTCGGCGCTGGCGCCGGGCAGCGGGATCACCTCGCCCCGGCCCGGCACCACCTCGACCCCTGAGGACCGTTCCCGCAGCACGGCTGCCATCCGCTCATCGGGCTCGACGGCCACGACCCGCGGAACCTTGCGCGCCAGCGCCCGGGACAGCAGGCCGGTGCCCGCACCCAAATCGACCGCGACCCGGCAGTCCGCGGGCAGCAGCCAGTCGATCGCTGCCCCGGGCGGCCCCGGGCGCAGCCGGTCGTACTCGGCTGCGATCGCCCCGAACGACATCGAAGGCTCTGCACGGCTCGTCATACCGGTCACGCTAGCGTGACCACCCGGCCTTGCTGTGCGCGCTGCGCCCGCCCGAGTCCGGCGGCTACGCGACCGCTGCAGAAGCGCCGCCTGGCGGAGGGCAGGTCGAGCCCGCGGGATGCGGAGCGTTCAGGCATCCTTGCGAACGTTCAGCGATTCTTCAGGAACGAACGCTACTTTCCTGGCATGGACGAATTCCGGGCCCGCCGGGTGGTCGACTCCCTTCGTGACCGTGGCGTCAACGCTCACCTGCTCCGCGGCGGCGTCGGCCAGTTCGGCGTCCGCGTGTCGCTGCCCGGCGGCCGCGAAGCCGAGTGGGACACCGACGGCACGGCCGGCCTTGAAGCCCAGGTCATGCGCGACGGCATGCTTGTCGGCTACGTGCCCCGGATCGAAGGCTCCGAGGACTTTGACGAGTCCCGCATCGTTGACGCCATCGTCCGCACCGACTACGACCAGCCCGTCGCCCGCCAGCGCACCGTCGCGCCCGCACCTGCCCCCGCCCGCACCCGCGAAGGCGGCGTCTTCCGCCGTTTCCTCGACGGCTTCCGCTACCGGTAACCAGGCTCCGCGGCCCCGGCGAACGGCCACGGTAGTTGGTTTGGCGCGGGCGGGGGTGCCTGCCGAGGCTCGCCCGCGGTTGCGGGCACCGCGAATGGTGTTCCACCATCTCAGGTGTGTCAACGGGCGAGACACTGGTGTTCTCCGGTGCAGAGATGCGCCGGCGCCGTGCGGCATTCGGCGCGGAGCTGGAACGCAGCGAGGTGCCTTACGCCCTCGTTTACGGCGGGAACCGGTCGGGGAGCGCGGTCTCGTGGCTGACCGGGTGGCCGGTCACCCGGGAGGCACTTCTTGTCGCGGGGCCCGACGAGGAAGAGGATGTGCTCTTTGTCTCCTTCTTCAATCACGTTCCGCAGGCTCGCCGCCTTTCCACGGTTCGCGCGGAATGGGCCGGCGCGCGTGTGGTAGCGACAGCGCTCGACCTGATCGCCGCCCGGGGGAGGCTGCCCGGCCGGATCGGGCTGGCCGGGGCGCTGCCGTTCGGCCAGTACCGGCTCCTGGCCGAGCAGGTCCCCGACGTGCTGGACCTTAATCCGGCCTGCACCGGGCTGCGCCTGGTGAAGTCCGGGGAGGAGGTGGCGGCACTGCGGCGCGGGGCGGCCCTCAGCGATGCCGCCATCGCGGCGCTCGCGGAGGCGTTGCGCCCCGGGGCGACCGACCACGAGGCCCTCGCCCGGGCGGAGCAGGCGTACGTCGCGCAGGGCGGGCTGCACCATATCCACTACCTCGGCGTCACTGCCATGGATGAGCCTGCCCTGAGCGTGCCGGCCCAGTGGCCGACCGGGCGCTTGATCGGGCATCGCGACGTCGTCACGTGCGAGATCAGCGCAGCGGCCGCGCCAGACTACGCCGGCCAGGTGCTGCGCACGTTCACGGACGGGGCACCCCCGACGGCTTTGTACGCCGAACTCCACGCCGTCGCGGCGGCCGCGTTCGACGCTGTCGCGCGGAAGCTGGTCCCGGGCACTCGCGCCCGGGAACTTGCGGCCGCAGGAGCCATCATCGAGGAGGCCGGCTTCACCGGGATTGACGACCTGGTGCACGGCTTCGGCGGCGGCTACCTGCCGCCGGTCGTGCCGGCCCCGGGCCGGCGGATACCCGTACCGGACTTCGCCCTGGCGGCCGGCATGACCCTGGTAGTGCAACCCAACGTCGTCACCCGGGACGGCCGCGCTGGCGTCCAGACCGGAGAATTGCTCCAGGTGACCGAAGAGGGGCCCCAGCGGCTGCACACATTCCCCATGGGACTCCGGCGGGCGGGGTGACCCCGAGCCGACTCGCGGGGGCCATCGTGGGCGCGCCGGCAAGGAACGTGTGACGGGCGCCGTGGTTCGCTTCGCTGTCGTAGCATGATCGGGGAGTTCCTTCATGCATGTCGTCGACGTTGTCATCCTCGTCTGCTGGGTGGCCTTCTGGGTCTATTGGCTCGCGGCGTCCACCGGTGTCAAGGCCGGCCAGACGAGATGGACCCGGTTCGCAGGCATCCGGGTCGGGGTCATTCTGGTCATTCTTCTGCTGCTGCGGGTCGGGGCTTTCAAAGGGCATGTGGCCACGAACAACCCATGGTTGCAAGGCATCGGCCTGGCCGTCTTCGTGCTGGGGTTGGCGCTGGCCATCTGGGCCAGGGTGAACCTCGGCCGGAACTGGGGAATGCCGATGTCTCAGAAGGTCGACCCGGAACTGGTCACAGCTGGCCCGTACAGCAGCATCCGTCACCCCATCTACTCGGGCATCATCCTTGCGATGATCGGCACGACGATCGCCGTCAGCCTGTATTGGCTGGTAGCGGTGGTTGTGATTGGAGCGTACTTTCTCTACAGCGCCATTGTAGAGGAGCGATCCATGGCCCGCCTTTTCCCCGGCTCGTATCCAGAGTACAAACGGTCAACGAAGATGCTGATCCCCTTCATTATCTGAGCTTCCAGGCGGCATTAGTCCCAGCGTCGCGCGTTGCTGTCGTTGAGCGAGCCAGCGGGCTCCGGGACGACACAAAACGCCAGCCCGGCCGGATCGCGGATCGCGGATCGCGGATCGCCGTGAACGGTGTCAGTCTGATGGCATGAGCTTTTTTGAATCGATCCCGCAGCCGCCTCCACCTGAGCCAGTCCGGCAGCGCCGTCCGGCGTGGATGCGTTCGGATGCGGTGATCCCCGCGTCGGTCCCTGCGGGGGTGGTGCTGATCCGCGCTGAGCAGGTGGCCGTGGCCGTCGGCAGTGTCCGCGCCTACCCGAACGGGTTCGAGTTCACCCTCCATATCCGCCTGCGCCGCGAGGCTGAGTCCGGTTGGGCAGGCCACTCCGATCCCTTCGAACGGCACCGGCCCCGGCGCGGCACCCAGTGGAACGATGACCAGCTGCGGCTGGGCATTCTGTATGCCGATGGCCGCCGCGCGGCCACCACCGGCGTGCACTACCGGCCGCCTGACGATGACGATGACGGGCGCCTGGTCTTGCAGCAGGGCGGGGGCGGTGGCAGCAGCTGCAGCCAGGACTGGGACTTCTGGGTACACCCGCTGCCGCCCGACGGACCAGTGACCCTGGTCGGGTCCTGGGTGGAGCACGGCATTGCCGAGTCCCGCGCCGAATTGGACGGCGGCGCGATCCGGGCGGCTGCCGGGCGTGCCGTGACGTTGTGGCCAGAAGAGCCGGAGTCCGAGCCCGGCGGTGCCTGGAGGAGCCAAAGGATCACCGGAGGCAAGCCTGATGACCTCGGCACGAGAGCCGAACCTGACCGGCCTGGCGCACAAGGCACTGGCGCGCGCGGATGAGGCTGTCAGGGAGCCGGGCGCATCCTCGCTGATACGCGGCGGCCATTCACTAGCTGACCACGGCGATCTCGGTGTCGCGGCCAGCCGGGTGCGCTGGCGGATCACGCCAGGAGGCGGGCGCGGCAGGCGAGCTGCAGCGCGAGCCGCTGGTCGGGATCGTCGAGATCCACGCCGAGCAGGCCGGTGATCCGGCGCAGCCGGTAGGTCACCGCGTTGCGGTGCAGGTGCAGCGCGCTCGCCGTCCGCACGATCGAGCCCTGGTGGTCGAGGTAGGCGGCGAGCGTCCGGATCGCGGTCTCGCCCCGGGCCGGGCCCAGCCGCTCCAGCGGCGCGAGCTGGGCCCGCACCGACGCCTGCGCGGTGTCTGAGGCGTACCACTCCATCAGCATCCGCTGCACGCCGGTGGCGTCGTGGGTGGCGACGCCCTCCGGCTTGCCCGCTGACCGGGCGGCGACCAGCGCGATCCGCGCTTCGGCGGCCGAGGCGCGCAGGCCCATCGGCCCCTCGTGCGGGGTGCCCACGCCACCGCGCAGGCGCAGCCCGGGGAGCCTGCCGCTGATCGCCGCGAGCGCGCCCTCGGCGGACTTGGCCGCCCGCATGCCGGCCTGCCCGCCCGGATGGGAGCTGGTCATCCGCACCAGCACGATCGCCCGCGCGATCCGGGACAGGTACCAGCTGCCGCCGGTGCGCAGCACCGCCTGGAACGCCGCCTGCCCGGCGGTCTCGAGCAGCTCGAACCTGTGCACCTCATCGCGCCCGGCCTCGTCCAGGTTCTCGGCCTCGATGCGCACCGCCACGTGCCAGCCGCCGATGGGCACGCCCAGGTGCATCGCGCGGTCGCGCAGGTCCTCGCTGAGCGCCGCGTCCGACATCAGCAGCTCCGCGATCAGCTCGCTGCGGGACCTGATCGGCAGCTCGCGCGCGTGCCGGGCCAGGTCGAGGAGGCGCCCGGCAGCCGAGGCCGCGGTGTGCAGGACCAGGCTCGCGGCCACCGCCAGGTTCCCGTGCGCGCTGAACGCGGTGAGCTCGCCCACGACCGTCTCGCCCACCATGATCGGCACGGTGACCGCGGCTGCCCCGCTGCCACCTCTGGCTGGCGCGCCGGGGCGGACCGCATCCCCGGCGCCGGCCGCCGTCTCGCCGTCACCGGACAGCCTGAGCCCGACCTGGGTGCCGAGCGCCTGGCTGACCGCTGCCCGCAGCCCGTCCAGGTCGGCGCCGGTCTCGACCGCGCGGAACACGGCCGCCAGGCCCTGCTCGGCCCGGGCCAGCGCCCGCTCGGCACCGCCGCCGGTCTCCCGCATGATCGCCTGGATCAGCCAGGTCAGCTCGGTGCTGGCCGGCACAGAGACGAGCGCGATATCGGCCCGCTCGGCGATGTCGGCCGCGGTCACCGGCGGGTGCCACCGGTCGGCGGAGAAGGCGGCGACCGCCGCGACGTTGTGGATCGCCGCCCACCGCAGCGCCATGTCGAGCCGGTAGTCCGTGGCCGACGCCGACGCGTTTCTCGAGAGGACAACCAGACTCCCGGCGGGCGCAGGATTCAGGTCGGCGAACTGCTCGGCCAGCCGCACCGCCGAGACCTGACGGTCCCCGCCGCGGTGGCTGACCCGCCGCAGGCCGGAGAGCGGCGGGCTGGCCAGGATCTCGTCAACTGACGGCACGAAACTATTATGCGGATAGCACAGCTTGTAGCGTAATGCAGTGCATGACGCCCATTTCAGTACCAGCGGGCAAGCTGGGATTGTAGTCCCGTGTCAGCTGCCGAGGATGAGACGCCGGATGCCGGGCCGGTCCGCCTGGCCGTCGACATTGGCGGCACGTTCACCGACCTCGTTGCGGTGAATTCCAGCGGGCGGGTGGTGCGCGCGAAGGCGGATACCACGCCGGGCTGCCTGGAGCGCGGCGTGCTGGCGGCGCTCGCGCGCTCCGGCGTGCCCGCCGCGGGCATCGCCGCGTTCATCCACGGCACGACCGTCGTGATCAACGCGGTGACTGAGCGCAGCGGCGTCCGCACCGCGCTGGTCACCACGCGGGGATTCCGCGACGTGCTGGAGATCGGCCGGGCGAACCGGCCTGACCTGTACAACCTGGCATACCGCAAGCCGGTCCCGTTCGTCCCGCGGCACCTGCGCCTCGAGGTCGGCGAGCGGATGTCCTACCGCGGTGAGGTGATCGAGCCGGTCAGCGACGGTGACCTGGCCGAGGCCGGTGACCGGCTCGCCGGGCTCGGGGTGCAGGCCGTAGCGGTCTGCCTGCTGCACGCCTGGGTGAACCCGGCGCATGAGCAGCGGGTGGCCGCCGCGCTGTCGGCGCGGCTGCCCGGCGTGCCGGTGCTCGCGTCGCACCAGGTCAGCCGGCAGTGGCGGGAATACGAGCGGAGCAGCACCACGGTGCTGTCGGCCTACGTCCAGCCCGTCGTTTCGTCCTATCTCGGCTCGCTCGAGGGAGCGCTGCGGTCGGCCGGGGTCCGGGGCCCACTGCACGTCATGCGCTCGAACGGCGGGGTGTGCTCGTTCGGCCAAGCCGCGGGCGCGCCGATCGGCCTGCTTGAGTCCGGGCCGGTGGCCGGCGTGACCGCGGCCGCCGAGCTTGGGCGCCGGCTCGGCGCCCGGCACGTCCTGGCCCTCGACATCGGCGGCACGACGGCCAAGACCGCGGCGGTGCGCGACGGCCAGGTGCGAACCGACAGCCTGCACCACATCGGCCGGACGCCGGCCTCCGCCGGGTACCCGGTGCAGGCGCCGACCGTCGAGATCGTCGAGATCGGCGCCGGCGGCGGCTCCGTAGCCTGGGCCGACGACGCGGGCGGCCTGCATGTGGGACCGCGCAGCGCCGGGGCCGAGCCCGGGCCGGCCTGCTACGGCCGGGGCGGGACCGAGCCCACGCTGACCGACGCGAACCTCGCCGCGGGCCGGATCGACCCCGGCTACTTTCTCGGCGGCACCATGCCGCTGGACAGCGACGCCGCGCAGCGCGCGCTCGCCGCGCTGGGAGCCAGCCTGGGCACCGACGCGGCCGCCGCGGCGCGAGGGGTGATCCGCTACGCGGTGGCCCAGATGGGCCACGCCCTGCGGCTGGTCACCCTGCGGCGCGGCTACGACCCCAGGGACTTCGCGTTCGTGGCCTACGGCGGCGCCGGCCCGCTGCACGCCGCCCTGCTGGCCCGGGAGCTCGGCATCGCCCGGACGATCATCCCGCCGGGTCCCGGGCATTTCTCCGCGTTCGGGATGCTGGCGGGCCCGCTGCGGGCCGACGCGGTCAGGACCGTGGTCGGCCCGCTCGGCGAGACCGGCCTGGCAGCCGCGCTCGCACAGGCGGAGCAGGCGGCGCTCGGGGAACTCGCCGCGGCGCCCGGGACGGGTACAGGGGCCGGGACAGGCGCGGCGGCGGCCGGGATCACCCGGTACGCCGAGCTCCGCTACCAGGGCCAGGAGCACACGCTCGAGGTCAAGCTCCCGGACGGCAGCGACCTGGCTGATGCCGAGTGGCTGGCTCAGTTGCGTAACGTCTTCGATCGGCGGTGCCTGGAGGCGTACGCGTTCCGGCTTGACGTTCCGCTCGAAGTGGTGTCCGTGCGGGTCAGCACGGTCGCGCCGATGCCCGAGGTGCCCTGGATCGGTGATGACGCAGCGGGCCCGCCCGCCTCCTCGCGGTGGGTCGACTTCGACACCCATGGCGGCGTGCTGCAGGTGCCCGTGATCGGCCGGCCCGAGCTGGCCGGGGCGGGACGGCGGGACGGGCCGTGCGTAGTCGAGGAGCCGGCCGCGACCACGCTGGTCCTGCCCGGGCAGGCGGTCAGCGGCGATGAGCTGGGGAATCTCGTGATCGAAGAGCAGGCGTGACCGCCCGATGGCCCCAGACCCCCCCGCCGACCGGTTCACCCTGGACGTCCTGCGCGAGGGGTTCGCCGCCATCACCGACGAGATGTTCGTCTCGCTGCAGCGGACCTCGCAGAGCCCGATCATCTACGAGGTGCTCGACTTCGGCGTCGGCATCGCGGACGCGCGCGGTGAGCTGGTCTCGCAGGGCAACGGCATCGCGGGCTTCCTGGGCCCGCTCGGCGACGTGATCACCGAGACCATCGCGCGGGTGCCGGACCTGCGTCCCGGCGACGTGATCGCCGCCAACGACCCGTACGCGGGCGGCGGGACGCACCTGTCCGACGTCGCGCTGGTCCGGCCGGTGTTCGCCGGCGGCCGGCTGATCGGCTTCGCGGCCGCGAAGGGGCACTGGACGGAGGTCGGCGGCAAGGACCCGGGGTCGTGGACCGCCGACTCGACCGACGTCTACGCCGAGGGACTGCAGCTGCCGTTCGTGTTCGCGTACCGGGAGGGCAAGCCCGTGGCCGACCTGGCCGCGATCCTGGCGGCCAACAGCCGGCTGGTCGCCACCGCGATGCAGGTGACGCTGGACCGCAGCGAGCGGCTGGCGCGGCTGGCGCTCGGCCGGATCCCGCACGGCGTGTTCGAGGCCGCGGACCGCACCGACGAGGACGGGCTCGGCAACGGCCCGTTCCCGGTCCGGGTCCGGGTGGAGATCTCGGCTGACCGCGTGGTGTGCGACTTCACCGGCAGCCACCCGCAGGTGCCCGGGCCGATCAACTGCACCTGGAGCGGGCTGGTGTCCGGGGTCCGCACGGTGTTCAAGGCCATCACCGACCCGGCCGAGCCGGCCACCGACGGCTGGTTCCGGCCGCTGACCATCATCTGCCCTCCAGGGACGATCTTCAACGCGCGGCGCCCGGCGCCTGTCGCCGCGTACTTCGAGGCCACCGAGATGGCCACCGACCTGGTCTGGCGGGCCGTGGCGCCCGCGTTCCCCCAGCTCACGGCGGGCAGTTTTGTCTCGGTCTGCTCCACCTCGCTCGCGCTGACCCATCCGGACACCGGGCAGCCCACGCTGCTGGTGGAGCCGCAGCCCGGGGGCTGGGGGGCCAGCGCGAGCCAGGACGGGGAGCATGGCCTGGTGTCGGTGGGTGACGGCGAGACCTACGTGATCCCGGTGGAGATCGCCGAGCAGCGCTACGGGATCCGGGTCGAGCGGTTCGGCCTCGACGTGGTGGCGGGCGCCGGGGCGGGCCGGCGCCGCGGCGGCCGGGGCCTGGTCAGGGAGTACCGGATCCTGAGCGACGAGGCGCTGCTCACCGTGGCCTGGGGCCGGCACCTGTTCCCGCCGTGGGGCGCGGCCGGCGGCCGCGACGGCTCGCCCAACTACGTGCAGGTAGTCCGGGCCGGCGGCCACGCCGAGCCGCCGATCGGCAAGGCCTCCCGGCTGCTGCTGAGCCGCGGGGACCTGGTCCGGCTGGTGACCGGCACCGGCGGGGGATACGGCGACCCGCGCGAGCGCGAGCCCGCGCTGGTCCGGGCCGACCTGCGCGACGGCCTCATCACCGCAGCCGACGCGGCGGAGGTCTACGGCGTCGTGCCTGGTGAGGCCCGGGATGACGGCGCCGGCGGGCCTGGCCAGCCCGGCTGACACCGTCCGGCGCTTGGTCCTATAGCCCAAGAAATTCAAATTCTTCGTGCATTACGCATATGTGCATGATGTGCTCTTCCGACTATCTTCTTGATCATGAAGAGGCTGCTCGATGCGGCGTCGCTGCGGGCGCTGGCGCGGGGCTGCGCGATCCTGGGGGCCGGCGGCGGCGGTGACACCCGGATCGGCCTGCTCGAGGCGCTCCAGGCCACGGAGGACTTCGGCCCGGTCACCCTGGTCGGCCTGGATGAGCTCGCCGACGACGAGCTGATCATGCCGTGCGGGATGATCGGCGCCCCGACCGTGCACATCGAGAAGATCGAGAACGGCGAGGAGGGCGGCAGGCTCCGCGAGCACCTGGAGCGGCTCACCGGGCGCAAGGTCGCCGCGCTCATGTCCGCCGAGATCGGCGGCTCGAACGGCCTCAACCCGATCGTGTGGGCGGCCCGGATCGGCCTGCCGGTCGTGGACGCCGACGGCATGGGGCGGGCCTTCCCGCTGGTGCCGCAAGTCTCCATGCACCTGGCCGGGATCGACCCCAACCCGTGCGTGATGACCGACGAGCGCGGCAACGTGATCGTGTTCCGCACGATCTCCGGTGACTGGACCGAGCGGCTGGCCCGGGCCGCGGCGGTCGAGTTCGGCGGGGCCGCCGCGTCCACCGAGTACACGCTCACGGTGGCGCAGGCGCGCGAGGCCACGGTGCAGGACACGGTGTCGCTGGCGATCAGGATCGGCGAGGCGGTCGCGGCCGCCGAGAGCAGCCCGGTGGCCGAGCTGATCGCGGAGATCGGCGCGTACCGGCTGGTCACCGGCAAGATCTCGGACGTCGAACGGCGCACGACCAAGGGGTTCGTGCGCGGTTCCGTCGTGATCGAGGGCCTGGGCGAGGACTCGGGCCGGCTGATCCGCCTCGAGCTGCAGAACGAGAACCTGGTGGCCCTCGAGCAGGGGCGGGTGACGGCGTCGGTGCCCGACCTGATCTCGGTGCTGGACAGCGAGACCGCCGAGGCGATCGCCACCGAGCGGGTCAGGTACGGGCAGCGGGTCACGGTGATCGCGATCCGCTGCGACCCGGTCTGGCGCACCGACCGGGGACTGCAGGCCGCCGGGCCGCGCGCGTTCGGCTACGACTTCGACTACGTCCCGGTGGAGGAGCTCGCCCGTGCCGCTACTTGACTGCCGCCTCGGGATCGACGTCGGCGGCACCAACACCGACGCGGTGATCCTGGACACCGCGGACCGGGTGCTCGCCAAGGCCAAGGTCGCGTGCACGCCCGACATTACCGGCGGCATCACCGAGGCCATCGACGCCGTGCTGCGCGCCCCGGGCGTGGACTCCAGCCGGATCACGCACGTCATGCTCGGCACCACGCACGCGACCAACGCCGTGCTGGAGCGCAGGAAGCTGCGCCGGGTCGCGGTGATCAGGATCGGCAGTCCCTCGACGCTCGCGATCCGCCCCATGTTCGGCTGGCCGGGCGACCTGGCCGACGCGGTCTGCGTGGACGCGACGATCGTGGGCGGCGGCATCGAGTTCGACGGCCGCGACCTCGCCCCGCTGGACACCGACGCGATAGCGCGGTTCCTCGGTGAGGCGGGAGCCGAGGCTGACGGCGTCGCGATCGCCAGCGTGTTCGCCCCGGTCTCGCCCAGGCACGAGCTGCTCGCTGCGGAGATCGTCAAGCGTGAGCTCGGCGAGGTGCATGTCTCGCTGAGCCACGAGATCGGCTCGGTCGGCCTGCTCGAGCGCGAGAACGCCACGATCCTGAACGCCGCCCTGGTCGGCGTGGCCCGTGACGTGGCCACCGCGATGGAGAACGCGCTGGCCGCGCACGAGCTGCGGCCGGTGACCTTCTTCGCCCAGAATGACGGGACGCTGATGGCCCTGGGCCACGCCCTGCGGTATCCGGTGCTGACCATCGGCAGCGGGCCCGCCAACAGCATCCGTGGCGCCGCGTTCCTCACCGGCACCACGGACTCGCTGGTCACTGACGTGGGCGGGACCTCCACCGACGTGGGGGTCCTGGTCAACGGGTTCCCCCGGGAGTCCTCGCAGGGCGTCGAGATCGGCGGGATCCGCACCAACTTCCGGATGCCGGACCTGGTCACGATCGCTCTCGGCGGGGGCACCGTGGTGGCCGGGGATCCCGGCCACCCGGTCATCGGCCCGCGCAGCGTCGGCTTCATGCTGCGCAGCCAGGCCCTGGTGTTCGGCGGCCCGACCCCGACGCTGACCGACAGCGCCGTGGCCAGCGGGCGGGCCGCGCTCGGTGATCCCGGGCTGATTGGCAGGCACAGAAGCCTGCTCGAGAGCGCGGCGCGGCGGGCCGACGAGATGCTGGCCGAGGCGATCGACCGGGTGAAGACCGCTAAGGGCGACCGCGCCCTGATCGCGGTGGGCGGCGGCAGCATTCTCGTCCCCGACGACCTGCCCGGCATCAGCGAGGTGATCCGGCCCGACCACTTCGACGCGGCCAACGCCGTGGGCGCCGCGATCGCCTCGGTCAGCGGCCAGGTGGACCGGATCTTCCACATGGGCGCCGACGGCCGCAAGGCGGCGCTCGACGAGGCCTGCGACGAGGCCAGGGAGAGCGCGGTTGCCGCGGGCGCGGACCCCGGCACGGTTCAGATCGTCGAAATCGAGGAGATCCCGCTGGCTTACCTGACCACGCCGGCGGTCCGGATCCGGGTCAAGGCCGCGGGTGCACTCGGCGGCCTGCAAGAACGGCAATTCCAGCCCGCCCAGCCCATCCAGGCGGGCTCATAGCAGATGGCGCAGGGAGGTTTCCCATGAAGCTGCATCGCGCCTGGCCGGTCGTGACCGGCTCGGCAATCGCGCTGCTCCTCGCTGCATGCGGCGGCGGAACGACCAGCACGAGCCAGCAGTCAACGCAGACTGCCAACCAGACCTTCACCTACGACACCTACACGCCGGTGATGGTCGACGGCTGGGATCCGTCGACCGAGTACTCCAACGGCATCATCGCGATGAGCAACCTGTACCAGACGCTCACCCACTACAACTCGGCCACCCATCAGCTCCAGCCGCTGCTCGCGACCAGCTGGAACTCCTCGTCCAACGGCCTGACCTGGACGTTCCAGCTCCGCCACGGCGTCTACTTCCACACCGGCAGGCTCATGACCGCCCAGGCGGCCAAGGCCTCGATCCTGCGCACGATGAAGCTGAACGGCGGGGCGGCGTACATCTGGGGCGCGGTGAAGTCCATCGACACCCCCAGCCAGTACACGCTGGTGTTCCATCTCAAGTACGCCTCGCCGCTCGACCTGGAGGCGTCGGCCGACTACTCCGCCTACATCTATGACACGCAGGCCGCGGGCAGCGGGAACCTGACCAAGTGGCTGAACACCCCGCACGACGCGGGCACCGGCCCCTTCACGCTGCAGACCTGGAGCAACGGCCAGGAGTTCGAGGTGATCCTGAAGGCCTACCCGAAGTACTGGGGCGGCTGGAGCGGTGTGCACTACAAGCGCGTGGTGTTCCGGGTCGTGCCGCAGGACACCACCGCGGCGCAGCTGCTGCGGGCGGGCCAGGTCAGCTTCGTGGAGCAGATGAGCCCCACGCTCTGGAAGTCGCTGCAGGGCGCCCCGGGCGTCAAGCTGGTCAGCGCGCCGTCGTGGCAGAACCTGCTCGGGCAGCTCAACACCCAGGCGCTGACCCAGCCGGTCCGGCAGGCGATCTCCTGGGGCATCGACTACAAGGGCATGATCGCCGCGCTGTCCGGAGCCGCGATCCCGTCCAGCGGCATCGTGCCCGCAGGCCTGCTCGGCCACTTCACCGACCTGCCGAACTACAGCTATGACCCGGCCAAGGCCAAGGCGCTGCTGAACCAGGCCGGATACGGGCCCGGCAAGAAGGCCCTGAACCTGTCGCTCACCTACACCCAGGGCGACACCAACGAGCAGGTCGTGGCCACGCTCATGAAGTCCGACCTGGCCAAGCTCAACATCAACCTGAGCGTCCAGTCGCTGGCCTGGCCGACCCAGTGGGCGAAGGGCAAGTCCGCCACCGCATCCCAGCACCAGGACATCTTCATGGAGTACTGGTGGCCGGACTACGCCGACCCGTACTCATGGTTCATCAACCTGCTGTACGCGGAGAAGCAGCCGTACTTCAACCTGTCCTACTACTCGGACCCGGGCCTGGACAACATGATCAACAAGGTGGAGCCGCTGGTCGCCACCAACAAGTCGGCCGCCGATCAGCTGTACCGGACCATGCAGGTCCGGATCCTGGGCACCGCCCCGATCCTGTTCCTTTACAACGCGAACTACCAGTACGCGATGACGAACACGTTCTCCGGGCTCCAGGTCGACCCGGCGTACCCGAACGTGGTCTTCGTCTACAACCTGAAGCCGCTTAGCAGTTGACCATCTACATCGCGCGGCGGATCGTCCTCGCGGTCGGGGTCGTTGCGGGCGTGGTCCTGCTGACGTTCGTGATCGCGCACGCGGTCCCCGGAGACCCGGCGGCGACCTGGGCGGGCCCGCATGCCTCGCCCGCCCAGGTCGCGCGGGCCGCGCGGTTCCTTGGCCTGGACCGGCCGTTCCCGGTCCAGATCGCCAAGTACTTCGGCGGGATCGCCACCGGGGACTGGGGCGTGTCGATCCACACCCACAGCCCGGTGCTGTCCAACATCTCCACGGCGGCGCCCGCCACGCTCGAGCTGGTGATCGCCGCGCTGCTCATCGCGCTCGCCGTGGGCGTGCCGCTCGGCCTGGTGTCCGCCCGGCGGGCGGGCCGCCCCGCCGACCACGCCATCCGCGCCGGCTCGATCCTGGGCGTGTCGATGCCCATCTTCTGGATGGCGCTGATCTTCCAGCTGGTCTTCGCCCAGCGCCTGCGCCTGCTCCCGGTGACCGGCGAGTACTCCCCGAACCTGCTGTTCTCCAACCCGCCGACCCGGCTGACCGGCTTTCCCGTCGTCGACGCATTGTTCACCGGCAACTGGCCGATGCTGGGCAGCACGCTCAGCCACCTGATCCTGCCCGCGCTCGTGGTGGCCGCCTACCCGGCCGGGCTGATCGCCCGCATGGTCCGGGCCCAGATCCTGGACACGGTGGGCGAGACCCACGTGCAGATGGCCCGCGCGCTGGGCCTGCCCGAGCGGGACGTGTTCGGCCGGTACCTGATGAAGCTCGCCTGGAGCCCGGTCACCGCCGCGATCGCCCTGGTCTTCGGGTACTCGCTGGTGAACACGTTCCTGGTTGAGTCGATCTTCGACTGGCCTGGCCTCGGCAGCTACGCCGTGGCCTCGATCAGCACCCTCGACACCCCGGCCATCCTCGGCGTCACGCTCTTCGTCGCGATGGCCTACGTGATCGCCAACCTGATCGTGGACATCGTCCAGGCGGTCATCGACCCGAGAATCAGGCTGCGATGATCGAGGCTCCCGATTTCTCCGCTCCCGCTGCCCCTCTGCCCGGCGCGCTGGCCGGCTGGCGTGGCCGGCTGCGCCGCAACCCGCTGCTACTGGCGGGCGGCACGATCTGCGTGCTGATCCTGCTGGCTGCCGTGTTCGCGCCGCTGCTCGCGCCGTTCCCCGGCGACGCGGGAGCGGCCACGCACCCGTTCACCGTGCTCAAGCCGCCGTCGGCGCGGCACTGGTTCGGCACCGACCAGGTCGGCCGGGACATCCTGTCCCGGGTCATCTACGGCGCGCGGGTCTCGCCGCTGATCGCGTTCTTCGTGCTGCTGATCGCGTGCGCGATCGGCATCCCGCTGGGCATCGCCGCAGGCTACTTCGGCGGCTGGCTGGATGACGTGATCATGCGCGTCACCGACATCTTCCTGGCCTTCCCCGCACTGCTGCTCGCGCTCGCCCTGGCTGCGGTGCTCCCGCCCAGCCTGACCAGCGTGACCATCGCGATCTCGGTTACCTGGTGGCCCTGGTACACCAGGCTGATCCGCGGCCAGGCCGCGTCGGTGGCCGGGCGCCCCTATATCGAGAGCTGCCGGGCGCTCGGGATATCGCGGTGGCGGATCATCTTCCGGCACATCCTGCCCAACGCGATCACGCCGCTGATCGTGCAGATCTCACTGGACGTCGGCGGCGTGATCCTGACCGCGTCGGCGCTGTCGTTCCTCGGGCTCGGTGCGCAGGACCCGACGCCCGACTGGGGGCTCATGGTCTCGGAGGGCCAGACCTACTTCACCACGGACTGGTGGGTGGTCACCTTCCCCGGGCTCGCGATCCTGGTCACCGCCTTCGCGTTCAACCTGCTCGGCGACGGGCTGCGGGACCTGCTCGACCCGAAACGGATTTTCCTGCGATGAATCTCGAGGTCACCAATCTGACCGTGCGCTTCGGCGCCCGGGCCGTCGTGGCCGTGGACGAGCTGGCCCTGGGCGACGCCGAGATCGTGGGGCTGGCCGGCGAGAGCGGGTCGGGCAAGTCGATGACCACGCTGGCGGTGCTCGGGCTGGCCAGCACGGTGGGCGCCACCGTCAGCGGGAGCATCAAGCTGGACGGCCGGGAACTGAACGGGCTGCCCGACAGCGACTTCAGGGACCTGCGCGGGCGCCGGATCGCGGCGATCTTCCAGAGCCCGTCGATGGCGTTCAACCCTGTGTTCCGGGTCGGCCACATCGCGCTCCGGGCGCTGCGCCGGCACGGCCTCACCGGGAGCGAGGCAGCCGACCGCGCGGCACAGGCCATGCGCGAAGTGCTGCTCTCCCCGGATCTGCTGCACCGGTACCCGTCGCAGCTGTCCGGCGGCCAGCTGCAGCGGGTGGCCATCGCGCTGGCGGTCGCGCTGCGCGCCGAGGTGCTGCTGGCGGACGAGCCGACCAGTGCGCTCGACGTGACCGTGCAGGCCGAGGTGCTGGAGCTGATCCGGGAACTGCGCCGCCGCGACGGCATGTCGGTCCTGTTCATCAGCCACGACCTGGCCGTGGTCGCCGAACTGTGTGACCGGGTCGCGGTGATGCGGGCGGGCGTGATCGTGGAACAGGGCCCGGTGGACCAGATCATGTCGGCCCCGCGCCACGCCTACACCGCCGACCTGCTGCGGTCGGTGCCGACGATCAGAGGGCAGTATTGCCTCGGGGGGACGACCCCCCCAGACCCCACCGACCCCCCCGGTCGGAGCTGACCGATGGCGGCGCTGCTCGAGATCGCGGACCTGCAGGTGCGGTTCGGCCCGGTCCGCGCGGTGGACGGGGTGAGCCTGGACATCGCTCCCGGGCCGTTCGGTCTCGGCCTGGTGGGAGAGAGCGGCTCCGGCAAGACCACAATCGGCCGGGCCGTGCTCCGGCTGGTGCCGGCCGCGGCGGGCCAGATCAGGTTCGACGGCGCGGACATTGCCGGGCTGAGCGGCCGGGCGCTGCGCGACTACCGGCGCGCCGCGCAGATCGTGTTCCAGGACCCCGACAACACCCTGGACCCGAGAATGAAGATCGGCCCGGCCATCGCCGAGGCGCTCGCCGCGCACCAGATGGTGCCGCGGCGGCTGGCCGGCCAGCGCGTGCGGGAACTGCTCGCCGAGACCGGGCTCGACCCGGACTTCGCGGCCCGGTACCCGCACCAGCTTTCCGGCGGGCAGCGCCAGCGGGTCGCGATCGCCCGGGCGCTCAGCGTGCAGCCGCGCCTGCTGGTGCTGGACGAGCCCACCAGCGCCCTCGACGTCAGGGCGCAAGCGCGGATCCTCGAGCTGATCGCGCGGCTGCGGGGCGAGCGCCGCCTGTCCTACCTGCTGATCACGCACAACCTCGCCGTGGTGAGCGAACTCTGTGAGCAGACCGCGGTGCTGTACCTGGGGCGTGTCGCAGAGAGCGGGCCCACGGCCGAACTGCTCGGCGCGCCCGCCCACCCCTACACCAGGGCGCTGCGCTCGGCCGTGCCGGAACTGGGCAACTCCGAGGAGGTGCTGGCCGGCGCCGAGATGTCGTCTGGGCCCGGCATGACCAGCCTGCCGGGCGACTCGGCCCGGCCGAGCCCAGCCCGCCCGGGCCCGGCCAGCGAGGCCCCGACCGGGCATCCCGCGCCCCCGCACAGCGCAGCCACCTGAGGCCGGCGTGGCGACCTCGGCCGTGGGCATCGTGACGATCGGGCAGTCCCCGCGCACCGACGTCGTGCCGGACATCGCCGCGCTGCTGCCCCCGGGCACCCTGGTGATCGAGTGCGGCGCCAGACCGGGCCGGCCCGCGCCGACTGGGAACCGGTGGCCGGGCCCGTGCTGGTGCTGGCCGCCTCGCCGTACGGTCCGCCTGCTGCGCTGGGTCAGGCGGCTGACGCCCTCGCGGCCTTCGGCCCCGACCTCGTGGTGCTCGACTGCCTCGGCTTCGACGGCCTCATGAAACGGAGGGTGGCCCAGGCCGTGGGGGTCCCCGTGATCTTGCCCCGCACCGTGCTCGCCGGAGCGCTCGCCGCACTGATGTAGAAGGCCACGGCGACCGCGGCGATCCAATGGGACGGGAAGCCCTTGGGCTTTCCCCTGTGCTCCGCACCCCGCCGTTACCGGCGGCGCACGACAGGGCGGGGCCGGGCCGTGAGCACGCGCCCGGAACTACGCGACCGACATCATCGGCCTCCAACCCGCGAGTTCACTCGCATAGTGCGACCTCGTGTCGCAACGGCAGAACCGGATATTCGCGTTGAGCAGTTCGGCGCTGTCCTGGGTGAGGGCTCCCGGGGCGGGGGCGGCCCCAGGTAGAAGGTCTCCAAATCCTGGCGCTGGACCTACGCGGAGGGAGTTGTGTTCTCCGAATGATCTCGACTGTCGTCTTCGCTGGCTGGGACCTGTCTCATGCCGGGGACTCTGACGCGGATTCTTTTACGGATGGCGTTAGTTCGAGTGGATCCTTCACTCAAGTCTCTTGCTGCAACGAGCAGCTGCTCGATGACATTCCCAAGCAGTCTGTCCTTTGCCTCTGGAGAAACTTCACTCGTCAGACGCTCTGCGGCAAGATAGTAACTGTTCAAGAGGGGCTGACCATAGTATTGACTCAGCTGAACAAGTGCTCGGTCATAAACGAATAGGTAAGTCCGGCCAAGAAAGGCTGCCAGGATGCTGCCCACGGGCGCCATCGTCGCAGCTATGATCTTTCCATTCAGTGGGCCAACGAGAAGAATGGCCGTGAAGCAGGCTATCAACCAGGTGAAACCGCCTAGCATCGCTCGCTGACTGGATTTGAACGACTTTTGCGCCTGATTAGTTGCTATCAAATGGTACTCGGTTAGCATTAGGCGGTTCAGCTCAATTAGACTAGGCAGACTCATGCGCTCACGCAAACGGCTAAGGGTCTTCTCTACATCTTCTCGTTGGCGACGTTCATTCTCTTGCTTCATTTGAGCGTCTACGCTCTTTGCGCGCCAATAGTAACCGGTAGCCAGCAAGCCTGCGATCATGATCAAGGTCGAGGTAATAACAAGGATGACAAGATCGGTCGAGCTAATATGAACAGGCACCGAGGTGACGGCTGGGGATTGCACCACTATTTCTGGTTTTGCAAAACCTGCCTCAACGATTAGCACTACGGCGCCTATTGCCGCAAGAAGCCCGGCAATAATGCCATAGAGCAGCGAAAGCTGGCGAGTAATATGCATGTCGGCAGCCCGTTCTCTCCCAACCATCCACTTAGGCATTTCCATCCAGCCGAATTATACTGCCAGCGTCGCCGAGGATGCACCCCTGAGCTTTAGCAAAGAAAGTCGGCGTAAAATAGATCTTATGTGCAGATCCTCGGGATATTGCATAAGGCAAATGCGGCGCGAATCATGTCTGCTCGAGCCAATTGGGCCATGTTCTGCCTGGGTCCCAGGCCGAAGCGCAATCGCATGTCCGCATGGTAGTGAACACGCTGTTCCGGTCGCGCGGTTGCGTACCTGACTTGCTCGTCAGGTGCACCGCCAGGGGCGGCGTTCCGCCGCCGACGAGCCGCTGGGGGCGAGCCCGGTCACTCTGGCCGAGGTATTTGTTGGCCCGGCCCGGGTTGGCCGCCTTGATCGAGCCACGGCCGCGCTGGCCCAGCTTGACGTGCGCACCATCGCCCTGAGTGAGGACACCCCCGCCCGCCTGGCCACACTTCGCGCCGGGACAAGCCTCAAGCTACCGGACTGCTGCGTGCTCCTTGCCGCCGAGCAGTCTGGCGGTGCCACGGTTGCCAC
>WNGR01009771.1_pt1 | contig 26256 bp, 24 predicted proteins | sample 5407581 | NCBI WGS metagenome assembly WNGR01 (sample SAMN13153383, study PRJNA577476) | soil metagenome | isolation source: 80 cm soil or saprolite under Garry oak tree replicate 2 | place: USA:California | collected 2016-06-15
AGCGCTTGGTCCCACGCCCGATCCAGCGTCATCTCATATTCCTTGTCGGTCTTATAACGCGGGTGGGTAAGGCGCTGCGCGAGTTCGCCGTCATTTGTGAGAAGAAGCAAACCTTCAGTTTGCGCGTCCAGACGTCCGATGTTGAAGAGTCGGGAAAATTTTTGTGGAAGCAGATCAAACACCGTGTCGCGCCCCTGCTCATCTTTTCGGGTCGAAACAAATCCGGCGGGTTTATGCAGCACGATGGTAAGCGGCGGAGCGACGCGAACTAGTTTGCCATCGATCTTGACGTGGTCATGCGCGCTGGGCTGTGCGCTGAAGTTTGTGCAGACTTTACCGTTGACGGTGACGCGACCCGCCGCGATCAACTCATCACAATGTCGGCGCGATCCGACGCCAGCGGCTGCGAGAAAACGGTTGAGGCGCAAGAATGAGTTACAAGAGTAACAAAAGTTGGATCGTTACAAAGGCTCGTTTTTTTTGAGGTTTGTCACTCTTTTAACGGTTCACCTTCGCGCGAAGGGCGTCACACATCTGGCTTCGTTTTCGGCAGGCCGATGACTTTACTGCCTTTCTTCCATTGACCCCGCTTCTTTAGAAGCTCGATGCGCTCGAAGCGTTTCAGCACATTGCGTCTGGCAGCTATGGTGCTCACTCCTTTTAAACTGCGATGTTGCGACATAATTCTTTTCTCTCGCGAAATGAGCCGGCACATTAAGCCGGCCTCCAGATTTTTCAACTTTAGATCGCCCGTCCCTCGCGTCCCGATGCACCTTTAGAGCTGATTACCGAGCACCACGTACGTCCCCGACGTGATGACTTGGTGATAAATGTGAAAGCGACTGGTGAATAGCTGTTTCCAGTAATCCGCCCGGCTTTGCTCCACGATGAGATAAACCGCATCGGGTTGAGCCCATTTCTCCAAGACCGCGTTTTCATTCAGAAAAATATCGACCGGCGGCGTGCCCAGCGGCGCCGCTCTCTGGCGGTTTTGATTAACAAGAAAGAACTTCCGGTTCAGATAAAAAATTAGGCTACTGCTCTCATCCAGCGGCCCTTCAAAAATCGTATCGCCGCCTGCTTCGAGGCGCGTATTTAGAAATCGGGCTACATCGGCGAGTGAAAAATAGGGCGCGGTTCGCGCGACCCCATCCATCATGCTGAGCCCAATTGGAACCATCGACGCAGCCAGGACGATGGCAGCGAGTTTCTCGCGCCGTTTGAAAATAAAGTAAAGCGCCAGCAGCGAGAAAAACACGAGAGAGCTACCCGTAATCACCAGCAATGGACGTAATGCCAGCCAAGCTGAAATGGGCATATCGTGTAATGCCTTCCAGGCGGTCCAGCGCGCATCCATCGCGCCCCAGTCTCCGTTCAAAGCGCGCGCGGCGCTGGCAAGGAAGAATGCCGCCGCGGCGCTCATCAAGCCGGTGAGACCCACGGCGAACGCGCCCGCGGCGCGCCACCTCTGTGGCATCCGGTCCCATACGAGTGCCGCCCAGAGCGCAAACGCGCTCCACATACTCATCGAATAATAATCCTGCCGTTGCCCCAGAAAGAGCAGCGGGACAAAAACGACGCCCATCCAGCAAAGCGGCAGTGCGTCGGCGAAATTGATCTCAGGTGGCCGCATCACGCGGCGCCAGGCGAACATCACTCCGGGGAGCAGCGCGATCGACCACGGAAACCACCAGGCCAAATGCATAAACACAAATTGATAGGCAGGCACGCCCAGGTAATCATGCGTTTCGTCGGAAAGCCCGCGTAGATGACCTAGCCATTCCGAGCTGAGTAAACGAGGAAAATAACCCGGAAAATGCAGTTCCGCCCAAATATGCCAAGGGGCAACGATTAAAAGAAAGATCGCCAGATATTCCCATCGTAAAAGCGCGCGATATCGCAGTCGCGCTTCGCGATAAAATATCGACAGCAAAAGAAAAACTGCCGCCGGATAAACAACGCCGAGTAAACCTTTGGTAAGGCAGGCGAAGGCCGAGCAAATCCAAAAGCCGGCGAACCAAGCCCGCCGGTGACGCCTGCGCTGATAACCACACAACCCGCAGAAAATCGCGCCCGCGATGAACGCGCTTACGAGCGGTTCTGGCATGACAATGCGCGCTAGCAAAAATGTGCCGCAGAAGCTGAGATAAATCAGACCGCCAATGAAGCCGCGCCAGTAATCCGTAAGCTTTTCTCCAATCAAAAAAATCAGGGCAACCGAGGCGACCACCGCCAGCGCACCCGGGAGCCGCGCAGCTGCGGCGTTTATGCCGAAGAGCTTAAACGAGACAATAATGAGCCAGTAGAGCAACGGCGGTTTTTGCAGGCGCGGGATACCGTCGTTCGTCGGCAGGAGCCATTGATGGGTCTCGACCATCTCGCGGGCCGCTCCTGCATATTGTCCATCGGTTTGACAGCGCGTGCCGCGTGGGCGGCGCCGGTAGTGCCGGCGGCTCGAGCAGAGTTTCTTCCAGGCTTAGGCTGCGGACGCCTGCGGTCATTGAGCAGATTCCTCTCCAGAAATTCTGATCCGGCATTCGTCTGTGGCGTAATCGGTCGAGTGCTCTTTCCGATGTTCTTGCCAATGTTCAGGCAAACGCAGCAGTTTTCCCGTCGGCATCTCGATCAGCGCAAGCATCTGACGGCATTGAGCAATCAACGTGTCGTCATCCGGTCGTGTAATCCGAAATCCGCACCAGAACCGCGCGCGTTCCATCTGATCGAGCCAGCCCTCAATCACCAGCCGGTCTCCGAGTTTGGCTGCGCGGCGATAATCAATCTCGGTGCGCACCACGACAGGGTATGTTTGCTTTTCTGCCATTTCCGTGAGGGCGAGACCGAGTTCCTCGACGAGACGTGTGCGCGCGATCTCGATGAAACGCAGATAAGCGATATTAGAGACGACGCCTCCGCAATCGGTGTCGAAAAACATCACCTGCACTTCTGTGCGGATTTGCAACGGGGCCATGGTAGGCTTTCAAATTTCAAATTTGAGATTGCAACTTCGTACGCTGTTGCTTCGTAAGACGCAAAAGGATGATTCGGTGACTTCGTAGGTCATGGTCGCGAGTGTGAGATTGGATTCTGAAATTTGAAATCTCAAACTTGCTTGGCCAGAATCGACAGCACTGCATCCACCACTTCCTGAGTGCTAACTTCTTTCATGCATCGAAAATCGATTGGGCATTTGCGGAGAAAACAGGGGCTGCATTCGACGTGATGTCGCAGGATGATGTGACTATTGCCGAGCGGCCCAGTCAGTCGCGGTTCAGTGGAGCCAAAGATGGCGATTACTGGCACGCCCAGCAATGCGGCAAAATGCATCGTGCCGGTATCGTTGGTAAGCAGCAAACGGCATCCCCGCAGCTCGTCGATAAGTTCATCCAGCGTAGTATGGCCGATCCGATTTACGCAATGATCGCCGATCGCAGCCGCGATCTGCTCGCCTATCGTCGCGTCGTTCTTCGTTCCGAACAAAATCCATTGCGCTGATGTTTGTCCGCTAATCTTTGCGGCCACCTCGACGAATCGCTCCGGGAGCCATCGTTTGGCCGGGCCGTATTCTGCACCTGGACAAAGGCCGATTTTGAGCGTTTGATCGGCGACCGTAATTTGGATGTTGGATGTTGGATGTTGGACAGTGGATGTTTCCGCTCCGCATTCGCGCGCGATCCGAACGAAGCGGAGTGAATGATGTTCCGGCGGACCTGATTTTCGCGGCTCGGGCACGGTTTGATTCAGCAGCCATCTCCTCCAATGCCCGTGATAACCAACGGTGCGCGGAATTCCGCTTAGCCAGGATTCAAGGGCAACACGCGACGAATTTGGGAAAAGAATCGCGACATCAAAAAGCGATCGTCGCCGGAGCAACCCAACAGCCGAAAGCAGCGAACCATTTGGCAAAGGAATAATCGCATCTACTCCAGGAACGAGCTTCCACATCGGCGCTATCTTGGATGGCGCAGCGATTGTGACCTGAGCGTCGGGACGCCCGTTCTTGATCGCCCGGACTGCGGGCACGCTCATCACTGCGTCACCCAGCCAGTTGCTTGAACGAACGAGAATTCGAAATGGCTTTAGATCGTGAACTGAAACTCCCGGCGGCAGATAGACGCCGCGTTTATATCGCGCGAGAAGAAAATTGGGCTGCGGCGTTTTCCACCGATTATGCACCCAAAACCAATCTTCCGGTGCAACGCGAATCTGTTGCTCAATAACCTTATTTATTTTTGACGTGAGGTCTGCAATTGAAGCGTCTGGCTGGTCAAAGCGCTCGGTGAACACCATGCGCCAGCGCGCCGGACCTGTTGTGTACACAGCGGCGGCGATAACCGCCGCTCGAGTGCGCTTCGCGAGTAAACCAGGCAGAGGCGAAGTGGACGCCAGTCTCCCGAAAAACGGCGTCCAAAGCCCATGATCGCCAGCGTGTTGATCGGACAAAACACCCACGCCGCCTCCGGAACGAAGCAGGTCGATCACGGGTTGGAAACCGTCTTTGCGATCAAAGAGTTCCAATCCCGTCTGACTGCGGGTGCGCCGTACATGCGCGTCGATAAAGCGATTGCCGAGTCTTTGATAAACGCTGGCGTTCCGTACGTAGCCAACGAACTTCGGCATCAGCTGGGCAAATAATTCCCAAATTCCGAGATGACTTAACACCAGTACGACCGGAATACCGGCGCGAAACCGACTGTCCATCGACTCGATGTTTTCGACCGTGACCCGCTGTAGAATTTTCTCCGGCGACATTTGAGTGAGTTTGACGCTGGATAAGAGATTTGCGCCCAGGCGCCGAAAATGACGGCGCACAAGACGGCGCAATTCACCCGGCGGTTTTTCGTCGCCAAACGCAATCCCAACGTTGCGTTCTGCCAGGCGCCGATATTTCCCTGAAACGAGCCACGAACAAGAGCCGAGGATTTGTCCAGCAGCAAAGAGCAACCGCAATGGCAGTGCGGCGACAATGGCCGACCCCGCGCGATAAAGGATATAAACGACGAAATCGAGCATTGCGGAACCGCCAGTATCGCAGTGTGGCGCGGCAGGGTAGATTTGCCTGCGGCTTGCTTCAACCAATATAATGTGCGCTGCTAATTGGACTAAAAATGAGCAAGCACGAAAAAAATCTTTGGCATGGCATCGACCCCGGCGCGCAAGATGCACTCAAGGCCCGTGATTATCGGAGCGCATCTTTCGCACAGGAGCTTTCGCGACGAGGCCTGGACGCCGTTAAACTTGTGACCGCGGACCGGAACCAGCGTGACATCAAAGAAGCCTGGATCCCAGGCGTGGAAATTTTCCCACGAAAGGTTCACGCGCAGCGGCACCGGGGGTTCTTTGGCGAATTTGTGCGGCGCGACGAAGGGATTCTCGCGCAGATTGGCTTCTGGCCAAAGCAATGGTCGGCTGCGCGGATGTTCGCAAACACGGCAAAAGGTTTCCACGTGCATCCGCCCAGCGTTCCAGAAAACAAGCTCGCGGCAGAGTGGTTGCGCCGCTTGTTCGTCGACGAACCGGAGAATTATTCGCTGCGCCGTTACGCTGATGAGCAATGGGACGTAATGTTTTTCTTGCAGGGTCGCGTTGAGATAATTTTGTGCGACATCCGCGCGGGCTTTCCCAAGCGGGTGATGCGTTTCTTTGTCGATGGCGATAACCATCGGGGCGACAATAACGTCGGAATCGTCGTTCCTCCGGGCGTGGCGCACGCTATTCGCGCTGAGGGCGCAGAAGATGTGGTCATGGTTTACGGTACAAGCACCGTTTTCCATCCGGAATTTGAGGGCCGCATAGCGAGCGAGATCGAGAGCGCGCCGCTGCCGGAAGCCTGGCAGAAGTTCTTAGATCAATCAGGAAAATAGGAAACAGGAAATGTTTTTCGGATTTCCTGCTCTCCTGCTTTCCGGATTCAATTTTGGCCGATGAAGCGAAGCTTCGACCCGGCTGTCTTGGAAATGATGGATCGGCCGCAACCAGTTTCGGCCGAGTTAGAGCGCGACCTCGAACGTATTCGGCAACTCAATCGCTGGTTTGGCAGCTACCGTCTTATTTTGGGCTTTATACGCCGCTGGATCAGGCCGGATACACATGCCCGCATCGTCGATCTTGCCACTGGTTCCGGTGATATCCCGCGATTGATTGCCGATTGCGCTCGGGACGTTGGCGCGCAGGTCGAGATCGACGCCTTAGATCGACAGCCTGCAACACTGGAAATCGCCAACAATTTGAGCTCGGACTACCCGGAAATTTTCTACCGCGAAGCAAATATCCTCGAATGGAATTCAGGCGAAGCCTACGACATCGTGCTTTGCACGCTGGCGCTTCATCATTTCAGCGATGAAGACGCCGTAACTGTGTTGCGGCGGTGTCGCGAGTTATCCCGAGGATTTGTTCTGGTGTCGGATTTGCGCCGCGGATTTCTGCTCCAAGCCGGCGTCTATCTTTTGACCGCGCTGATTTTTCGCGAACCGATGACGCGCCACGACGCCCGACTCTCTGCCGTTCGCGCATTTTCGTTTTCAGAAATGCGCGATCTCGCCCTGTGTGCCGGCTGGAAACACTTTGGTCACAAGAAATTTCGATTCGCGCGGCAGGCCATTTGGCTGGAAAAGCAAACGTGAAAAAGTAATTGGCGGAGTTTTACATGAAAATTTTGACTACGGTTGCTGAAGCGCAATCGCTGGCGCGCTCAAAGGCACGGGGGCTGGTGCCCACCATGGGAGCGTTGCACAAGGCGCATGCCGAGTTGATTCGCGTGGCACGTGAACATGCTGGCCGCGACGGCGAAGTAGCGGTGAGCATCTTTGTAAATCCGCTTCAGTTTGAACCAGGAAGCGATTACGAGTGCTACCCGCGCCCGAAAAAAGTTGATGAAGAATTTTGTCGAAATGCCGGTGTCGATTTTCTGTTCCGGCCTAGCGCAGCGGAAATGTATGCAGGCGACCGTTCGGTGTTCGTTGAAGAATCCTCTCTTTCGAAGTCGCTCGAGGGCAAGTCGCGCCCCGGACATTTTCGCGGGGTTTGCACGGTTGTGGCGAAGTTGTTCAATATTCTTGCGCCGAACGCGGCAGTGTTTGGCGAGAAAGATTTTCAGCAGCTGGCGATCGTTCGTCGCATGGTGCGCGATCTTAATTTCAAGATCGAGATCATTGCCGTGCCTACGATGCGGGAGGACGACGGGCTGGCATACAGTTCGCGCAATCAATATTTGAATTTGGAAGAACGAAAGCAGGCAGCAGTTTTATACAAAGCGCTATGTGCTGCTGCGAATGCCAGTAAAAAATCCGCCGGAGACGTCGTCGCTCGTGCGCGGCAGGTAATCGGTGAAGCGCCGCTGGCTCGGATCGATTATGTTGAGGTTGTCGATGCGATAACTTTGCAACCGGTTGAAATGGTTGGACCGGGCTCGGTGCTCGTGTTGGCGGTGTTTTTCGGGAGAACTCGTTTGATCGACAATCTCCGTTTGGAATGAAGGAATACGATTTTGTTGTTATCGGCAGCGGCATCGCCGGTCTCGCCTTCGCCCTGAAAGCGGCCAGGCACGGTTCGGTAGCCGTCATCACAAAACGCAAAGGCGCCGACACAAACACTGCGTGGGCGCAGGGCGGAATTGCATGCGTGACCAGCGACGAAGACTCATTCGAGCTGCACGTGCGCGATACGCTTGAGGCCGGCGCCGGTCTTTGCGACGAAGCGGTCGTGCGCGCGGTTGTAACTGAGGGTCCCGAGCGCATCCGCGAGCTGGCAGAAATCGGCCTGCAGTTCGATAAGCGCGAGGTCTCAGGACATCGTGAGCTTGATCTGGGCAAAGAAGGTGGTCACTCGAAGCGCCGGGTGTTGCATGTGCGAGACGCAACCGGGAAAGAGATTGAAGAGACTTTGCTACGCGAGCTGGGCCGGCAATCAAATGTGAAGCTATTGGAAAATCACATGGCGGTGGATTTGATCACCGCCGCCAAGCTCGGTTTCGCAACAGAAGACCGTTGCCTCGGGGTCTATGTTCTGGATGAAAAAACCGGGGAGGTAGAAACGATCCGGTCAGATCGGACCGCGCTTGCGACCGGCGGTTGCGGCAAAGTTTATTTGTATACGACGAATCCGGACATCGCGACTGGCGACGGTGTGGCGATGGCATGGCGCGCAGGCGTGGAGATCGCGAACATGGAGTTTATCCAGTTCCATCCGACATGCCTTTTTCATGCCGAAGCAAAATCATTTCTCATTTCCGAAGCCGTGCGTGGTGAAGGCGGCATTTTGCGCAACCATCGCGGCAAGAATTTTATAAAGCGCTACGATGCGCGTGGCTCGCTTGCGCCGCGTGACATCGTTGCGCGTGCCATCGATGCCGAAATCAAGCGGTCAGGGGCGAAATGTGTGTTTTTGGACATTACGCACAAGCCCCCGGAGTTTATTCGCAAGCGTTTTCCGCACATTTACCAAACCTGCCTGCGATTTGGGATCGACATGTTGAAGCAGGCCATCCCTGTCGTGCCAGCAGCGCATTATCAATGCGGGGGGATTAAGACCGACATGAATGGTGCGACCAGTTTGCTCGGGTTATATGCGGTTGGCGAAGTCGCCTGCATCGGGATGCACGGGGCCAATCGACTTGCGAGCAACTCGCTGCTGGAAGGTTTGGTGATGGCGCATCGCGCTGCCGCGGCCGCTGTGCATAGGCGACCGGGCGGGATACAAAAAGTCGCGCTGCCGGAATGGCAATCGGGAAATGTGCAGGACGTAGATGAGCTCGTCGTGATTTATCACAACTGGGACGAGATTAGACGTTTGATGTGGGATTACGTGGGAATCGTGCGCACCGATAAGCGCCTTCAGCGCGCCAGCGCACGGCTACGAAATCTTCAGCGCGAAATTCGTGAGTTCTACTGGAATTTCAAAGTGTCCGTCGACCTGCTCGAACTGCGTAATCTCGCAGCGGTCGCAGCCTTGATCGTAGATTCAGCCCTGTGTCGCAAAGAAAGCCGCGGCTTGCATTACACCCTCGACTATTCACAGACGGACGATCGACAATTCAAGCACGATACGGTACTCAGCCGGTGGTGAGCCGGTTTCCAGGTACGGGATGTCCCCCGAACACCTTCGAAGCGGCACGGCTACGAGTGCTTAGGAAAATTCGGCTTGCCTGAGCGCCTGGAATCGGATAGAAGGAGGCGGCGTTTGTAATGAGGAGACTTCTTGCGGTCTGGCTAAGTCTGGCGGTCTTTGTCGTCCCAAAAGCGTTCGGGGACGAGCAATCCACTTCCCCATATGCGACGGCGGCGGATTTCGCCAAGTACGCGATGAAATTGCGGGAGGAGGCATTGCTCAAGGTGGAGCCGCAGGTTTTCATCCCCACCAGCTCCCGCCCGGCAATCCAGCGTTACCCGTGGAAGACAAACATCGTGACGACCATGTTTTGGGTTGGAGAACAGGCCGGAGGCAATAACCCAGTCCCCAACTACAGGAGCGCCTGGGACTTTAATTGGACGACGAATTACGGCGGAACCGATAATCCTGATTCAAGCGCACGGCGGAATTGCATTCCAATCGCTTTTATTCCGAAGCAAAATCCCTTCTACTATGCGCTTCCCTATAACGATGTGACGCATGGCCAATTCAAGCCTGAAGCGCCGCTGGTTATCCCCTGGTTCAAACAAGCTTATACGGGCCAGGGACAGTCGGTGTGCTGGCACCGCTGGGTCGCCATTCGCAAAGGCAATCGCACTTGTTATGCGCAATGGGAGGATTGCGGCCCATTTCGCACTGATCATTTTCAGTACGTCTTTGGAAACGAGCGGCCCAAGCCCAACCTTAACCGCGGCGCCGGGCTGGATGTTTCTCCGGCTGTGCGTGATTATCTGGGATTGGCGCCGACGGACGTGACCGATTGGCAATTTGTCGAATGGCGTGATGTGCCTCCCGGACCGTGGCGAAGCTACGGCGAAAACAATCAATGGGTCAGCGCGCGTAGCAAAACCGAGCAGCGGATGGCTGACCGAAGTCTTAGCGCCGCGAAGAAGTAGACGTCGACGACCCAGCGGCAATCTAGCCGCTTGGAGAAGATACTGGAGACGGAGCGGGTGGGGGCGAAGGAGTGGCCTTCGTCGGAGCGTTTCCGCCCGGCTGCGGACTTGGATGAGAAGGTTGCGGCCTGGCCATGCGAATCAGTTCCGATACGGTGACGAACTTAAAACCCTTGGCCTCGAGCGCATCGAGAGTAGAGGGCATTGCTTCGATTGTCCCCGGGTGAATGTCGTGAGATAACACGATCGAACCGGGCTGCGTCTCCTTAAGAATTCGATTGCGAACCACAGCCGGGCCGGGCCGTTTCCAGTCATACGGGTCGACATCCCACAGAATGATCCGATATCCGAACTCATCGTGAATCCAGTGTTTTTCACGTGCCGTAATCGATCCATAAGGCGGTCGCATCAGAGTGGGACGATTGCCCATTGCGCTTCTGATTGCATCGTCAGTTCGCCGAAGTTGGCTGCGAACGTTGTCGTCCGACATTTTGCCGAAGTTAGGATGCGACCAACTGTGATTGCCAATTTCATGACCTTCCCGAGCCGCCCGCGCAACGATCTCAGGATGCTCCGCGACATTTTCGCCGATGACGAAGAAGGTTACCTTGATGTGGCGCGTGGCGAGTAAATCGAGCAGTTTTGGGGTAAGTGTTGCGCTTGGGCCATCGTCAAAGGTCATCGCGATGCAAGGACCATCCGCATGAACGGAATTGAACGTGATATTCTGCTCGGCCGGAGCTTTGTGCCCGCTCTTTTCTGGAGTTTGCAGCGGAGTTTCCGGGCCGGCTCCAAAAGTGCGCGTCGCGACCAGCACAGCAACGCAAAGGAAGCGCAAGCGAAGAAAAAACATTAGCGCGAAAATGGTGAATGAATCGCGTGTATCTAGCAGAGGTCGCCAGCTACGCAAAGTGCGGCACCATTGGAATTAGAACAGACTTTTCGCGTTTCCGGAAAAAGCGGAGGCGTTCAACCTTTGTGCAATTTTTCCAGTTGCGCGATAAGCTCTGCGCCCGGCAGGTATCCCTCGAACTGCCAAAGTTTTTGCCCATTGCCATCGAGAACGATCAGGGTGGGGAAGCCGTGCACGTCATATTGGCGTGCGAGGCCCAGGTTTTGCTTCTTCAATTCAGCAGCTTGTCCCTGCCACCGAGAACCACCAGGCCGCGGGAAGTCGAGCTCCAAGAGCACCAAGTTTTTGTTGGCGTAATCTTTGAAATCAGACTGAGAGAAAACGTCTTGGTCCAATCGAATGCACCAGCCGCACCAGTCGGAACCAGTAAAATTAAGCAACAATAGTTTGTGGCTGGATTTGGCCTCGTCTTGGGCTTTGTGGTAATCGTCGAGCCAGCCGGACGCGGCGGCGCTGCCAGCCGGCGCATGGAAAAGAAAGCTGGCTGCAACAGCAAAAAGAATGAAACGATGTTTTTTCACATCGTCACCCTTAACTAGACCACGACCGCGCGCAAGCACGGCAAAACAACCGTCCGCGCGGCGGCGAATCTATTATCCATGTCCCGCAGATAGCCCGGCGGGGAAACGCCGGGCTATAAACGGCATTCTCGATCTAGCGCAGATGCTTCGAAACGAGCTTGGTCATCTCAAACATGCTCACCTGGCTCTTGCCATTAAACACCGGCCGCAGTGAGTCGTCAGCGTTGATCATGGTTCGTTTCTTTTTGTCCTGCAGACCGCGCCTCTTGATGTAGTTCCAAAGCTTTTTGGTAAGCTCGGAACGCGGCAGCGGCGTTGACCCAACAACGGCAGCAAGCTTGTCGTCAGGCTGGACCGGCCTCATAAAGGCGGGGTTCGGTTTGCGTTTGGAAGTTTTCTTTTTGGTTTTCGGCATGGACGCTGATTAGCGTTTCGCTGGGAAGAGAGCAACATTAAATTTTGCATAAACAAAAATTTTTTTTAGGCAGTTCGGCGCACCGCCAACGCGGCCACGTCATCTGGGAGCGCCTGTTCGCCTTTAGATGGCGCCGTCTCCGTCAATATTCGCCTAAGGAGCGCCTCGGCGCTGGGCGCAGAGTGATCGAGCATTTTCTCCAGGCGTTTTGGACTCAGACCAGGCTGTTTGCTCTTGCTTGAGCCGAACAAACCGTCCGTGTAGAGGAGGAAAGTGTCGCCCGGTTTCAAATTGACAATCGTTTCTGCAAGTTCTGGAGATTCCACCAGGCCTAACGGCGGCGCGACAGAAGCGATCGTCTCGGTGGCGCCGGTGCGGCGTGCGATCAAGAGAGGAGGATGCCCGGCGCCGACGATACTGGCGCGTCCGGTCGAAGGATCGACTGCGACACACATCGCTGTCATAAAGGAGCGGCCGCCAAAAATGCTGCGAAAATCATGGTTGACCGCTTCCATCACTCTGGCTGGTGTGTCGTGTTCCACGCTGCCATGCGGCGCCGTGACCGGTGCCATCGGCGATCCAGAATAAAATCCTGCCATTCTTCATTCGTAGCCATCCGTAGATATCGCCGCCTACCTGGATTACAGGGCGATAACAAGTCGCGACCTGCCAGCCGGGCATCGTGAGCGGTTTTTGCGGGATCAGCGATTGCTGCGTTAAACGGGCAGCTGCCAGATCGCGCTCAAGATCACGGCGCCATGTCTCGAGTTCATTATTTTGCCGCTCTAATTGCCGCCGCATGGAGCGGAGGCGAAGCTGGGTCTCGATACGTGCCCGCAACACCGCGGCATTGACTGGCTTGGTCACAAAATCATCTGCGCCGGCTTGCAGACAAGAGACCTCGCTCTCTTCGCTTCCATGGGCGGTTAACATGATGGCGGGAATTTGGGCGACTGCCGGATTGTGGTCCGAACGGAGGCGTCTTAGCACTTCCGCGCCGTTTGGCCCCGGCATATCGAAATCAAGCAGCAGAAGTGAGGGCGGCGCAGCGTGAACGATCTCCAGAGCTTCGGAGCCGTTTTTGCACACGCGACACTTGTAACCAGCAGTCGTGAGCAATTGCGCCAGCACTCTGCGACTCAAGGCATCATCGTCCACTACCAAAATCTCTGCATGAGAACAGTCCGACATCTCATCTTTGGATTCGGATGAAATGCGCTGCGTCATTGTATTTATGCCGCTCTTTCTCAAACGCCGCGCGCGTTGAAGAAAAAATGATTTAATGATTGGCAACGAGTCTGACTGCGGATACGATTGCGACAGTATTTGCATCTATGAAATTTTCATTGTCGCTTGCGCTCCTTGCGGCCTTCTTTCTTGCCTCATGCGCTGAAGAGCCACCACCGCCAACCACCCGACATAGGACGGCGAATTATCCTCCCGGCCAGACACAGGAATACCCGCCGCCGCAACAGCCGTTCAATCCGAACGGACCAGTTCAACCCACCGGTACGCCGCCAGCCGAGACCACAGCAGCATCACCTCCTCCCACGGCTGCGCCGACGAAGAAGATTGCAAAAGGCGATTATCCGTACGGAATTCCCGTCCCTGGCAAACCGCATTTGGTGGAGAGCCCTTATTCGCCTGGCAAATATATCGATGTGGAGGGATTCCCTCCGGGAACGGAAGTGAAGGATCCGTACACGGACAAGATCTTTCTTGTGCCATAATAGATTTGCTGGCCCGAGTGCGTTCGGGAAGTTGCCGCAGATGCTGGATTCTGGATACTGGATGCGAACTTAAGCACTTGGCATCCAGCATCGGTTTCGTTTGCTTTCGTCTATGGAGTTACGGGTAAAACGCGCGCCTCGAATTGATCTCGAAATTACTGTGCCGGGCGATAAAAGCATTTCGCATCGCGCAGTAATCATCGCGGGCCTCTCGAATGGGGTGTGCACTCTGCGGGGATTTCTTCCCAGTGAAGATTGCATGCACACGGTAAACGCAATGCGCGCTTTGGGCATTAAGATCGAACAGCCTGAGCCGACCACGTTAATCGTTCACGGGAAAAAGCGAGTCCTTACTGCACCTAAAAACGAGCTTAATTGCGGTAATTCGGGTACAACCATGCGGCTTCTCGCCGGTCTGCTGGCAGGACAAACATTTGAAAGTCGCCTGGTCGGGGACGCGGGACTGTCGCGACGCCCGATGGATCGCGTGATCGCGCCGCTCTGTGAGATGGGCGCGAGCATCGTTGCCGAAGGGCCGGAACAAACAGCGCCGTTGCGCGTCCGCGGCGGCTCGCTGCGTGGAATTCATTATCGCCCGTCGGTGGCAAGCGCGCAGGTCAAAGGTGCGTTGCTGCTGGCTGGTCTTTTTGCCAGGGGCAAGACCACCGTCGAAGAGCCGTTACCGACGCGAAACCACATGGAAAAGATGTTCAATTATTTCCTGGTGCGGACTGCAACTGAAGAGGCTGGCAGTGTCACCGTATTCGGCGACCAGGTGCCGGAGTCGCGCGACTTTGCCATTCCCGGCGACATTTCTTCAGCGGCTTTTTGGCTGGTTGCTGCCGCGGCGCAACGAAGAGGACATCTGCTTATCCGCGACGTTGGTTTAAATGATACACGAACCTCGTTGCTTGGTGTTTTGCTCCGCATGGGTGCGCAGGTGCGCGAGGCTGTTGAAGATGTCGATCAGCTTGAGCCGCGCGGAATTGTCGAAGTCACTGGTTTTCCGCTTAAAGGAACCGTCATCCAAGGCAAGGAGGTGCCACGACTTATTGACGAGCTACCGATTTTGTCTGTTGCAGGCGCTTTGGCAAACGGCAGGACGGTTATTCGGCAGGCAGGGGAATTACGCGTTAAAGAAACTGATCGCATTGCGGCAATCGCACACAATTTGCGCACCATGGGTACGCAAGTGGCTGAGCTGAATGATGGACTCGAAATTAGTGGGCCGGCACCCCTGCACGGTGCGCGCATGGCGAGCTTCGGTGATCATCGTATCGCGATGGCGTTTGCCATAGCGGGTTTGTTTGCTGATGGGGAAACCATTGTTCAGGACGCCGAATGCATTCGCGAGTCTTATCCCGGATTCGAAACGGTGCTTGAAGAGTTCACCAATCCGAAACGGATGCAGATCAGCACTCCGGTGATCGGTTCCCTCAGTCCCACTGCGCCTGAGGAAAGCTGAAATGGTAGGGACGCCGCGCTGTGCGGCGCAGCGCCCGACACTACCAGAAGTGCGCGTTGCGTTGCTGTGCGATGGGCGACTACAGTTAGGCCCTCGACTCTATGCGCCCTCTCCAACGAGATTTCCATCGGCAAGTTGCCATTGATGGTCCGGCTGCTTCTGGGAAAAGCAGTGTCGCGCGAGAGCTTGCCAGGCGGCTCGGCTTTATCTACGTCAACTCCGGTGCCATTTATCGAGCGATCACCTGGTACCTGCTGCAAAAAGGCGTCCATGCAGAAAAGAGCGACCGCATCGCCCACGCTCTCGAATCAGCAGCGATTACCTGCTGTCTTCAGGACAGCGAGTCGCGGATCCTGATCGATAATGTCGATCCCGCGGACCATTTGCGGGATGATCGTGTGAACGAAAGTGTTGCTCGCGTTAGCAGGCTGCCGTTGGTCCGCCAAATTGTCGGGCAGAAACTGCATGAATATGCGCGCAACCACGACTTGGTCGTGGAAGGACGGGACATTGGTTCCGTGGTTTTTCGCGAGACCCCTTACAAATTTTATGTTGATGCTTCCCCCGAGGTGCGTCTCCGGCGTCGTGCCGCACAAGGAGAACGCGACGAAATCACGCTGCGCGATCACGCCGATTTTTCACGACCTGTTTCACCACTTGTCATTGCCGAAGACGCGCATGTCATCGACACGTCACGTCTTACAATCGAGGGAGTCGTTAACAAAATCATCGTACGGCTTAAGCAAATGGGTCTGCAGATTTAGAGATTGAATAAAGAGGAATCGCTCAGTCACTAAATCGCGAGCTCGTTAGATGAATTTCTACTACTGGCTTGGTTATCACTTTTCTCGTCTCGTCGGCCGATTGTTTTTTCGTTTTCGCGTAGTTCATCGGGAACGCATGATTCAGAGCGGGCCGGTGATTCTCGCCATGAACCATCAGAGTTACCTCGATCCGCCGCTCGCCGGGACTACGTGCGATCGGGCGATATACTTTCTGGCCCGGCGAACACTCTTGGACGCGCCGCTGCTTGGCTGGCTGTTGCCAAAGCTGAATGTAATCCCAGTTAATCAAGAAGGCGTGGATCGTGGTGCCATTAAGGCTTTGATTCGTGTTCTGAAGGCAGGAAACGGGGTGTTGGTTTTCCCTGAAGGCTCGCGCACGCTCGATGGTAAGTTGCAGCCAGCCGAACCGGGATTGGGCCTCGTGATTGCCAAAACGCTCGCGCCAGTCGTGCCAATGCGGATCTTTGGCGCCCACGAAGCCCTGCCCCGAGGCGGCGGCGGTTTGCACTTTGTGCCAATTACCATCGTGATCGGAGAACCGATTTTTTTTACGGCAGCCGATGTCGGGCCGCCGGGAAAGAGCCTCTATTGGCGACTAAGCGAGCGCGTTGTGGATGCAATTGCGGCGCTGCGCCCGAACTGACGCGGCCTTGCGCTTGTGGGATCGACTTCGATACTAAGGCGTGAATTCAGACAAGCCGCCTCTCGAAAAATCCCAGCCATCCCGGGTCTCAAAGGGCGTTGTTGTAGTGATGCTCATCATTATTGGGGCACTGGCCTCATTGGCTGTCTTCGCCAATGTCCAGCGTTTTCGGCGTGGGCAGGTGGAGACGGTCGTTGTCAGACCGGCAACTTCACCACCGCCGCCGGCGCGTTAAGTTTCCTTTGACTAGCTCTTGGCCGTCCGTTTTCTTCATCCGAATTACAGAAGACCAGTTACAGTTTACTCCTGATATGAAAAAACTTTTTGTCCTGTCGATGCTCATCTCTTTTGCGATCGTTTGCTCTTGCCAAAAACAAGATTCGGCGGTTGAACAACAACTTGCTCAGCTGAAAGCAGAGCTGGACGCCGCGAGAAAGCATTAGATGAACGAGAGAAAGCGTTGGCCGAAAGAGAAAGAGCCACGGCCAGCCGCCGGGTGAAGCCCGCGGACGTTCAGCCACAGGGCACGATTCGCGACCCCGCGCAGGTGAAAGCTGAAAGAGACAAGAGAATACAACAGCTCCCACCCGAGCTTCAGTTGCAGGGTCTGATTGCCGACCCCTCGCGGGACAAAGCTGACAAAGACAGCCGAATGCAAGAGAGACTCGCTCAAAGACAGCGTCGGATGGAAGAATTACAAAAAGCGAGGATGTCTCGCGCAGTTAAATCTTTTGCGGCAGAGGCCACGTCGCCAACTCCATCTCCTGCGGTACAGGCTACTTCGCCGTCTCCTTCGCCTACGCCTGAGTAAATTCGAGCCGTTATTTACGCGCCTCGGCCAAAACTGGCCGGTAACTTGCGCCTTGGCTGGCAAGCTCGCGAGCGTATTGGAGCGTGTCGATGGAATCGACATTCTTGTCGCGGCGGATAGCTTTGATTCTCGGGAAACGCAGTGCCAGTCCACTGGCGTGACGCGTGCTGGGTTGGATGGAATTGAAGGCGACCTCGAGCACGACATCTGGTTTCACTGTACGATACCGCCCGTGATCGGCGATCGTGTTCTGTTTGAAGTGCTCGGTTAATTCTGCAATCTCGGCATCGGTCAATCCGCTGTAAGCTTTGCCAATGGGCAAAAAGTCGCCAGTGACTTCATCGCGCACCGCGAAGGTGTAATCGCTCAGGACATTATTGCGCTTGCCATGGCCAAGCTCTGCCGCGACCACCACCACATCCAGTGTCGCCAGCTCTTTTTTGAGTTTAAACCAGAACATCCCCCGGGTGCCGGGTAAATAAAAGCTCTCCGGGTCTTTGATCATCAGACCTTCATTCAAACGCTGGCGAGCCTGTTGAAACGTTTGTTCAATCTCGGCGGCAGAATGGGCGGGGATCACTCTCGCAATTTGGAATTGTGAAGGTAAACGCAGGCCATCGAGGTGTCTTCGTCGCTCGCGCAACGGAGTTTTCACCAACGACTGCCCGTTCAGCCAAAGAAGATCAAAGATGACAAACGCGACCGGCACGTCCGCCGCCGCGCGCGCGAATAGATCTGTGCCGTCACTTGTGCGGCCGAGTCGCCTTTGCAGATCGAAAAAGGTGAGCCTGCGATCTTCCTGGAAGGCGATAATTTCACCGTCGATAATCAGCTCTTCCTGGAAGTTCCTGGCTTGATCGGCCAGCTCGGGAAACTGACTGGTGATGCGCCGCAAATCGCGCGAGAAAATTTCAACGCGTTGTGCGGCGCGATGAAGCTGCGCGCGAATGCCGTCGAATTTGTCTTCCAAATAAACCGTGGCGCGCATTGATAAGGCCGCCGTCCGATCGGTGTCTGTCGCGCCAGCAAACCGTTCCCACACGGCTTCAGCAGTCGGTTGAGGAGTCGCAAGCATGCACTTGATCGGACGAAAGAGCGACAGCTCCGCCCGATGCAGTTCTTTTCGTGAAGCGAGCAGCGCGGTCTGGCCAATGTCGCCTGACAGCATGTTGGCCTCTCTTACTTCTTCGAGGGGAACATCAAATGCCTTCGCAATCGCCTCCTCGACCAAACCCTCGCGCAATCCGATGCGCAGGTCACCGGTCAAGATTTTAACGACGTACTCGCCTTCGCGCGGGGACAAGATCGACAGTCGATTTTGCAGCAGTTTTGCCTTCGCGTTGGGGCCGCGGGCGCGATGGAGATTTTCGAACAACTCGCGCGAGTCACGGATACTGAATAGTTGCGGCGCTGTTCGCCCATCGAGGATTTCGAACGCGCTCCTGCCAGCATCGCCGTGGGCGCTGGCGATGCGATGAAGTTCCGTGTCGTCGATGTGGGTGGCGGCTTGCAGCGGGCAAATGCTCTTGCGGTAAAGTAGAGGGTCGCGATCGGAAGCTGCTCGCTCGTCAGGCCGCGCAAGTAATCGGCAAGCAGTCGAATTTTCTCCAGCTTTGCCGGAGTCGCAGCGATCGCTTCACCGATATTCGCAAACGCGAGAAACTCGGATTGCGGAGGCGAACGGTAAGGACGGCGCGCTGCCCCGTCCGGACATCGCAGCGCGATGTCCCTACCTCCAAGATCCAACTCCATTTGATTTTCCTCGGTCAATGCCCAGGCTTCGGTGCCGCGCATGCGGAGATCACTGGCAAACTCGGCGGCGAAACCATGGAGTGTAAACACTCGTCGTGGCCGTACCAGTCCCACGTAGCGAATCAAATCGTCATAATCCGCGTGATCCGAAAGAGGAAATGCGGCATCGACTCCGTAGCGATAGATCGCATTTGGATCGACCGCCCAGCCGCTGATCATTGCCACGCGTCTGTGCGGGATTTTTTCCAGCATCTGCGAACGATTTGTGCTCGGTGGGCAGATCAAAACTTTTCCTGCAACCTCATTCGCATTGTACCGCACGTAGTTGCAAAACGACTGGCCGAACTGCTCGTAGATGCGCGTCATCCGATAAACCGAGCCGTGCAGCATGGGCGTTAGGCCCGCTCCATCAAGCGAACACAATATCTCCTGAGCTTTGCCTAACGAGTAGCCCAGAAGCACCGGCACTTGGGCGGCTTCGATTGTTTCGCGGCAGAACGCGACTATTTGGTCAATGACTTGCTCCGTTGGGGGAAATCGATAGCGCGGCAGACCGAATGTGGTCTCCATTATGAGTGTATCGGCGTGGCGCCACTGCGCCCGTTCGGCGGATTTTCCGGGACGCAGCTTGAAATCTCCCGTGTAAAGGAGCGTTTCGTCGCCGGCAAAAAGGAAACATTGCGCCGAGCCAAAGATATGGCCGGCGGGCAACAGCATCAGATCCAGCCCATCCACGGTTCTCTTTTCGCCAAATGGCAGAATGTGTTCGGTGCGATGACCCGGCATTCGGTGTTGAAGCAAACGCGAGGTCCGCTCGGAAAGGATGATCTCCTCGTGAGGCGCTATGTGGTCGCTATGCGCGTGCGAAATGAAAGCGAAGGGCTTTGCGTCCCACGGGTCCAGCCACAAATCTTGTTCCGGCAAGTAGACACCGCGTTCGTAACGAACTTCGATCATTTAAAAAGAAGTTTACTTTCGGATTCGAGGGAGTTCCATAGGACCTATAAGACCTATGAGATACAGGGAAATGAGGGTTGCCGCCGCTCTGATCTTACTTGCCCTCTGCGCTTCCAGTGAGGGAGCTCCTCGTGAAGAACCAAGAATCGTCGAAAAAGTGACACCGCTCCCGGTTGCGTTAGACAAAGATTTCGAGTTTCGAAAAATCAAGCTTTTCTTGCTGAGTGAGAAAGCGCCAACGGCAAGTCAGCGCGCGCGGCAGACGACGAGCACGCTTGGCGCGAAGTCGACGTCGCCGAGCCAGAAAGTCGCGACGCTTCAGGACGCTCCGATCACTTTTGAGCGCCAATACCGGCTCTTCGGGGCGGTGACGGTGCTCGACCAACGTCAGCGTTTTGGCAATTACTTCGATTTCTTTTGGCGGGCCAAGCGGCCCTCCGACGTCACAGTGCGTCTGGAGTATCGCCAGGAAAAATTACACGAACACGTCCAAGCACAGGAGATTAGCTATCGAAACGTGCGTGGCACCCGTAAAACGGAATTCAAGGTCATTGGCGACGATTACTTCGATGACGGCCGCGTGATTGCGTGGCGGTGCCTGTTAATCGCTAACGGCCAGATCGTGGCCGAAAACCGCTCCTATATGTGGGAGTAGTGTGCGCGGTGCGCGGTAGTCAGGCCGGCCGCTTTCTTGGTCTTGGTTGCGGTCGAGCGCGTTGCAAAGGCCACTCTTCGCTGAATGCGACCCTTGGTGGCCTGCGTTTCGAATCAAATTTTGGGAGCTGCTGACATCCTGTGAGGTTTGACAGGATGCCTTTTGGGCTGGTATCCTTTTAAGGAGTAACTGTGGATTCATCTATTCAAGTAGGGGTAAGCGGCCCGACCGTATGGGTGAGAGTGGAGGGGAAAGGTAGTTTCCTCAATAGTGGCAACCTCAAGGAGTTCGCCCGCCAGATGCTGGACCGGGGCTATCGCGAATTTGTGGTGGACCTGGCGGATTGCGCCATGATGGATTCCACGTTCATGGGAACGATGGCCAGCGTGGCGTTGCGCTTGAAGGAGCTCGGCCAGGGTCATCTTCACATCGTTCACTGTGGGAACCGCAGCCAGGAACTTCTCTCCGGCCTCGGCCTCGATCAGATATTTGATATTCACGGCAATGGCGCGAGGGCGCCTGACTATGAAGCGCTCGAGCGAACCCACAAAGACCAGTCGCCAGCGACCCAAAAAAAGGAGCAGGCAGAAACGATGCTGGAAGCGCACGAGGCGCTTTGCGAGGCAGCGCCGGAAAATCTCCTTCGCTTTAAGGACGTTCTCGATTTCTTAAGACAAGACCTTCATCACGAGACGTCCTCGAAGTAAGCTGGCCATTGGTCATGTGGCCGACTCTTCTCCTCGGACTGCTTGTCGCGTCTATTGCCGGGTGGATTATTACCACCTACCTCCAGGCACGGCGGATTCGCAGACTCGAGCGTTCTCATGAGGAGATCCAAGTCGAAGAAACGCTCGTTTTCGATTTCCTGCACGGCCTCGGCGAAGCGTTCCGGGAAACCATTCGACCCCAGGAACTCCATCGGCTCATTGTCGAGGGCGCTACGCGCATTCTCGACGCGCACGGCGGAGCGCTTTATGTGACCGATCGCACGGGCGCGAAACTTACGCCGGCTTTTATCTCGAAGGGATGTCCGCCGCTGGTGGATATTTCGCCGAATATGTTGCAACAAGCGGCCGCCAATCCCACCGCTCTTGAGAGCTTTCTCCGGCTGCACACGGTCGGCCCGGGTGAAGGACTGATCGGGCGCGTCTGGCAAACGGGGCAATCCGTTTGCTTAAACGAGTTCTCGGAAGCGCCGGAGTTGGCGAAATTGCGTGGCAGCGCTTTTGGCATCTCGTCGATCGTGGCGGCGGCGCTGCGCTATGGAAATCAAGATCTGGGCGTGCTGGTGCTCGCCAACAGTCCAATAGGTGCGCCGTTTTCGCAGGCTGATTTTGTCGTTTTTAAATCGATCGCTGAGCAATCTGCCTTTGCACTCTACAACGCCATCATTTACTCGATGGCGAACGAAAAGAAGCGGCTGGATCACGATCTTGAGATTGCCCGGGACATTCAGCGTATTTTGCTTCCGTCGGAAGCGCCGGCCATTGATGGATTTCAGATCAGCGGCATCAATGTGCCAGCCCGCCAGGTGAGCGGCGATTATTTCGATTATATCCAGGTCGATGAAGAGCGCCTCGGCGTGGCCATCGCAGACGTTTCGGGAAAAGGCGTGCCCGCGTCGCTCATCATGGCGATTTGCCGCAGCGTTTTGCGCGCTGAGGCGGCTCGGAACCCGTCTCCCGCGGATGTTTTACGAAAGGTGAATCGTCAGCTCTATCCCGATATCAAGGAAGACATGTTCATCAGCATGGCCTATCTCATTCTGGACCACCAGCGCAATGGCGTTACCCTCGCGCGCGCCGGACACGATGCGCCGTTACTTTACCGGCGGCAGTCGCAAACTGTTACGCCGGTAAAATCTCCGGGAATGGTCGTGGGAATTGACAGCGGAAGCGTGTTTGATAGGCTGACGGTGGACTTCGCCGTCCCGCTCGAGCGCGATGATTGCCTCGTCCTCTACACCGATGGTGTGACCGAAACGCTAAATACTGAGGGAGACGAGTTCGGTCTCGATCGCATGATGGAATCGGTCCGCGCCAGCGCGAACGATGGCGCACAGGCAATCGTAAAGAGAATCATCGAGGCGGTACGCGATTTTACCGGTTCGGCACCTCAAAACGACGACATCACGTTGATTGCGATCCGCAAAACATGAAAAAAACTCCTATTTCTAAACAAAACGAACAAACGAAGGTATCGGCGTCGGTAGGAGCGACGCCTTCATCTGCCGCGCGTGCGCCTGTAACGGGCAGCGAGCCAGCGGAGCCAGAAGATCCAATGGCCGGCTTGCAAGCCGATCTCGACCGGTTCCGCGATCTGGCATTGCGAAGTCAGGCTGATTTCGAGAATTATAAAAAACGCTCTGCACGCGAAAAGGAGGAGGCGATCAAGTACGCCAACAGCGCGTTGCTCGAGCGGTTAGTGGCAATTATCGATAATTTTGAGCTTGGTCTCGCGGCTGCAAAAGAACAGGGCGAACAATCGCCGATTTATTCCGGAATGGTTCTCGTCCAAAAACAACTTAACGATTTGCTGGCCGAAAATGGACTGCACCCGATCGAGGCCGAGGGCAAAAAGTTTGATCCAAACGTGCATGAAGCAATTGCACATGAGCCGAGTGATCAAGTTCCCGAAGGGTTTGTGCTGCGCCAGGCCCGCCGCGGCTATCGATTTAAAGACCGATTGCTTCGGCCGGCAAAGGTGGTCGTTTCCAGCGGACCGGGAAAATGACGGAGGCTTCTTGCCTCTCAGTCCCATCAAACCCATTAGTCACATAGACTTGTAGCCATATGGCCACCACGAACAAACGCGATTACTACGAGGTGCTGGGCGTTGGACGAAGCGCCACCGAAGAGGAGGTCAAGCGCGCGTATCGCAAACTCGCGGTCCAGTTTCATCCAGATAAAAATCCGGACGATCCGCACGCCGAGGAAAAGTTCAAGGAACTGGGCGAAGCGTACGATGTCCTCATGGACCCGGACAAACGCGCTGCCTACGATCGGTTCGGCCACGCAGCGTTCGCCCCGGGCGGCGTCGGTTTCGGTCGCGGCGCGTTCCATGATCCATTCGAGATCTTCCGCGAAGTATTCGGCGGGGGCGGTTTTGGCGGCGGAATCTTCGAGACGTTCTTTGGCGGGGGCGGTGGCGCGCGCACAGAAGATCGGCGCCGCGGGTCAGATCTGCGTTACGACATGGAAATCAAACTGGAGGAGGCAGCTTTTGGCGCCGAGAAGCAAATTGAGATCGAGAAACTCGACACGTGTGACAAGTGCCAGGGCAGCGGCGCGGAACCCGGTTCGCGCAAGATTAGCTGTCCCACCTGCGGCGGCCGCGGCCAGGTAGTCAGTTCACGTGGATTTTTTCACATTTCGCAGACATGTCCCCGCTGTCACGGCACCGGTGAGATTATTGAAAAACCGTGCCAGAAATGCCGTGGCGAGGGGCGGGTAGAAAAATTAACCCGGGTTAAGCTGAAGATTCCCGCTGGAATCAGGGAAGGGACCCGGCTGCGTTCGTTAGGCAACGGGGAAGCCGGCATTGGCGGTGGTCCACCAGGCGACCTTTATGTGGTCATCCACATCAAGGAACACAAAATCTTTCAGCGTGAAGGCGACGATCTGTATTGCGAGGTGCCAATCCCGTTCTCCAGTGCGGCCTTGGGCGGCGAAATTGATGTGCCGACGCTGGAAGGCAAAGCACATCTCAAAGTGCCAGCCGGGACGCAAAGCGCGCAGATGTTCAAAATGCGCGGCAAAGGAATCGTGAACGTCAACAGCCGTGGCCATGGCGATTTGTTCGCGCGTCTCATTGTCGAGGTGCCATCGCGCTTGAATGCCGAGCAACGTCGCAAGCTGGAGGAGTTCGCTGCGCTTTGCGGCGAGGAAAACACTCCAATGCGCAAAAGTTTCTTCGAGCGCGCCAAGGAATTTTTCAAGTAAGCGTCGCCGTTTCCGTGCTTCACAGTGCTGTCAAACTGATCGAATGTCCGCGCGACGCCTGGCAGGGTCTGAAGCGGCAAATCCCCACGGACCTGAAGGCGCGTTACCTGCGCGCGCTCATCGGAGCGGGGTTCAAGCACATCGATGGTGTAAGTTTTGTCTCTCCCAAAGCCGTCCCACAAATGGCGGACAGCGAGAAGGTGCTGCAGCAAATCGATGTGCCTGGCGACGTCGAAATCATCGGCATTGTGGTAAACGAGAAAGGCGCCGAGCGCGCGATTGCCACCAAAAAAGTTGCCACCTTGGGTTTTCCTTACTCCATCTCTGAAACGTTTCTGCGCAAAAACCAAAACCAAACGCTCGAAGACGGCTACGAAGTTTTGCAATCGGTTAAAGCCAAAGCTGACAAGGCAGGGCTCGGCATGGTCGCTTACATTTCCATGGCGTTCGGAAATCCGTATGGCGATCCGTGGAATGAGGATGAAGTGTGCCAGGCAGTAAAGAAATTAGTCGGCATTGGTATTCAATCCATTTCGCTCGCTGACACCGTCGGTGTTGCTAGCGCTGATCTGATTCGCCGTGTGGTCCAATCGGTCAAAAACCAATACACCGATTACGACATTGGCGTGCATCTTCACAGCAGGCCTGAACAAGCCGTAGCAAAAGTGCTGGCCGCTTATGATGCGGGTTGCCGTCGCTTCGATTCGGCCATCGGTGGCCTTGGTGGGTGCCCATTCGCGCAGGACGCGCTGGTTGGAAACATTCCTACAGAGAATGTAATTGCAGCGCTTCAACAGCGTGGGGTAGAACTGCCGATAAGTAAATCGCTGAGCGACGTGTTGGCGCTGAACTCGCTTATCGCATCCAGCTACCAGTAAAGAATTCGGGTTGCTCGCCCTATTCAGGTCACATGCACCGCTTCTATATCTCGCCGGAAAATTGGGACCCGCGCGCGCTCGCGTTGACTGGATCGGAGGCTCACCATGCGCGCGACGTCCTGCGCATGAAAGCCGGGGAGAAACTTGTTCTCTTCAATGGACAAGGACGCGAAATCACCGCGGAAATTGTCGATCTTAGCGGCGACAAAATTGGGTTGCGAAAATTGCACGAAGCGGAAACGGCCGTGCTGCGCTGCCGGATCGTTCTGGGGCAGGCGATTCCAAAAGGAAAAAACATGGAGTTGATCGTGCAGAAGGCCAGCACTTGAAGAAGATCCTCGCAGATTATGCGAGTGAACATCAACATCGTCCTCGGAACGTATTGATGCTTGTTGGGCCGGAAGGCGATTTCACGCCCGCGGAGCTTGCACTTGCGCGACGGCATGGGTGCCGGCCAATCACGCTCGGTCCGATCATCCTGCGAGTGGAAACTGCGGCAATCTATTGCCTGAGTATTCTCTCCTACGAACTGCTGATTGAGTCAGGCGGTTGAAAGTGGAACGGCTACTCGGCCATTGCCGTTTCGACGGCGGATTCGCTGGCAGGAGTAGATGCGGGGGCAGTCTGGTCCGGCGGCGCGGGTTGGATTGAAACAATCGTAAATTGAGCGGCGGCGCCGTGCTCAGTGTTTAAAGGAACAGTCTCGCCAATTTCGTGACCGAGCAGCGACTGGCCAATGGCGGTTTGATAAGAAATGATGTGCCGGTCGGG
>WNGR01001488.1_pt1 | contig 26235 bp, 30 predicted proteins | sample 5407581 | NCBI WGS metagenome assembly WNGR01 (sample SAMN13153383, study PRJNA577476) | soil metagenome | isolation source: 80 cm soil or saprolite under Garry oak tree replicate 2 | place: USA:California | collected 2016-06-15
CGCGACGTCTCGATTACCATCTTCACGGCTTCATCTTTGAATTCTTGTGAGAAGCTCTTCTTCGGTCTGGGCAAAATCTTCACCTTTCCAGATTGACCATCCTAATGGATGGCCTGTCCGGAAGGTTCGGGGCACCTCAATCTTCGGGGAAGGAAGAGAACTTGGCCGGGGTGTACCTGGGCGGGCTGGTCGAGGAGTGCGGCGAGCGCTTTGGTGATGGCTGCGGTGTAGGCGCGGTCTTGGGGGAAGGTTTTGGATGAGACGAGGATCAGGCCTGCGTGATTTTGGCTGGCGGCCCGGTATTGGGCGTCGAGCGGCATGAAGTCCTTGATATTGGTGGTGACCAGCGCGCGGCCGGTGGTTGTGGCGTAGGCGAGGATTTGGTCGTCAGGGAAGGTGACGAGCGCTGGGTCGGTTACTACGGCGAGCACGTCGTGGCCCGCGGCGCGCAGTTGCTCGGCGATAAGGCCAGAGAACATCTGATCCAGCAGCAGGGGGCAGCTCATGTACTACCCGGCGAGCAAGTCGCGCTCACGCCGCCATGCGCCCTCGGCGAGATCCTCGGCCGTGTCGGCGGCGGTGATCTCTGCGTCGATCTCCTCAGGGTAGGAGGCCCAGTACCGGATGGCGATGCGGAGGAGGCGCAACGGGATGCCGGTGTTGTCGGTCACGAGGGCTAGCAAGTCGTCTTCGGCTAGGCCAGGTTCTGCGGTGCGGGCGGATTTAATCGCACGGACAACTTCCCAGACATCGGGGCCGCTGGCTAGGCCTGCGCGGCGTCCGGTGGGGCCGGGCCGGAAGACGATGCCAGGGTGTTCGCTCATCCGCAGAGCTTCATCGACGAGCCGGTTCGCGGCGGAGGACAAGGACATGCCGGGGTTGGCGGTGACGAAGGCCGAAAGCCGCTCGGCTACGGAAGTGTCGAACCGCACAGGTGTCGCGGCGCGCTTGCTCATGACTACATGGTAGTCGCTTGATGGCGCATTGGCGATCCGTGTCAGCTGGTGCTGCGGGCGGTCGTATTCTGGCCTGGCGCCGCCGGTCGCCGCGGCGCCGCTGGCGGCGCCCGGACTTGCACCGCGCCTCCCACCGCGGCACGAGGTCGGTGACAAGCTCGCCAAGGTGCCCCCGTGACAGCCCGCAGAAGGCCGAAGGGGACATGGCCACGCGGGCCGACCAAGGTTCACACTCCGGCAACCTAGTGGGCCACCAGCACGTCACCGCCTGCGTGAAGACGCCGTCAGGCGGGCTGCCACAGCTCGACCCGATTGCCCTCGGGATCGGTGACCCAGCCGAACCGGCCGACGCCCTCCATCTCCTGCGTCTCCGTAGCCACGACCGCTCCCTTGGCGCGCAATTGCGCGAGCAACGCATCCAGGTCGCGGACCCGGAAGTTGAGCATGGCCTGCTGGGCGCGGGACCCGAAGTAGTCGGTCTCGGACTCGAACGTCGCGAACACCGTCAGCCCCGGTTCCTGACGCCACAGGCCGTTCTCATCGGCGTCCAGGCCCAGGCAATCGCGATACCACGCGCCCAGGGCCACCGGGTCGGCGGCCCGCATGAAGTATCCACCGATTCCAAGCACACGTTCCATGCCGCCATCTTGCCAGGGCGGCGATCGGGCGGGCTGGCACCACACCATCGCCCGCTTCACCCCTTCTCAACCGCGGAGGAACTCGTAACACTGCCCGCCGATCGCGACCAGCTCAGGTTCCCGGGAAGGCTGCTCCTTCACCTGCTCCGGCGCGCGGGTGGCGGTGCACGACAAGGCAGGCGATCACTGCGGCCGCCGCCACGAGCGCTAGTGCGATGAACGGGAAGGCGTTGTAGGGGGCGGGCTGCCCGGGCTGGCACAGCTCGACAAACGGGACGATCAGGGTGATGGCCCCAAGGGCCGGGATCGCCACATGGCGCAGCGGCGAAAACGAGTCCCGGTGGCGGCGCCACATGAACACGGGAAGGGAGAGCATCGTGAGGAAGTAGACGAACAGGATCACGATCGTCGCCATCGTCGAGCATTCGGCATACAGGCCGACCGGGTTCATCGATCCGGTGTCCCCGGTGATGAGGCGGGACACCCACCAGGCCCCGATGATCCCCAGCCCGGCGGCCGCCATGAAAAGCAGCGCATTCACCGGCGTGCCAGACCGCGGGCGGACCTGGCCGAGCCTTGCCGGGAGCAGCCCCGTCCGGCCGCCGTCGAAGAGCATGCGCGATTGGGAATCCGCTCCGGCGACCAGGGTGGCGAGCACGGAGACGATTCCGGCGACCCACGCCAGGACGGCCGCTCCGCCGAGATAGTGATCGGCCACCGTCAGAAACGGGACCGATGAGCGGCCAATGGAGGAGACGTCATAGCCGAAACCGGTAATGGTCGCGTAGGCGAAGAAGACAAGCAGGGCGGCCGCAATCGCCACCGAGATGTACAGAGCCCTTGGTACGGTGCGCCGTGGATTGCGGGACTCCTCGGCGAGCGCGGGGCCGTTTTCCCATCCGATGAACATGAAGAGGGCCAGCGGGAAGCCTGCCGAAAGGCCGGCCAGGCCACCGTTGAGGTGCGCCCAGGAGAACGGTATGCCCGACAGAGCCGCACGCTGATCGACGAGGACAAGGAGGCAGACCGCGACCATGATCGCCACCTGAACGAGCACGGCCGCGCCCACCGCGGTGGTCGACAGCTTGACCCCGCGTGCGGTGAGCCAGATCGCGCCAGCGGTCAGGACGAGGGAAAATGGCCCCCACCAGGGATGCCATGAGGTGTATCGCGAGAAGGTCATCGCCACCAGCCCACCCGCCATGGTGAACACTGCCGCGATGGCGACGGTGTACCCGACGGTGACCAGCAGCGCCGTGGCGGCACCGGCTCTAGCCCCAGCGCGGTTTCCACATACGTGATGAAGCTCCCCGCCGAAGGCTCCGCCCTGGTGAACTCGGCCACCGTAAAAGCCAAGAGCGCGACCGCCACGACGGCGGCGAGGATCGTCAGCGGCGCGGCGACACCGGCGGTGACCGCGATCACTCCGAACCCGAAGTAGAAGTCAATCCCCGGCCCGATGTTCGCGACCGTCGAGGCCGTCACGTCGGCGGTGCCGAGCTGGCCGGACTTAAGGTGGTCTCCGCCCTGGCTCACCACGTCTCCCCCGCCGGCGTTGCTCTTGTCCGGCTGCGGCAGGTTTATGCGTTCAGGTGGTCGATGTCCACAGGCGGCAGGTCGTGCACTTGGTGCTTAGTGACATTGAGCCGGATACCGTCGGCGATCCCGGTCACGGCGCTGATCGGGATAGCCACTTCCTTGCGGCCCCACAAGTGGCCTTCTTGGAGAAGCACGTGGGTCACATGATGGTTGCGAGGGTCGATGACGAGCCCTTCGACCTGCCCGATCTCGCCATCGGTGGCATGGACGCGCTCGCCGCGGCGCACCGCCACCTCACCCAGGGGGACGGTGTCGTACGTGACGGTCTCTGAGACTCCAGTGACCATGTCGCCTTCCAGCCCAGCGCCGCTGCCCAGGCTGGAGTATGGCCAGGCAAGGACCTGTTCGGGGCCGTAGGCCGCGTAGCCTCTGGTTCCCGGCACGAACTGCGTCTGTTCGGCGGTGTCGAGGTTCTCGAAGTCCGCGCGGGTGCAGCGGAGCCGGATCTCGCCGCCGGTGGCGTCGACAAGGTCGAGGGGGACAAGTCGGCCGAGCCCTAGGCGGCCCTTCGGCTCCACCACCAGATGGGTGAGTTCACCAGCGACCGGGTCGATGACCACGCGGCTCACCTCACCACAGACTCCATCGGTACAGCTGGCGTCGGCCCCGATCGTGAACGGCGTTGTCTTTGCCATAGCCACCCTCCTAGCCTCATTGGACACTAGCGCCAACCCGGTCAGCGGCTGGGCCCCCCGACCTCCGGTCAAGAGCTGGCCATGACTGCGCGGTCATTCGACAGTCATAGCCGATTCCGCCGTTGGCCGCCGGTGTGCTCTTCCGCGGGCGAAGCCGCATACTCTGGGCATAGCCAGGCGGAGAGCGTCCCCGCCGGGGTTTCATGGGGAAGGGACCGTGCCGCTTTCTGAGCATGAGCAGCGCCAGCTCGAGCAGATCGAGCGGGCGCTTCGCGCCAGTGACCCGCGGTTGGCTGACACCGCGCATGCCACCGACCCGCGGGTGCACTACAGGCGCCGGGCCGTCGGGGCGGCACTGGGATTCTTGATCGGCATCGGGCTGCTGTTCGCCGGGCTCGTGATCAATGTCATCCTGGTCGCGATCGGGGGCTTTGCGGTCATGTTCGCCTGCAGCCTGTGGGCAGTGACCAGCTACCAGCGCATGACCGCCATCACCACCGGAAGGGTCCCTGCCCAGGCCGGGCGCTTTGGCAAGAAGCGGCGCCTGGCCAAGGGCCCGCGGGCCGGTAAGCAGGCGGGATCTGGGCTCATGGGGCGGCTCGAGGAGCGCTGGCTGCGTCGCCAGGAACGCGGCCGCTAACGCGATTCTCACTGAGCGAATCCCCGGTGCGGGGTCAGGTGAACCGTGGCGGGAAAGGGCCGCTCCGCCTGGGCAGGTAACCGTTTCGGGCGGCCGGCCCGGCGGAGCGCTGATGAGCCGGCGCTTAGCGGTGGCGTCGGCGCGCTGCAACGGAGTTACTGTCGATACAGGGATGCGGGCGGGCCGTGCACGTTCGCTCGGTAGGTGGGCTCGTGGCTACTGCGCCAGCTCCGGGAGTGACCATGGGGTCGTGGATTGCCTGGCTGATCGTGGCCGCGGTGCTGGGCGTCGCCGAGGTCATGACGACGACGCTGGCTTTCGGGCTGCTGGCCGTCGCGGCGGTGGTGGCGGCCGTCGTCGGCGGCGTGGGCCTTGGCCTGCCTTTCCAGCTTGTGGCTTTCGCCGTCGCGGCGGGGGCCGGTCTCGGCGTGGTGCGCCCACTGGCGGTCCGCCATATCCGGCAGCCTCCGCTGCTGCGGACCGGGACGTCCGCGCTGGTCGGGCGGTCCGCCATGGTGCTCGAGGAAGTCACGGCCCATGGTGGGCGGGTCCGCATCGGCGGCGAGGTCTGGTCGGCTCGCTCCTATGAGGAGTCCCAGGTCATCGTTGCGGGGTCCACCGTTGACGTCTTTGCGATCGAGGGCGCTACCGCGCTTGTTCATCCTAGGGAGTAGCCATGGCAGAAATAGCCGCGCTTGTCGCCGCCGTGATCGTTGTCCTGCTCATGTTCCTCCTGGTGGTCAAGACGGTGCGCATCGTGCCGCAGGCGCGGGCTCGCAACATTGAGCGTTTCGGCCGCTACCGCAAGACCTTGGAGCCGGGGATGAACTTCATCATTCCGTTCGTGGACCGGGTCAAGCCGCTCATCGACCTGCGCGAGCAGGTGGTGGCCTTCAAGGGGCAGCCGGTCATTACCCAGGACAACCTGGTCGTGCTGATCGACACGGTGCTGTTCTTCCAGGTCACCGACCCGCGCGCGGCCGACTATGAGATCGTCAACTACATCCAGGCGATCGAGCAGATCACCGCGACCATGCTGCGCAGCGTGATCGGGAACATGGACCTGGAGCAGACGCTCACCTCGCGGGACAAGATCAACAACATGCTGCGCGGGGTGCTTGACGAGGCGTCCGGCAAATGGGGGCTCCGGGTGACCCGGGTGGAGATCAAGGCGATCGATCCGCCCAAGAGCGTCGTGGACGCGATGGAAAAGCAGATGCGGGCGGAGCGGGAGAAGCGCGCGGCGATCCTCACCGCCGAGGGGCTGCGACAGTCCAAGATCTTGACCGCAGAAGGCGAGAAGCAAAGCAGCATCCTGCGCGCCGAGGGCGACAAGCAGAGCCAGATCCTGCGCGCCGAAGGCCAAGCGCAAGCGATCGGCACGGTGTTCCAGGCTGTGCATCTCAATGACGCCGACCCCAAGGTGCTCGCTTACCAATACCTGCAGACGCTGCCGCAACTCGCACGGGCCGAAGGGAACACGTTCTGGGTTATCCCGAGCGAGGTGACCACGGCGCTGAAGACGCTGAGCGGCGCATTCGGCGGCGATAGCACGAGCGCGCCGGCGGTGCCCCAGGCCGGGCCCGGGCAGGTGACCGGCGCCGCGGCCGCGGCCCTGGCAGCCGATGGGCCGGGACAATCCGGCCCGGTCGCGAACTGGGACCAAGCCAGGGCGGAGCAGGCGGTCGCGGAGGAGGCGGCCCGCACGAGGGAAGAGGTCGCACAGGTGGAGCAGGAAGTTGCGGCAGTCCAACAGCAGGTGGCCGAGGCGGAGGGAACCCGCCCGGCAAGGTGAGTGCTATTAATCGGACACTTACTCGACCATTGGCAGGGATGGGCCGATCGACGTAGATCAGGGCCGGATACCGGCAAGGGTCAGGCGGGCCCGTCTCGGCCCGTACTGCCGAGGCTGCGGCAGCGATTCGCTGGGCGGCGCGTTGCCACAGGGCGAAACCGGCGCGGCCGGCCTGCTCCGCCAGCTTGGCGGCACCCGCCGCGGCACCGGCAGCATCGCCAGCAGCCAGCCGCACTGGTACTACGCCGTTACGGGACCCCCGAACCCGTCCAGCCGGCGGTCGATCTCGGCGCCCATAACCTTGCAGTCGGTCGCCGGGTGGTCGAACCGGCACCACAGCGCGGCGGCCAGCAACCCGCGGGCGTGCTGTAGCTGAGCGATCTGCTCATCGAGGGCCTCAAGGCGCTGGCCGGCGATCGACTTCCACTCGGTTGCCGTGGCGGCATGCAGGATCCCGTAGATCTCGTCGAGGGTCAGGCCTATGTCCTGCATCATGCCGATGAAGACGAGGCGGCGGAGCGTTTGGATCCGGTACCGGCGCTGCCCTGACTGGCGCGCATCGGCGCTCAGCAGGCCGCGCCGCTCGTAGTAGCGAATGGTGGAGGTAGCGACATGGGCCCGGTGGGCCACCTCGCCGATCGTCATCAGTTCGGGCACGAAGCCACTTGACTTGAAGTCGGGTTCAACTGTCAAGCTCTGGCCATGACGACCGGGCAGCCCTCCGTCCCAAATCACCACGCCCACTACCCGGGCTTCGCCGGGCCGGCCGGATTCCTCGCGGCCGCCAGGATGGTGCTGGGCGGAGAGCGTAACGCCCGCCTGGCCGAGCGCGTCAGCGAACTCGCCGCGCGCGACGCGGTGGCCGACATCGGATGCGGGCCAGGTACCGCCGCCCGCCGTGCGGCCAGGCTCGGTGCTTCGGTCGTTGGGATCGATCCCGCGCCGGTGATGCTGCGGCTCGCCCGCTTCCTGACCCGGCGCTCCGCTCACGCAGTGCGCTACGCCGAGGGCAGCGCGGAGGCCCTGCCGTTGCCCGACTCGTCTGTATCGGTCGCCTGGTCCATCGCCTCCGTGCACCATTGGGATGACCTTGATGCGGGCCTGCTAGAGGCCCGGCGGATCCTGAAACCCAGCGGCCGGCTGGTGGCCATCGAGCGGCTGACCCGACCGGGCGCTACGGGCCTCGCCAGTCACGGCTGGACTCCCGAGCAGGCCAGCGCGTTCGCAGACCGCTGCCTTGCGCATGGCTTCACCGGTGCCAGGGTGAGCCGGCACGGCGGCGGCCGCAGAACAAAGGTGAGCGTCAGGGCCACTGCCCGATAAGAGCCGAAAGATCACCAGGGAATGGTGCGGCCACACCGGAATCCTTGCCGAGCCGGTGGTCCGGAGCGCGGAACGCTGCCGCCGGTGCCGTCGTGCGTCATGAGACCTTCTGCTTCCGGGCGGGCACCGGCCGGCGGGGGGCAGCCCCGCGTCACCGCGGCGTCCGACTCGGCTGATAGCAAGGAGGCATGACGGTCGGCCCAGCCCCGCGCGACGACGCGCCCCCCGCCCAGGAACCCGACGGCGCAATCAGGGCGGCGGCCGAGGAACGGCTGCGCGCGCTCGCCGGGCCGCGCGCGCGGCTGCGCGCCGACCAGTGGACCGCGATCAAGGCCCTCGTCGTGGACCGCCGCCGCGCCCTGGTCGTGCAGCGCACCGGCTGGGGCAAGTCCGCGGTCTACTTCGTCGCCACCGCCCTGCTGCGCGAGCGCGGCGCGGGCCCGACGGTGATCGTGTCGCCGCTGCTCGCGCTCATGCGCAACCAGATCGCCGCCGCCCAGGCGGCCGGCATCAGGGCCCGGACCATCAACTCGGCCAACGTCGAGGACTGGGACGAGGTGCACGCCGAGATCGAGGCCGGCACCGTCGACGTGCTGCTGGTCAGCCCGGAGCGGCTGAACAACCCGGGGTTCCGTGACCTCATCCTGCCCAGGCTCGCCGAGTCGGCCGGCATGCTGGTCATCGACGAGGCGCACTGCATCTCCGACTGGGGGCACGACTTCCGGCCCGACTACCGCCGCCTGCGCTCGGTGATCGCCGGGCTCACGCCGGACGTGCCGGTCCTCGCGACCACCGCGACCGCCAACGCCAGGGTGACCCGCGACGTGGCGGAGCAACTCGGCTCCGGCTGGCGCGGGCCCGGTGAACCGCCGCCGGCGCTGGTGCTGCGCGGCCCGCTGGACCGCGACAGCCTGCACCTGGGCGTGGTGCGGCTGCCCACCGCGCCGCTGCGGCTGGCCTGGCTGGCCGACCGGCTCGGCGAGCTGCCCGGCTCCGGCATCGTCTACACCCTGACCGTCGCCGCCGCCCATGACGTGGCCGAGTTCCTGCGGGACCGGGGATTCACCGCCGAGGCCTACACCGGGCAGACCGATCCGGAGCAGCGCCTGGCCATCGAGGACGACCTGCTGCAGAACAAGCTCAAGGCGGTGGTCGCGACCAGCGCGCTCGGCATGGGCTACGACAAGCCCGACCTCGGCTTCATCATCCATCTCGGCGCGCCGCAGTCGCCGGTGGCGTACTACCAGCAGATCGGCCGGGCCGGCCGCGGCGTGGAGCGCGCCGAGGTCATCCTGCTGCCGGCCATCGAGGACCGGGACATCTGGGCCTACTTCGCCAGCCTCGCCTTCCCGCCGGAACGCGACGTGCGGGCGGCTCTGGCCGCGCTGGCCGCCGCGGACCGCCCGCAGTCGCTCGCCGCCCTGGAGGCCCATGTCGACCTGCCGCGCAGCCGGCTGGAAATCATGCTGAAGGTCCTGGATGTGGACGGCGCGGTCCGCCGGGTGCCCGGCGGCTGGACCGCGACCGGCCAGCCGTGGGGTTATGACAAGCAGAGATACGATCGCGTCGCGGCTGAGCGGTCCCGCGAGCAGCAGGCGATGCTTGGTTACACAGGTACCGACGGCTGCCGGATGGAGTACCTGCGCCGGGAACTCGACGACCCGGAGGCGGCGCCCTGCGGGCGATGTGACAACTGCACCGGCGTGGCCAGCACGGCCAGCGTGAGCAGCCGCACCGAAGAATTCGCCAGGGACCGGCTGCGCCGCCCGGGCGTGACCGTGACCCCCCGGCGGCTCTGGCCGACCGGGATGGCGGCGCTCGGCATCGACGCCACCGGACGGATCCCGGCGGGCGTGGCGGCCGAGCCCGGGCGGAGCGTCGGCCGGCTCACCGACATCGGCTGGGGCGGCGCGCTGCGCAAGGTCCTCGCCGACGGGGCACCGGACGGGCCCGTGCCCGACGACCTGTTCGGCGCGGTGGTCACCGTGCTCGCCGCGTGGGACTGGGCGGAGCGGCCGGGCGGGGTGGTGACCCTGCCGTCCCGGTCACGGCCGCAGCTGATCGCCGCGCTCGGCGAGCGGATCGCGGCGGCCGGGAAGCTCAGCTACCTGGGCAGCCTCGGTTACCGGACCGGCGGGCCGCCGGGGCGCCAGTACAACAGCGCCCAGCGGCTCGCCGCGCTCTGGCGCACCCTGGCCGTGCCCGATGAGCTGAGCGCCGCGCTGGCCGGGTACGGCCAGCCGGTGCTCCTGGTGGACGACCGGATCGGCACCGGCTGGACGATGACGGTTGGCGCGAAGCTGCTGCGCGACGGCGGCGCCCCGGCGGTGCTGCCGTTCGTGCTCGCGGTCACCACCTGACGCCGCCCGGGACTGGCTGCCCGGGGCGGCTCAGCTCATGACGGGTTCGCCTCCAGTTCGCCGGTGCCGTCGATCTTGGCCTGCGGGAGCAGCACCGTGGCGCCGGCGAGCCGGCTCGCCACCAGGTAGGCGCCCCGGCCACGACGAATCCGACCAGCCAGGAGATGCCCGCCCCGCCGAGCACCGAGACCATCGGCCTGACGTACCGGGTCTGGTCCAGGAACGGGACCTGGGCGGCGAGCGCGAGCAGGTAGGGGATGATCGCCGTCCGGCGCCAGCCGCCGTAGCTGCCGGACGGGGTGAAGAACGACTTCACGTCGTAACGGCCCTTCCTCACGATGTAGAAGTCGATGAGGTTGATCACGCTCCACGGGACGAAGAAGTACAGCAGCACGTTGATGAAGTTCTCGAACGAGGTCAGGAACGTCTTGTAGCCGGACAGGGCCAGCACTGTGGCCGTGAGGATCACCGCGCCAGCAGCGACGCGCCGAACAGGACGGTCAGGGCCGGCTGGATGCGGTGGATCCGGTGGTAACCGAAGATGGCGAGCAGGACCGCCGGGATCGTAACGATGACGATCCAGACCGGGATGCTGACCGAGGAGACCAGGTGCGCTTCTTCGCGCCGCGGCGCACGGGAGATCACATGGGCCGGCCCGGGCCAGTCCGTCCGGGCCGGCCCGGGCCGGTGGGCTCGCCCGGGCCGGCGCGGACGGGCCTACCCGAGCGGTTAGCGGGTCTTGCCGATGCCGCTTCCGCCGGCCCGCCCGGGGCCGCCCGACACCGCGTCGGTCGGCATGCCGGGAACCTTCGGGCGGACGGCGATCACCGACGGGTCCGGTACCTGGTCATGCGGCTGCGCGTGCGACGGGACCGAGACGCGCTCGCTGATGTGGGTGACCAGCCGGGTCTCACCCCTGGTGGCGCTGATCGTCACGTCGTGGCTGGCGCGCAGTGTGGTGAGATTGGTGAACCCCTCATCACGGAGCAGCGTTTCCAAGCGCTCGACGACTTCGTGCTTCATGTGTTGTCTCCTGTCGGAAAAGGAATGGCTTACTTCTTGCCGTGCTGGTGACCGCGGCGCGCGCTACGGCAGCACTGCCACGGCGAGGTCGGTGTCCGCGTTCTCCGAGTGGTCGCCCTGGCTGGAGGTGCCCGAGCCGGGCAGGTAGTACATCGTGGAGAAGGTGAACGCGGCGAGCAGGGCCAGCTTGTCGTCCAGGACCTTCTGGACCTGGCCGATCGCCCCCGGCACGGCCTGGTTCAGCATGTCGTTGATGGCCCCGGTGCAGAATGGCCCGCCGCCGTCGTAGTTGTAGCTCCAGCCGTCCACGTACCCGCGCGCATGGCCGGTCGCGTCCAGGTACAGCACCAGGTAGTACGCGACGTTGCCGTCCGCGTCGGAGCAGTACCAGGGCGTCGGCACGTGGAAGTCGAAGTACACCCGGGCGAGCATCATCGAGGCCGGATGACGGGCCGGGTTGCTGCCGTAGTACGGCACGCTCGGCCAGAACACGCCCTGGACCATGATCCCGCTGGTGCGCGACGCCTGGCTGCCCAGGGCCCCGTCCACGATGGCCAGGACGTCGCCCGTGTTGAGCTGCGCGGCCAGGTCGACCGCTTGCTCACCGTCCGCGCGATTCCAGGCCAGCGTGGCCGCCGCTCCCCCGCCCGAGATCCACGCCCAGCCCCCGTCCGGGTATGGCTCGTTGAAGACGTCGAACGGCCCTGACCAGAAATTGTTGTAGAACCAGTATTGACTCAAAACAGGCATGGAGTCCCCCTGTCCTCACGCCTTGACCGGCCCCCTGACCGGCCATCTACTAACTCAGAGCAGCGAACGCGGTTCCAGATACACCGGAATCGGCCGAGGGCCGGTGATGATCATCGCGTTTTGGCTCCTGGGGGAAGGCGCGACAGACCGGAAGATAGCCAGCGATCTTCCTGCCCTGGGCGACCTTCCACCGGGATGAGTTGGCAAATCCGAAAGCCCGGGCTTCGGCGGTCGCGCGCAGGTCGGCGAGGTCTTCTGCCCGCCCCCGCCAGCCGGGCCCGGCTGACCATCACGTGGACTGCCTGACTTCGCGTCACCCCGCCGCGGGGCAGCGCCGCCGGCGGGAACCAGCTGGCCGGTAGCTCACCGGTGGGGCCACCAAAAGACCGGGGGGTTCCATTATTGATGGCGCCCGGCCGGCGAACTAACGTCCGCCGCATGCGAGGAATTTTCCCGGCGCGCTCACATTTTCTGGCCATACGCAGCCTGCGGGCTGCCCTGGTCCCGCTGATGCTGGCCGGGGGCCTCACCGGCCTGGAGCCGGGCGCGGCCGTGGCGGCCGCCTGCGTGAGCTGGTCGGGCGTGCCGCCACAAAGCCCCGGAACGGTGGTCAATGAGCTCGCCGGCACGGCTGTCCGGTCGCCGTGTGATGCCTGGGCGGTGGGCTGGGACAACAGCGGCAGCGGCGACCAGACCCTCATCGAGCACTGGGACGGCGCGTCCTGGACGGTGCTCACCAGCCCGGATCCTGGAAGCACACTTAACGTCCTCAGCGGCGTGCAGGCCACCTCCGGCACCGATGCCTGGGCGGTGGGCGCCTACTCCAACGGCTCCGGGAGCCGCGTCCTCATCCTGCACTGGAACGGCAGCACCTGGACCCAGGTGAAGAGCCCAAGCCCGGGCAGCACCGCCGGCCTGGGTGCGATCAGCGTGGTATCGGCTGGCAACGCCTGGGCCGTGGGCGGCTACGCCATCATCGCCGCACGCGGCACCGGCGAGCCGGCCAGCACCGGAAACAAGACCCTCATCCTGCACTGGAACGGCACCGCCTGGAAACAGGCCGCTAGCCCCACCCCGGGAGCCGGCGGCGCACTGGCCGGAGTGGCCGCCACCTCGGCCGGCAACGCCTGGGCGGCCGGCGACTTCTTTGACGCCGACGGCGCCGAGCACAGCCTGATCCTGCACTGGAACGGCACCGCCTGGAAGCGGCAGGCAAGCCCGGATTTGGGGACGTCCAGCAGCCTCGCCAGCATCAGCGCCACGTCGCCTGGCGGCGCCTGGGCGGCCGACTCGTTCAGCAACGCCACCGCGAACCAGAACCTCCTCCTGCACTGGAACGGCACGAAGTGGTCAGTGGTGCCCAGCCCTGACATCGGCGGCCCGGGCAACTTCAACCACCTGACCGGGGTGGCCGCCGCATCCGCCGGGGACGCCCGGGCGGTGGGTGGCTACGCCACCCCGGGTGGCGAGAACACGCTGGTGCTGCGGTGGGACGGCACACGGTGGGCGCAGGTGCCAAGCCCTACCCCGGGCATCGCGGACGGCGAGTTGCTGGGCGTGGCCGCCGGCTCCGCCAGCAACTTCTGGGCGGTGGGCTTCTTCCACGGCACCGCCACGGTCGAAGCCCTCGCCCTGCACTGCTGCTGACACCACCGCCCGATCACGAGAAGAGGGCCCGATGACACAGGTACCACGATCCGCGGGGTTTCTCGCTGCCATGCTGGTACTGGCCGGCCTGCTCACCGCGACCGCACCGGCCGCGGCCTCGGCGGCTTCCTGCGAAAGCTGGACCGGCGCGCAGCTGCCCAGCCCGGGCACGGGCAACAACAGCCTCTTCGGCGTCACCGTGCTCTCGCCGTGTGATGCCTGGGCGGTGGGCAGCGCGGACGGCAACGGCGCGACGCTGACCCTGACCGAGCACTGGGACGGTGCCTCCTGGCAAGTGGTGCCCAGCCCAGACCCGGGCACCGGCACCTTCGACGTGCTCCGGAGCGTGCGCGCCACGTCGCCCACCGACGTCTGGGCGGTGGGCACCTACTTCGGCGGCACCAGCGACCAGACCCTGATCGTGCACTGGGACGGCACCACATGGTCCCAGGTGCCCAGCCCCAACCCGGGCAGCACCGATAACTTCCTCCAGGCGGTGCGGACGGTGTCCGCCACCGACGCCTGGGCGGTTGGCCGCTACCTCCAGAGCGGCGTGGACCAGACCCTGATCCTGCACTGGGACGGCACCACATGGGCCCAGGTGGCCAGCCCCAACCCCGGGTCCAGCGACGCGCTCGACAGCGTGGCCGCCACATCCGTCAGCGACGCCTGGGCGGTCGGGGCCATCTTCGCCACAAGCGGGGACCAGACCCTGATCATGCACTGGAACGGCACCAAATGGGCCCGGGTGGCCAGCCCCAATCCGGGAGCTGTCAACGACCTGTTCGCCGTGGGCGCCACCTCCGTGACCAACGCCTGGGCGGTGGGCATCGCCGGGGATGCGACCTTGACCCTGCGCTGGAACGGCCGCACCTGGGCGCACGTGACATCACCCAGCCCCGGCGGCCCGGGCGTCGAGAACATCCTCAACGGCGTGGTCGTCAACTCGCCGGGCAGCGCCTGGGCGGCGGGCGAGACCGCGAACGGCACCCAGACCCTGACCCTGCACTGGAACGGCACCGCCTGGGCCCGCGTGCCCAGCCCGCAGCCCGGCCCCACCAGCGTGCTCTTCGCCGTGGGCGCCTCATCTCCCGGCAACGTCTGGGCGGTGGGCAGCTACAGCGGTTCCCCCTCCCAGGCACTCGCCCTCCACTGCTGCTGACCGGCCGCATGGATCTGGATCCGATACCCGGGCCGGCCGATAACGTCCGGAGACACCGCTGCGGTGCGTTCTGATATGAGGACCAGGCCCGCGCTGGCGGGGACCCGGTCATGCCAGCCTGCGCGGACGCGGCCGTGGCAACTGTGCCGCCGTGTCGAAGCCGGGCGCTCAGGCCACCGTGATCATGGCGTCATGCCATAGCGGGGGACCAAGCCCACCACCTGACCGTCGAGTGGACAACCGACCTGTGACCCCGGGGGCACCGGCCGGCGGCGGGGTGCCTGGGACCGGCACGCCTGCTACAACTGCAGGCGTGGGCCGCCATGTCGAAGCTGAGGTGATTGTCGTGGGGGCCGGCCTGGCCGGGCTGACCGCGGCTAGAGAGCTGGCCCGGGCCGGGCGCGATGTCGTGGTGCTGGAGGCGCGGGACCGGGTCGGCGGGCGGCTGCTGAACCACAGCCTGGGCGGCGGGCACGTCGTGGATGTGGGGGGCCAGTTCGTCGGGCCCGCCCAGCGGCACATCCTCGGGCTGGCCGCCGAGCTCGGCGTGGCCACCCAGCCGATCTTCACCGGCGGGCTGACCGTCCTGGAACTCGGCGGGCGGCGGATCGGCTACCGGGTCATCCCCCGGGTGAGCCCGGTGGACCTGGCCGACGCGGGCCGGGCCTTGTTCGCGCTCGACCGGATGGCGCGGCGGGTTCCGACACGGGCGCCGTGGCAGGCCGCCGGGGCAGTGGCCGCCGACTCCCGGACACTGGCGGACTGGGCCCGTCGCAACGTCAGGACGCGGCTCGGGCGGTTCGCGGTCGAGGCGTTCAGCCACGGGGTTCTAGCGTGTGAGCCGGGTGAGGTCTCGCTCCTGCACGTGCTGTTCTACCTGCGCGCCGCGGGCGGGTTCCGGCAGCTCACCGAGACCTCTGGGGCGGCGCAGCAGGACCGGTTCGCCGGCGGGTCGCAGCTCGTCGCGATCAGGATGGCCGAGCAACTCGGCCCGGAGCGGGTGCTCCTCGGCGTTCCGGTCACCCGGATCGAGCAGGCGCCGTTGCGGGTGACTGTGCACGCCGTCGGCGTCGCGGCCGCCGGGCGGCGCGCCGTGATCGCCGTCCCGCCCGCCCTGGCCGGGCGGATCGGCTATGACCCGGCGCTCCCCGGCGACCGCGACCAGCTCACCCAGGCGGCGCCGATGGGCTCGGTGATCAAGTGCCTGGCGGTGTACGACAGGGCGTTCTGGCGGGATGCCGGGTACAACGGCCAGGCGACGTCGGACGGCCCGGGGGCCCAGGTCACCTTCGACACCGGGCCGCCCTCCGGCGCGCCCGGCGTCCTGCTGGGATTCGTCACCGCCGGGGAGGCCCGCCGCCTGGCCCGCGCCGATCCGGCGCAGCGCCGCGCCGAGGTGCTCGCCTCGTTCGGGCGCTACTTCGGCCCCGCAGCGGCCCGGCCGGCCGGCTACATCGAGCACGACTGGACCGCCGACCCGTGGACCCGCGGCTGCTACGGCGCGCACTTCCCGCCCGGCACCTGGACCCAGTTCGGGCCGGCGCTGCGCCGTCCAGCCGGCCTGCTGCACTGGGCAGGCACCGAAACCGCGACCCGCTGGAGCGGCTACATGGACGGCGCGGTCCAGTCCGGCCAGCGCGCCGCCGCGGAGGTCCTCGGCGCCTTGAGTGACTCCTAGCCCCACGCCACCACGATGGTCCCAGGGGCTTTGTCATGCCCCCGCCAACCACGCCGTTTCGACGAGCCGGCGTCGGCTCACCAGGCGTGCGGGCACTTGCTCCCACGGGGCGCGAAGGCGGCCTCCCAGGCCGTCAGCCAGCGGCAGGTCAACGCCGCGCCGAAGTTCACCGCGCGCATACGCTCGCATGGGACGCCGCCTTCACAGGCCCTGCCGGGGCGCCTGCCGTCCCTCCAGTCCCGGCAACGTCAGCAAGCTCAGTGGCCCGGTCGCGGCTCACCGGCGCAGTGATCATGGGAGTGTTGCCGGTGGGGGGTGGCGTGACAAATCCGAAAACTGCGGCCCAGCTGACCAGGGCCAACGCCTGATTATCGAGTGGACCGCAGCCCTGCGCCGCGAGATCACACCTTCTCAGCCACCAGGCGGGCCGTGCGCGCCTGCCCGGATGGCACGAGGAAAGGGCCGAAGGACCCTGCCGGGCCGCCGTGCGATGGCGTGATGATCGGCACTAGAAAGGGGTAGCCTGCGGGCATACCCGGCCCGTGTAGGGGGCGGCAGGAGAAGGGCAGCGGCAGGCGCAACTGGACCTGCCGGCGCGGGTACCGCGAGTGGGTGACCGTCTCGGACCGGCCAGCAGCGGGGGCACACTCCCTGGCCTTGTGGAGAGCAGGATGCCGTGAGACGCACATACCGTGCTGTCACCGTGGTTGCAGTGGCAGCCGCCACACTCACCGCCGGGGCTACCGCCGCGGCGGCCCCCGCCGCTGACCAGGCGGGGACGGTGAGACTGTATTCCTCGCGGGTTTTTTCCGGCCCGCGGGGGATGGTGGCCGGCCCTGACGGGGCGTTGTGGTATGCGAACTTCACCGGCAACTCGATCGGGCGGATGACCGCCAGCGGCCATGTGAGGTCGGCCTTCCACGCTCCCAGCATCAGGCACCCGGCGGGGATCGCGGCCGGGCGCGATGGGGCGCTGTGGTTCACCAACTCGGCCGGCAACTCGATCGGCCGGATCACCATCAGCGGCAAGGTGACCCATTACACCGGCACCGGCATCGCCAGCCCCCGGGGGATCACCGCCGGGCCTGATGGGGCGCTGTGGTTCACCAACTCGGCCGGCGACTCGATCGGCCGGATCACCACGACCGGCACGGTGACCACCTACACCGGTCCCGGTATCAACGGGCCGAAGGGGATCGCGGCCGGGCCGGATGGGGCGCTGTGGTTCACCAACTCGGCCGGCAACTCGATCGGCCGGATCACCACGACCGGGACGGTGAGCACCCACACCGGCACCGGCATCTCCGGCCCATGGGGGATCACCACCGGCGCGGACGGGGCGCTGTGGTTCACCAACTCGGCCGGCGACTCGATCGGGCGGATCACCACGACCGGCACGGTGACCACCTACACCAGTCCCGGTATCAACGGCCCGGCGGGGATCGCGGCCGGGCCGGATGGGGCGCTGTGGTTTACCAACTCGGCCGGCGACTCGATCGGGCGGATCACCACGACCGGGACGGTGAGCACCTACACCGGCACCGGCATCTCCGGCCCATGGGGGATCACCACCGGCGCGGACGGGGCGCTGTGGTTCACCAACAACACCGGCAACTCGGCCGGGCGGATCACCATGACCGGGACGGTGGCCAACTACCCCGACCCCACCGGGGCGGGCCCCGCAGGGAGCATCACACGCGGGCCCGATGGGGCGCTGTGGTTCGTCAACCAGGGCGGCAACTCGGTCGGCCGGATCACCACCACCGGGAAGGTGACCTGGTATGGCGACCCGAGCATGAAACTCGTCTCAGGGCTCACCGCCGGCCCGGATGGGGCGCTGTGGTTCACCAGCTCCGCCGGCAACTCGATCGGCCGGATCACCACCACCGGGACGGTGACCCACTACACCGACCCCGGCTTGGCCAACCCGGCGGGGCTCACTACCGGCCCGGACGGGGCGCTGTGGTTCACCAACGCCGGCAGCAACTCGATCGGGCGGGTGACCGCCACCGGCCAGGTGACCAACTATTACACCGACCCCAGCATCTCCAACCCGGTAGCGATCACCACCGGTCCCGATGGGGCGCTGTGGTTTGACAACGACAATCCCAGCGGCTCGGTGGGGCGGCTCACCACCACCGGCCAGGTGAGCACATACGGCTCCGGCATCGCCTACCCGAACGCGATCGCGGCCGGCCCGGACGGGGCGGTGTGGACGATCAGTTTCCGGGCCGAGATCATGCTGGTCACCACCACCGGGAAAGTGAGCACCTTCACCGGCGTCGGCAACAACACCTACGGCCTCGCAGCCGGGCCCGACGGGACGATGTGGTTCTGCAACGCCGTCCCCTCCGGCTCGATCGGGCGGATCACCACCACCGGCCAAGTGACCACCTACCCCGCCCCCGGTGCTCACAGCCCGTTCTCGATCGTCGCCGGGCCCGATGGGGCCATGTGGTTCACCGCGGGCAACGGCCGTATCGGGCGGATCACCACACCGTAGACCCGCCCTCACCGGCCCAGCATCGTTGCAACAACCTGCCCGGAAGCTGGCGGCGCGCCCATGCTGGGGGACGCCGGGCAAACTGTGTTCCGTCCGCAACCGTTTATGCGCCCACCTTGCCGCCGAACCGCTGGCGGGAGACACCCAATGCGGCGATCCGGTTCCAGCTTCGCCCGTGCGCCCGGGCAAGCGCGACGCGCTCGGTGAGCAGTGCCTCGTTGCGTCGCGCGCTCAGCGGCCTCGGCGATCGCCCGCAAGTCGGCGAGGTCTCCACCTCGGCGGTCTCCGGGTCGAGGCCATCGGCAAGTGCCTCGATCCGGCGCGCCCCGGCGGGCCGGTCATGCCGACATGCGCAGATACTGCTGTCGTAGCTGCACCGGCATGGCGAGGCAGGACGCTCAGGCCACCCGTGATCATGGCGTCATGCCATAGGGGGGCAGCCAGAACGCCATGATCATGAACTGGGCGGGGGCGTCAGGGGACGACGGTGACCGGCCACCGGCCCGCCCGGACCAGCCGCACCGCCAGTGAGCCGATCAGCCGGTGGCCGGCCTGCGCCGATGCCCCGACCACGACGGCGTCGGCGCGGATCTCGTCGGCGATCCGGCGAAGCTCGGTGTACGCGTCGCCCTCGGCCGCGATGAACGTGATCGAGATGCCCAGTTCCCTGGACACCTCCACGGCGCGGCGGCGCATGTCCTCGGCGATCTGGTGGGTCGCCTGGCGCTGGGCCGCGGCCAGGTCCGCCCCGCCGGGGGTGGCCGCGCCCATGGACCCCACCGGGGCCACGTACACGACGGTCACCCCGGCCCCCTGCCTGCGGGCCAGGCCGGCCGCGTACGAGGCCGCCCGCAACGAGGTGGTGGAATCGTCTACACCGACCAGGATCTGCTTGGGCCCGTCGGTGCCGAGTTCGAACTGGTCCGCTGCCTCTGGTGTCACAGCGGCAGTGTAGGACCCTCGCGCTCCGGCCGGGCGTCTGCTTACAATCGCCGGAAGGGTGATTGCATGGACGATGCCGCGGGCCAATTCCTCGACGCGATTCACCGCCTCGAGGACATCGGGGAGGCCATCACGCCCGAACGGGCCCATGCCGAGTTCGATGAGACCACGTTGCAGCTCTTCTGGAAGAAATGGCCCGATTTGTCCGCGTGGGCCGGTTCGCTGTGGCGCATGCTGTCGGAGGAACTGGCCGGGCCATCCAGCCCGCACCTGGACGCCGAGCTTGACGAGGTCGGCGGAAGTGAGTGAGCGCCCCGGGCGGCGGCCATGACGGCGCTCCGTGACCTGATGAGCACCCGGGTGGCGCTGACCTCGCTGGATACCTCGGTGGCCGAGGCGGCGGCGAGCATGGTCAAGGCGAACGTGGGCTCGGCGATCGTTATGCAGGGACGGTTCCTGGCGGGCATCCTCACCGAACGGGACGTGCTGCGATCCGCCGCGTCGGGCGAGAACCTGCGGGAGGCCCGGGTGGTGGACTGGATGACCCCGGATCCGCAGTCGGCAAGCCCGGACACCTCCGTCGAGGAGGCGGCCGACATCATGCTCAAGCACGGGTTCCGCCACCTCCCCGTCATGGAGGGCCGCACGGTCTGCGGTGTGGTGAGCCTCCGGGACCTTTTCGCGACCAGGATCCGCCGTCCGCGCGCGCTCTGAACCCAGCTTTCCCACCTATTGCACCGTTTCCCGGTACTCTCACCCGTGCGGATAGCCCGCTTATCTCGTTCGGGAGAAAGAATGACCGCGCCCGGTGAAGGCCAGGCCGAACCGGCGGCGCCTGCCCAGTCGGCGGCGCCGCGGAGCGCCGGCCAGGCCCCGGAGACCACCCGCGAGGTGCTCGACACTGGCATCGGGCAACGCCCCATCAAGCCAGCCGGGATCGTGCTGCTAGCGTTCCTGATCCTCGCCCTCCTGGTGTTCGCCGTGTACTGCCTGGTCGCGGTCTGGCCGGTCAACGCGACCGCCACCGGCGTGACGGTCAGTCACGTGGCGGGACTGCGGCTGGCACTTGACCAGGAGCAGCGGCTGTTCGTGGTGGTCGCCGTCACCGGAACGCTCGGCGGGCTCCTGCACAGCGCCCGGTCGCTCTACGAGTACGTGGGTGACCGGAAACTGCTGCGCAGCTGGCTGCTGTTCTACCTGTCACTGCCGTTCGTCGGCAGCGGGCTCGCCGTGCTGTTCTACCTGATTCTCCGTGGCGGCCTGGTCACCGGGACGGCGGCGCAGGTCAACTTCTACGGCTTCGCCGCGATCTCCGCGCTCGTCGGGTTGTTCACGCCCGAGGCGGCGCTGAAGCTGAAGCAGATCTTCGGCACGCTGCTCACACCCGCGGAGCCCGGGCAGGACAGCCTCCAGCCAGGCGAGGAGGCCGACGTTAGCCGGCCGTCGTCCTGACCCCCAGGGTCCGCAGGCAGCACTGGCCGATCACATCGCGGGCGCCCACCGCGAACACCAGGCCGCCGCTCAGGCTGGCCGCCCCCGAGAGCGAGTCGTCGGGTATGCGGCCGGGTGACCCGCCGGGCGCGGGGCTGGGCACCAGCGACCACGATGTCCCGTTGAACTGCTCGGTCAGCGGGACGATGGCGCCGTTGAGCTGCTGCGTCTGGCCGACCGCCCAGATGTCGCCAGCGCCCAGCGCGGTGATGCCGTAAGGATCACGGCGGGGTTCAGCCCGGCCCCGGCGCGGGGCGGGCAGGCCTGACCGGGCCTAGTCGGTGATGCGGAAGGCCGACCGGCCGAAGCACACCCAGTCGCCCGCGCGGACCGTGAAGCCCGAGTCGGCCCGCCACCCGTTGACCCGGGTGCCGTTCGTCGAGCCCAGGTCCACGAGCACCCAGCCCTGCCCGTTGGTCCGCAGCTCGGCGTGGTGCCACGACACCGTGATGTCCCCGAGCGGCAGGTCGCAGTCCGGCGACCGGCCGATGGTGAACACCGTCCTCGGGCCGCGCGGCAGGACCAGCCAGGGCGGGCGTGACGCCCGGCCGGGGGGCGGCCGGAGACGGAACCACCCGGGACGGAGCCACCCGCGACGGGGCGGCCGGCAGCGGATGCCCCGCAGCCGGGTGTTGAACCTGGCCTGCCAGGGGCGGGCCGTGGCGCCCTCGGCGGGCACCGGCGGCAGATCGCTGAGCAGCTCGGCGAGTTCGCCCATGCCCCGGGCGCGCAGGGCGCGGTCCACCCGCCGCAGGAAGGTGTCGTTGGAGATACGGCCGTCCACGGAACCGTCGCGGAGTATCCGGATCGCGTCGTCACGATCCTCGTCAGAAGCGCGGAACTCCGATGGCAGCGAATCTGTTGGCGCTGAATCCGGGGCCACCATAAACCGAAGATACTCGCGCGCCCCGGCGCCGTTCCAGCACGTGACCGATGCAGCCAGGGAACCCCGCGGTGAGGCGAATGTGACACGCGGGCACTGGCCGGCGGCCAGTGCCCGCTACTCGATGACGTCCGCCACGGCCGGCCCGAAGACCACCAGGTGATCAAGGACAGGGACCGGGTCGCCGGACCAGTCCAGGGCGGCGAGCTGGCTCCGGCTGCGCCGCCCCATCCGCCACCGGAACGCCTCGTACCACGTGGTGGCCAGCTCCAGTACCGGCTCGCCCTCGGGGCCGACCTGGAACCGCGTGTCCCCGACCGTCACCCGCAGCGGGACCGGCGGCCGCAGCCGGGTGAGCAGCCAGCCCGCCAGCTCGCGGATCACCTCGGTGTCCCGCGCGCCGGGCTGGCCCACGGCGCCACGGATGTCCTGCTCATGGCTGGCCACATCGATCACCGCGGGGACCACGTCGAACGCCGCGACGATCTCCTCGAACCGCGGCGCCAGGTCCGTCCAGCCCGCCAGGGTCCGCGCCATCGGCCTGCCCCGGAACCGTTCCACCTGGACGGCCGTCTCGGCCTCGCTGGGCGGCCCGGTGAGGCGGCCCGCCAGCGCGTCCTCCGGAATCGCGGCCAGGTGCCCGATCACATCCGCCACCGACCAGCCCGGGCACGCGGGCACCTGGGCGGTCAGCGCCGCGTCGTCCAGCCCGGCCACCAGCCCGGTCAGCCGCTCCCTCGTCTCCCGGTACATCCCCGCCAGATCAGGCACGTCTACCTCCCACATCCACGCCGAACCCTACGTTCCCCCGGCCGGCCGCGCCAGGCCCGGTCACCAGCCCCGCCGTTTCATCCTGGCGGAAGGCTTTGGTATCGTAAGCTTAGATATCTAATGATTGTCAGCGGAGCAGAGCAGCACAGCGGAACAGCACGAAGGAGCAGCCATGAGCGAGCGGCCCATGGAAGGCAAGGTAGCCCTGGTAGCCGGTGCCAGCAGGGGCATCGGCGCGGCCACGGCCCAGGCGTTCGCGGCCGCCGGCGCCGCGGTGGTCCTGGGCGCCCGCGACATCGCCGCCCTGGAGTCCATCGCCGACGGCATCGTGGCCGGCGGGGGCCGCGCGATCGCGGTCCGGGCCGACGTGACGGACGAGGACTCGATGCGCGACCTGGCCGGCCAGGCGATGACCGCCTTCGGCCGGCTCGACATGGCGTTCAACAACGCCAGCGGTGGCCCGCTGCCGGCCCCGCTCGCCGACATCGATACCGCCGAATTCGACCTCGGCATCGCCACCAACATACGCGGCACCTTCCTCGGCATGAAGTTCCAGATCGGCGCGATGCTCGCCGGCGGCGGTGGCGCCATCGTGAACATGGCCTCGGTGGCCGGCGTGAACGGCACGGCGAACCTCGCCGCCTACGTCGCGGGCAAGGCCGGGATCATCGGGCTCACCAAGGTCGCCGCGCTGGACTACGCCGACCATGGCATCCGGGTCAACGTGGTGGCACCGGGCCCGATCCACACCTACCACCTCGAGGCGGCGGGCCCGGAGGCACAGCGGCTGGCCGGGCTGTCCACGCCCATGCGCAGGACGGGTACCGCCGACGAGGTGGCGCGGACCGTGCTGTGGCTCTGCTCGGACGAGTCCTCGTTCATCACCGGCACCGTGATACCCATCGACGGCGGGCAGCTCGCCGGGAACAAGCCACCGCAGATGTACCGGCAGGGCCAGCCGATGCGGCCCGGCCCCGGCGCCGCGGAGCCGCGGAACCAGACCTGACATGCCCGCCGGGCGCCCGCCCGGCAATACGATGCGGTCATGGCCGGACCTCGCCGTCCCCGCCGGGCCGCCGTCGTGGCGGCGGCCGCAGTCGCGGTTCTTGCCGCCGGGTGCTCCGATAGCCCGGCGCAGCCGCCGGCTCCGCCGGCCATGCCCGGCACGGCCGCGCACGCCAGTTCAGCGCCGGCCACGCTCCCGGCGGGTGCGCCGCGCCGGGAGCTGGCCACCAGGTACCTGGCGATAGCGAAGGCGGGCAACCGGCGGCTGGAAACCGAGTTCGGCCGGCTGGAGGGGCGGGATCACGCCCGCCTCGCCGCGGCCCGCCGGGATCTTCTCGAGGTCGCCGCCACGGAGCGGCTGTTCGACCAGCGGCTGCTCGGCCTGGAGTTCCCGGCGGCGGCCGGGCGGATCGCCCAGTTCCTGTACTGGGCGAACCAGGCTCGTGCCAGCATGACGGCGACCGCGGCGTCGTCGGCGTCGCTGGCCCGGCTGCACGCGGCCGAGCGCCGCCTGGCCCAGGCCAACAAGCCGGTCGAGCAGGCGGTCGCCATCCTCCGGAGCCAGCTCGGCCTGCCCCCGCCGGAGACCAGCTAAGAACGCGTGACCCGTGGCTGGCCAGGGCCAGCGCGGCAGACGTGAACCACTCGTGAACGAACTGGCCCGCGGGTACGTGGAATGAGTAACCGATTGATTTCATCCGAACGGAGACTTGTCATGCGGAACAGATGGCTGGTGCCGGTGGGCGCAGTTGCGGCCACGCTGGTAATCGCCGCGTGCGGGAGCTCATCAAGCACAGGTGGCTCGGGCGGCTCGGGCGGCGGCTCCGGCAGTTCCCCCGCAGCGTCGGCCCCGGCCGCATCCTCGGGAGGCGCCCTGTCCACGATGAAGGTCGGCGGCGCGACCCTGCTCACCAACGCCAAGGGGTTCACCCTGTACTGGTTCGTCCCGGACACATCGACCGCCTCGAACTGCAACGGCGCCTGCGCCAAGTACTGGCCGCCCGTGCCCGGGCCGGCCACCGCAGGGTCCGGTGTGAAGGGCACCCTCGGCACGATCACCCGGTCCAACGGCGCCAAGCAGGCGACCTGGGACGGGCACCCGCTCTACACCTACATCGCCGACACGGCGCCCGGGATGGCCAAGGGCAACGGGCTCAACCTGTCCGGCGGGGTCTGGCACGAGATCGTCCTGTCCGGGAACGCCGCACCGGCGCCTAAGGCAACGGGCAGCGCAAGTTCCGGCGGGTACGGCTACTGATCCGCTCCGCCTCGCGATGACCGTCGGCCCGCGGCGCTCGCCGCGGGCCGGCGGCGTGCGCGGGCCCGGCTCGGCGAGACTGGAGGCGTGGCGTACTGGGTCCTGCATGTGGACCTTGACCAGTTCATAGCCGCCGTCGAGGTGCTCAGGCACCCTGAGCTGCGCGGCCGGCCGGTCGTCGTCGGTGGTGACGGGGACCCGGCCAAGCGCGGCGTGGTGGCCACCGCCTCCTACGAGGCGCGCGCCCACGGGGTGCAGTCCGGGCTGGCCCTGCGCACCGCGCTGCGGCGCTGCCCCGGGGCGGTGTTCCTGCCCGTGGACAAGGCCGCCTACGAGGCGGTGTCCGCCACCGTCATGGCCGCCCTGCGGGAGTTCGATGCCGTGGTGGAGGTGATGGGCTGGGACGAGGCGTTTCTCGGCGTCGAGACCGAAGACCCGGAGGACGTGGCGCGCCGCATCCAGGAGCGGGTGCGCGCGGTGAGCCAGCTCGACTGCACCGTCGGGATCGGCGAGAACAAGCTGCAGGCCAAGCTGGCGACGGGGTACGGGAAGCCCGCCGGTATGTTCCGGCTGACCCACGCCTCGTGGTTCGAGGTGCTCGGCGGCCAGCCCACCGACGCGCTCTGGGGCATCGGCCGCAAGACCGCCGCCAAGCTGGGCGCGCTCGGCATCGGCACGGTCGGCGAGCTGGCGGCGACCGACCCGTTCGCCCTCGCCGGGCACTTCGGCCCGACGATCGGCCCGTGGCTGGTCCAGACCGCCCGGGGGCTGAGCCCCTCCCCGGTGGACAGCGCGCCCTATGTGGCCCGCTCCCACGGCCGGGAAACCACCTTCCAGCGGGACATCAGCGACTGGGATGCGGTCCGCGCGGAGGTCGCCCGCCTGGCCCGTGAGGTGGCCGCCGATATCGCGGCCGAGCAACGGCCCGCGGCCCGGGTCGTGGTGAAAGTCAGGTACGTGCCCTTCATCACGCAGACCCACGGCCATCCGCTCGCCGAGCCGACCACCGAGCCCGGGCCGATCGAGCAGGCCGCCCTCGCTGCGCTCAAGGAGTTCACCGGGCGGCGAGCGGTCCGCCTGCTGGGCGTCCGCGCCGAGTTCCGCCGCTAACCCGAAGTTCCCCCCACGCCAATAAGGCCCCAGCATGTTTGCCTTGTTCACGGAGCTCCAGGGACC
>WNGR01001736.1_pt1 | contig 26223 bp, 20 predicted proteins | sample 5407581 | NCBI WGS metagenome assembly WNGR01 (sample SAMN13153383, study PRJNA577476) | soil metagenome | isolation source: 80 cm soil or saprolite under Garry oak tree replicate 2 | place: USA:California | collected 2016-06-15
ATATCACCCTGCATTGTTCGTACCCCAACGACCCGCCCTTTTTGCGTGAGAATCTGCGTGACAACTATCCCCTCAAGGATAGTTGCCCCCAAGTCACGGGCGCGTTTCGCAAAGCAATGTGTGGTTGCCATAGGATCGGCAACACCGGTATCGGGTTCATAGCACGCCAGCGTCACACCTTCACTGCTGTATTCAGGTGCTACCTCGCTGATTTCCGCAGCAGTGATGAGCCTGGTATTCACGCCCTGCTCCTGCTGCAAGAGCACATTGGCCCGCAAAGCATCGACACCCTGCTGCCCACTCATGACCAGCAGACCCGTGGTAAGGAAACCGCAATCGCCCCCTACCAAGTCATCGAAATGTTGGAAGATGCGCAGGCTATCTCTTGCCATACGAATCGTGAAGTCATTGGAGTAGTGTTGCCGCACGATGGCTCCCGAGCGCCCGCTTGTTCCGTTGCAGAGCGCGTGTCTCTCCAGCAATACAACACGCCCACCATGTTGCTTCGCAAGATGATAAGCGATGCTGGCGCCCATCACACCACCGCCAATAATGATGATATCGGCTGGCTTCCAGCTAGAAGTTAAGGTTTGGCTCTAACAGATAGGCAAGGACGACGTCAAGGAATGGTTGGCGGGGTCTCAGACTGTAGAGAAACCGCAATCCCATCTCCTCGAATAACTGGGTGTAGCGTTCCTCGATCTTTTGGGCGATGAACAGAACGTGTAAGAACGCCCACTCGTGTTGGAACCAGGGAATCAACGCTTGAAGCAAGCGCCTGTCGAGACGGTCTGCCAGGCGACTCTGGCGCACCCAAAAGCTGACATAGGCCGTGCTGTCGCTCAAGTACTCGCCACTTCCTCCATCGTGCCCAAGGAGACGCTCAAGCGGACCAATATATATGCAGCCCAAACATTCGGTTTCTGCCGGGTTCATGACGGTGTAGGTGAAGGCAACACGATCACGATGTTCCTGTTCATGCCGTTCCAGGTCAGCCAGATTCTCCTCGAGAGTAAACCCTTCCCTCGGCCAGGTGCCACCACTTCCAAGCAACAGTTCAGCGCGACTGCCCCCTTGCTGAAAAGGGTGAGCTTCTAGCGCAAGTATATCACATGGGTGAGTTTTCCCTTCCAGCAGACGAGCAAGCGGACGGAAACACGACTCTTCCAACTTTCGTGCCTGCCAACTCAACGGGCGCGACAGGTGTAGTGCCTTTCCAGGTGCCGGAGGGTGTTACGTCCTACACTCTCATCCTGCTGGCCAACTCAAACGTCACCCCACCGATTGCCCAGGCGAGCATGGATTTCCAGATCAAGTAACGAGGGAGGCCACCGTATCTTTCACGGACAGGTATATAATCAAAGAGGGATGCCCCACAGGAAGAAACACCATGCCCGAAAAGAATGTAAACGCATCAATAAATAAAGGAGAACAGCCATTATGACTACCAGGCCAACGACAAGGGCACATACCGATGGTGCAGTCAAGTCGTTCCCGGCTCCTTCGCAGTTGGCAACGATGACCGACCTCACCCAGCAAGAGGCTAAAAACCAAGAACTTCCACTGGCACCTGGCAGGTTCGCATTTCTACGACTACCACCGGCTCTTCGATAAGCATGCCGATCAAATCTTCGCGGCAATCGATATCCTGGCTGAACGCGTGCGCCGCGTCGGTGGCACTACCATCCGTTCCATCTCCCACATCGGCCACTTGCAAACAATCAAAGACGACAACGACGACTTCGTCCCGGCCGGAGAAATGATCCAGCGACTCATGGAAGACAACGCCCACCTCGCCAAGACGCAGCGGGCGGCGCACAAAGTATGCGAGCGCTGTCGCGACGTGGCCACAACCAGCCTGCTGGAGACCATCATCGATGAAAGCGAACGGCGTAAGTGGTTCCTCTTCGAGATCATGCAGGGTGCCGATAACGCCGGCTGATAGCAAGCAGCGTAAAAGCTACAACGTTCCTCTTCTCCTCCCTCGAGCGGTAAGAGACCTGTCTTGAGGGAGGAACACCCGCGGAAACCTCAATTCTTCTATCTTCTTCCAATATCAAAAACATCATTACCCAAATCTCGTGAACGGTGAACATTAACCCGTCGTTATACGTTCTAAATAGTGAGATAATGGTTTAAGCAGCCGTAAAATAAAATATATCGTTCTAAACCAGGCATGTTCAAAAAACTTCTCAGGAAACAGGAATGTTTGACAGCATAGGACAAAGAAAGCGCGAATTCTGGATCGCGCTCATACGCGGGCTAAAGCAGCACGCCAGTCACAAAATCTTTCGGGGACAAAGAAAGCGCGAACTCTGGATCGCGCTCATACTGCTCATGCCCCTGCTCTCCATCACCATCGGCATCTACGCGGGCGTGTCAACCGCAACTCGTTCTACGCCTGACAAAACACTGACCACCTTCTGCAACGCGCTGCAAAGTGGCAATAGTTCCCGGGCATACAGCCAGTACTCCCATCATTACCAGCGTGCCTATTCTAAACGGCAGTTTGAAAGCGACATGTACGCCGACACGGTCATCTCGTGCTCCCATGACTCTATCTCGACCTCTAGCTCTGGGGACACGGCAATAGCCAGGCTCAAGCTGGTCTACGCCTCCGGGGCCACGGAAAAAGATACTGTTATCTTGAGCCAGGACAATAGCAGCAAAAACGAGTGGAAAATTGATAGCGGAATGCGCCTGTCGACTCCCGGGCGCATGCTCGATACCTTCTGCGCCTCCTTGCAGGCGGGCGATTACCAGGCAGCTCACGCCAAACTCGTGGAACGCTACCAGCGCGAGTATCCCACACAGCAGTTGAAATACGACGTATCAGTTGACAAGGTCGTTTCATGCACCCATGGCCCGGCCTCGGCTTCCGGCACCAGCGGCCTGGCAATGCTTACCTTCGTGCATGCCTCTGGCGTGCTGGATAACGATATCATCTCCCTGAGCCAGGGCCGTGCCAATGCCTGGAAGATTGAGAACGGCATCAACCTCGCCACGCCCATCAGGACCCTCGCCATATTTTGCAATGCCATGCATGGAGGAGATTACCAGGCGGTCTATGATCAATTCTCCAATGCTTTCCAGGACCTGCTGCCCGAGCCGCAGTTCGCCGCCATCTTTTCCCAGAACAAAATCACCTCGTGCAAATACGGCCCCTTCAGCATCGCTCAAACCAGGGCAGAAGCCATCCTCAAGCTCTCGAACACCGCTGGCCTTGCCTATAGAAACATCGTCAATCTCGTCCAGCAGGGCGCCAGTGACTGGAAAATAGACAGCTTCGGGCTCCTGTAGGGTGAAGGTTCTCAGGGTAGCAGTACAGGACGACCGCGAGGGTCGCCCAGAAACGGTCGCTCTGAAAGGCCTCACAGCATCGGTATCTTCACACCCTGCTCGCGGGCGAACTCTATCGCCTCCTCGTAACCGGCATCCACGTGGCGCATCACACCTGTGCCGGGATCGTTCGTCAGCACCCGCGAGAGCCGCTCCGCCGCTTCCGGCGTGCCATCCGCCACTATCACCTGGCCCGCGTGTATCGAATACCCTATGCCCACACCGCCTCCATGATGAATAGAGACCCATGTCGCGCCAGACGCCGTGTTGAGCAGCGCGTTGAGCAGCGGCCAGTCCGCAATCGCGTCACTGCCATCCTTCATCGCCTCCGTCTCGCGGTAGGGCGACGCCACGGAGCCGCTATCCAGGTGGTCGCGCCCAATCACAATGGGAGCCTTGACAACTCCCATGGCAACCAGTTCGTTGAAGGCCAGCCCGGCCTTATCGCGCTGCCCGTATCCCAACCAGCAGATGCGCGCGGGTAAACCCTGAAAGTGAATCTTCTGCCTGGCCAGCGTGATCCAGCGCGCCAGCGCGGCATCTTGGGGAAACAGTTTGAGGATCGCCTCGTCGGTGCGGTAGATGTCCTCCGGGTCCCCTGAGAGCGCCACCCAGCGGAAGGGTCCCTTGCCACGACAGAACAGCGGGCGAATATAGGCCGCGACGAAACCTGGGAAATCCAGCGCGTGCGTCTCGCCAGCCTCCAGCGCCTGGCCGCGCAGGTTGTTGCCGTAATCGAAGACAATCGCGCCACGCGCCTGCATCTCCAGCATAGCGCGTACATGCGTCACCATCGACTCCATAGAGCGTTCGATATAGGCCTGCGGGTCCTGAGCGCGCAGTTCTTCGGCCTCGCCGAGAGACATACCTGCGGGAATATAGCCGTTCAGCGCGTCATGTGCCGAAGTCTGGTCCGTCACCATATTGGGGGTGATGCCTCGCCGCACCAACTCGGGGTAGACCTCGGCGGCATTACCGATCAGGCCGATCGAGAGCGGCTGTCCCAGGCCGCATGCCTCGCGTACCTGGTGCAGCGCCTCGTCCAGCGTACTCGCCATCTCGTCGCAATACCCCGTCTCCAGGCGCCGCTGGATATGCTGCGGGTCAACCTCCACGGCGAGACACACACCCTCGTTCATCGTAATCGCCAAGGGCTGCGCGCCGCCCATGCCGCCCAGCCCGGCCGTGAGTATAAATTTCCCCTTGAGCGAGCCGTCGTAATGCTTGCGCGCCGCCTCAGCGAACGTCTCGTACGTCCCCTGCACAATGCCCTGTGAGCCGATATAAATCCAGGAACCGGCGGTCATCTGCCCATACATCGTCAGCCCCAGCGCCTCCAGGCGGCGAAACTCGTCCCACGTGCCCCAGTGCGGCACCAGGTTCGAGTTAGCAATCAGCACGCGCGGCGCGTCCGCGAGCGTGCGAAAAATACCCACCGGTTTGCCTGACTGCACTAGCAGCGTCTCATCGTTCTCCAGGCCGCGCAGCGAGCGCACCAGGGCATCGAAGGCAGGCCAGGAACGCGCGGCGCGGCCCGAACCGCCATAGACCACAAGGTCGTTCGGCCGCTCGGCCACGTCGGGATCGAGGTTATTCATCAGCATGCGCAGGGCAGCTTCCTGCTGCCAGCTTTTACACGAAATCTGCGTCCCACGCGGTGCGCGCACGGTGCGCGGCCCCGCGGGAGGCGTGTTATGAGTATCAGACATAGCGGCACAATCCCTCGCTTACCGAACTTCTATTGTACGCTGTTCTTTCTGAAACAAGTCTAGCATAGCAGTAATCGATTGTCGAGGCGCCCAACCTCTCTTTGGCTGCCTCGCACAACGTACAAGGAAAAAACCCTATACAATTGCTATTCAAAAGGACTGGTATCTTGCCAGCAAAGGGAGCAATCGAATACAGTAGCAGCAAGAGATTTGCAGTGACACCTACGGACCCAGAAAGCGCGATTGGTAATATAGTGTAGCAATCAAGGGTGGCAGCAAATGCCAGGGAAAGATCCCTCAAGACCATATAAGCAGATAGGAGAAACTCTGCTGCTCGTCCAGCAGGTCATGGTCTCCTACCTCCATTCACAACCTGTCGATTCCGTCTGTTTCTCCCCTGACGGGACACTCCTGGCCTCAGCTGCGTCCGGCGATTGTGTACGCCTGTGGAATGTGGCTGAACGAAAGCCTGTGTCGATGCTCGAAGGGCGCACAGGAGCAGCAACTCCATCTCAGGTCTCCTTTTCAGCCGATAGCAAGCTGCTGGCAGCCTCAGTAGGAGGGGGGATAGTTCAACTATGGACGAGCGATGGCAAAACGCTTGCCGAGTTACCTGGTCACGATCCAGGTCCTACAGAAGCAGTATTCTCCACAAAAGGAGGATTGCTGCTGAGCGGCGATCTTGCCGGACGAGTTCGCCTGTGGGATGTGACAAAGCGGGAGGTCCTCTTCTCTTTTATCGCTGCTCCTCATAGGCAGGTTGAAGACCCGATGGGGCAGAAGAGCGGTGTATATTATCTCACCTGTACACCGGATGGGATACGCTGGGCATTCGAGAGCAGGGATAAGCAAGGATTAATCCAGGTGTGGGATATCCAGTACCCAGAGTCAAGTGCTGCATGGGTTGGCTCGCTACTTGATCCCAATCAGACTATCATTGCTCTCTCATTTTCTCCGGATGGGCTCATCCTGGCAGCGGCTGACTTTGATCATAATACGGTCTGGCTGTTCAATGTACAATCGTTGAGAGGAGAAGGTGTCTTACAGATTCCAGATGACATGGCCAAAGCGCTTGCCTTTTCTCCCGATGGACGTTTCCTGGCAACGGCTGGAGCAGCGGGAACGGTGTGGATTTGGGAGCTGAGCAGTCGACAGATCGTGGGATCATTTGCCGCCCATCCTGAAGGACCTGATTACCGCAAGAACGCCCAGGAATGGGCATTGGGAGACATGGATTGGTCTTCCGATGGCAGATACCTTGTCACTTGTGGCCAGGATCCCTACACAGTCAAACTGTGGGAAGTGCAGATACGGGTGTGAGCAGTTTATCATTGTGTAGGGATTCTTCCCCACAAAGCAAAGAAACAACATGGATAACCTGTGCTTCTCCTCTATGTGTGATGTAAAGTATAACAGCGTGGAATGGAGGTATCTATGCCTGATTGGTTTGACACGGTCATAAAGCTTGTGAATTTCTTGGGTCTGCTAGGTAAGTAGGTATCTGGTATTTAACGATACGCATCTATGCGATTACACCTAAGTCTATCAGAAACAGCTTCATTGGATGGAGCGTGCTGGTCTCTCTCTTATTGTTCCTGATACTCACTGTCTCTAGTCTGCTTGTGCTCGTCTTCAATTTCACGAAATTTGATCGCATCCAGGGAGCCTTCCTTAGCGATCTCGTCTTCGAGCCAGGCACCTATTACTGTTTACGTTCCCCTCCCAGTAGGAGGTCTTATGTGGTAGCTGCTCTTTTCCTGCTAATAGTGCTGGGAGGACTGGTAAGCATTCTTGTGGCAATTCTGATTAACTGATGCATGTAATACGAGACGATAAACCCACCGCTGTTACAATTTTTAGGATGTGTTTATAACCTTGTGATTGAGCCTTGCTTCTGCAACCCACCTCCTGACCTTGTTCCCTCTTAGCACGTATGCTATAATTTGGGAAGAAAATGCATAGGTGTAGCGTATTCCCTACAAATAGGCCAGGAGATAATAAATGCAACCTGTTGGGGGAAGCAGGAAGCTCTCTTGCTACAGGGAAAACTAAAAAGGAATAATCACTACGGCTCTAGCCGGTCTTGTCATCCTTGCCCGGCGCTCTATGACGCTGGAAGTGCGTCCCTACAAGGGATGCTGTCTCTGTCTCTCCCGGAGACTGATTCCTCGCGACAGTGCGCTGGACGCTCAGGAAAGGACCTTTTCCCATGATTGATCCCGATAGCGAGTTGGGAGAACGATACCAATCGGTCACGGCCAACCCTGACTGGTACCAGACGAACATTCCCTGCCAGGTGGGATGTCCGGCCCATACCGATGTTTCTACCTATATTGGCTTGATTTCACAGGCTCGCTTCGACGAGGCGTACCTGCTGAACCGCAAGGCCAACATCGTACCTGGCGTGCTTGGCCGCACCTGCGCCCGCCCCTGTGAACCGGTCTGCCGCCGCAATAAAATCGATGGCAAACCCATCGCTATCTGCTGGCTGAAACGTGCTGCCGCCGACCACCGCGAGTATCGCCACCATGCCGAACAGCCCCCGATTACAAAGACTAAAAAAGTTGCCGTCATCGGCGCCGGTTCCGCCGGCCTGGCCGCCGCGCGTGACCTGCGCGAGATGGGCTACCCGGTCACAATTTATGACGACTACCCCACTGGCGGCGGCGTCATGGTCAATGGCATCCCCGTCTGGCGCTTGCCGCGCACCGTCACGCGCGAAGAGTGCGACGAATACATGGCCGACATCGGCGTCGAGGTCCGCTACAACACCCGCGTGGGGCGCGATGTCCTGCTCACCGACCTGCTGAAACAATACGATGCCGTGTACATCGCTGCTGGCTGCTACCGCCCCAAGCCCATGAGCGGGCCGGATAACAAAATCATTCCCGGTGCAGACCTCAAGGGCGTCGTGGACGGCATTCGCCTGCTGGCCAGGACCAACTACGGCGAGCCTGCCTACATCGGCAAGCGTGTTGCCGTGCTCGGTTCCGGCTTCACCGCGATGGACTGCTGCCGCTCTTCCATCCGCTTCGGTGCCGAGAAGGTCTACGTCATGTACCGCCGCTCCAAGGAAGAGATGCCTTCCGACGAGTACGAAGTCAACGAGGCCATGGCCGAGGACGTTGAATTTCAGTACCTGGTTTACCAGACGGCCGTCGTCAGCAAGGATGGCGTTCATGCCAGCGGCGTGCGTTTTGTACGCTGCAAGCTGGGCGACCCCGACGCGGGTGGCCGGCGCCGTCCAATTCCCATCCCCGGTACCGAGTTTGAGATCGAGGTAGATACCGTCATCGCCGCATTTGGCCAGGATAGCGACCCAAGCTGGATACAGGCCGGCGAACTCAAGCTGGAGCTAGACCGGTACGGCATTCCGCTGGTGGACCGCGAGACCTGGATGACCAGCTACCCCGGCCTCTTCGCCGGTGGCGACTTCGTCGATGGCTCGCGCAATCTCATCTCCGCCATCGGCGATGGACGTGATGCCGCCGTTGCCATAAACCGTTACCTTGGTGGCGTTGACAAGCCCGCCGAACCAGCGGAAGAGATAGAGCTGCCCGATTACCGTCGCGGCATGGTCGATGACTACGAGTCCATCCCGTTCGAAAACATTCCTTCCCTGCCCAAGAAGCAGCGTTACAGCAACACGCGCGAGACGGAGACCGGCTATACGCCCGCAGAAGCCGTCGTGCAGGCCCGTCGCTGCCTGCAATGCCAGTTGAATATTATGATTGACCCATCAATCTGTATCCTCTGCTCCGGCTGCGTGGACATTTGTCCTTACGACTGCATCAGCATGGAAGGCCTTTCTCGCGTCGTCAAGGGCGACCCGATGCATGCCGGTACACAGACCTGGCGCGGCGGCGCCGATATGATCATCGACGAGGAGAAGTGTATCCGTTGTGGCCTCTGTATCGTTCGATGTCCCACAGATGCGATCTCGATGGTACAGTTCGAGGTGGCCAGCCCCAATGACCGCTGGACAGTCTCGAAAATACCAGTGCTGAATGTCAGGTAAGCGGGCTTGATTATGAGTTTGCACAAGTTCATGTTGGCTGAAGGTAGTCACCTTGCCGTAGGTCCACGATTTATCGTGGGACCGCGCTGCATCGCGCCCCCGTCGGCCTTGCCTTTCGGGTAATTTGTTCATTCTCTATGATCAGCCCCTATCGGGCCCGGTTACGGATGACCTGGCCCCGGTCGCACCAATATTTTTGCGTAGCGGCATTCACACCCAGTATTTTAAGTAACATAGGGATAGTGTTAACCATTGAGCACACACCATTCAGACTCAGCCTTTGAAGCTTCCACCCTATTAGAACTCCTATCACGCAGAGCACTCCAACATGCCGAAAGAAGGGCCTACACCTTCCTCATCGATGGAGAAGTAGAGGGAGTTCATCTAACGTACGGAGAGCTGGATCGCAGGGCCCGTGCTATGGGCGCCTTACTCCAGCAGCGAGCAGAACGTGGATCGCGTGCCCTGCTCGTCTACCCTTCAGACCTCGAGTTCATCGTCGCATTCTACGGATGTCTCTATGGAGGGCTGATCGCTGTTCCTACCTACCCTCCCCAGACCCGCACCAGGCGCAGTCTGGCGAAATTGCGTGCCATCATGAATGACGTGCAGCCCTCGGTAGTGCTCACCACTGAGGCGCTTTCATCGATGGTCGAGAGCCTGTTCGCACAGGCGCAGGATATGGAGGTCGCGCCGCTCATCAGCACAGACACCATCGACTCCTCCCTGGCGGAGGCCTGGCAGGACCCCGGAGTGGACAGCAACACACTTGCCTTTCTCCAGTACACCTCCGGGTCTACAGGTATGCCCAAGGGCGTCATGCTCACCCACGGCAATCTCTTGCACAATGGGGCACTCATCTACCATCATGTTGGTATCACACCCGAGTGCCGGGGCCTGAGCTGGCTACCCCTCTACCACGATATGGGCCTGATCGGCATGACCATCCAGGCGGCCTACTCCGGTGTGCAGACTACCATCATGTCACCGGTCGCCTTCCTGCAGCGTCCCATACGCTGGTTGCAAGCCATCGCTAACAATGGGGCTCACGTCGTCACCGGCGCGCCAAACTTCGCCTATGATCTCTGCGTCCGTAAGATCACCCCCGAGCAGAAGGAAACGCTCGACCTGAGCAACTGGGAAATCGCCTTCAACGGCGCCGAACCGGTACGCCAGGAAACCCTGGAGCGCTTCACGAAGGCCTTTGCCCCCTGTGGTTTCCACTGGGAAGCCTTTCGTCCTTGCTATGGACTTGCCGAAGCCACCCTCTTCGTAACCGGCGTACAAAAGGGCGCCACCTCAACAAAGCGGACGGTGCAGGCGGCAGCGCTCGCAGAGAACCGCGTCGTCATAGTCGAACCCGTGGCCCCTGGTGATGAAGATAGCACGCGCACGTTCGTGAGTTCTGGCAGCGTGCCGCAGGGGCAGAAGGTCGTTATCGTCAATCCCGATACTTACGTCCCCTGCCTCCCCGACCAGGTAGGCGAAATCTGGGTCTCCGGCCCCAGCATCGCCCAGGGTTACTGGCAAAAACCCGCTGAAACACAATACACATTCCGGGCACACCTGGCGGATACAGGAGAGGGCCCCTTCCTGCGCACTGGCGACCTGGGGTTTATGCACGACGGCGAGCTATTTGTCACCGGCCGCCTCAAGGACCTGATCATCATTCGCGGCCGCAATCACTATCCCCAGGACATCGAACTGACGGTGGAACAGAGTCACCCGGTGCTGCGGCCCGGCAGCGGCGTAGCATTCTCGGTCGATGCAATGAGTGAAGAGCAACTGGTGATCGTCCAGGAGGTGGAGCGCCATTACCGGCATCTTAACCTGGACGAGGTATTTGAGACCATTCGCCAGGCCGTGGCAGAGCAACATGACCTGCAGGTCTATGCCATCTTGCTGGTTAAGACTGGCAGCATTCTCAAGACCTCGAGCGGCAAGCTCCAGCGTAATGCCTCTCGCCGGGCCTTTCTAGATGGCGCTCTCGATGTAGTGAAGCAGTGGACGCGGGGTGAAGAAACATCCCTTGTAGGAGAACTCGAAGACGCTTCGCTGGAGGCCCTGGCGGAGAATGGCAAGCCTATTCGCGCGTCGCTGCTCACAGTCGAACCGCTAGAGCGTCAGCAGCTGCTTGAGAACTATATCCTCGGAAAAATAGTTGCGGCACTGAAAATTTCACCATCCAGGCTGGATGCGCAGCAGCCGCTCAATAGCCTGGGGCTCGACTCCCTGACGGCTGTTGAGCTCAAGAACTGGATCGAAACAGAGCTGACCGTGGAGGTCCCCATAACGATTTTCCTGCAGGAGCCTACCATTGCCCAGTTCTCCGCTCAATTGCTGGATCAGTTGACGGCCAGCCAGGATGGACGACCGCAAGCATCCTCCGCCTGGCAAGTAGATACACGTGGCCAGGGAAATGGCAGCGCCTCTGCGCCGGGCGAAATCAGCCAGCATGATGCTGCGCAGTTACTGGAACAACTTGACCAGCTGTCGGACGAGCAGGTAGAGGCGCTCCTGAGCCAGCTTTCACCTGAAAGCATGGACGGCCACCAGGAATTCCCATCTGGGGGAGAGGGAATCCACCACTACGATGATCATGCACCGCAGGGCAATAAGACGAATGGGATCGGCCAGCGTAATGCCGCGCAGTTGTTGGCGGGACTGGATCAACTTTCGGATGAGGAAGTGGACTCGTTACTCAGTCAAATGTTAGAAGAGGAGACAGAAAATGAGCGAGACACCCAGAAGCATGGCTGATCTATCGCCCGAGGAAAAACGGGCATACCTCGCGCAGCTCCTGCGTAAAAAAGCAGGAACGCAAGCAGCAGGGCGCGCGAGCAGTGAAACGCCCGCCGCTGGTTCTAATGGGGACCCTACTATCTCCACCCTTTCCCATGGTCAACGTGCTTTGTGGTTCCTGCACCGACTGGCGCCGGCAAGTTCGGCATATAACCTCTTATATACCGCGCGCATTCGCCCACCCCTGGACATTGCCGCCCTGCGGCGCTCGGCTCAGGAGCTTGTGCAGCGCCATCCCATCCTGTCGGCAACCTTCACTATGCGCAACGGTGAGCCCGTTCAACACTTTCACCCGGGGCAAAAGGTCCCGGTCGAACTAATTGACGCCTCGACCTGGAGCCGCGAACGCCTGGAACAGAAGTTGCAGGAGGAGGGTGATCGCCCGTTCGACCTGGAACATGGACCTGTCCTGCGCTTCAAATTGTTCGCGCTGGCCGACCAGGATTACATGCTTGTTATGACCGCCCACCATATCGCCGTTGACTTCTGGTCGCTCGATCTCCTCGTCACTGAAATATGCGTGCTCTATGCGAAAGAGGTGGGCGCACCCCTCACCGGTGCCATGCAGGCCATGCTCTCGCAGCGCGTCCCACAATATACGGACTATATCCGCTGGCAGGCTGAACTACTAGCAGGTCCCGAGGGTGAGCGGCTGTGGACCCACTGGCAGCAAGAGCTGACTGGCGAATTGTCCCTGCTGAATCTGCCGCTTGATCGCCCGCGCCCGCCAGTCCAGACGTATCGCGGCGCCTCGCATGCCTTTGAACTGGGCGAGGCATTATCTAAACAATTGAAAGCCCTTGCTGGCGCCGAGAAGGTAACGCTGTACATGCTGCTGCTGGCTGCGTTCCAGGTGCTGCTGTTTCGCTATACCGACCAGGACGATATCCTCGTAGGTACCCCCATGGTAGGCCGCAGCCGCTCCGAACTGGAGCGTGTCGTCGGCTACCTGGCGAACCCCGTCGTCCTGCGTACCAACCTCTCCGGCAATCCCACCTTTAAGGAGCTGCTCGGCAGGGTCCGGCGCACGGTCATTGCAGCGCTTGAGCACCAGGACTATCCTTTCCCGCTCCTCGTAGAACGGCTGCAGCCAAAGCGCGATGCCAGCTATTCGCCCATCTTCCAGGTCGTGTTCGTGTGGGACAGGCCGGGCATATTGCAGGACCAGGAGAATGCGCGTTTGGACCAGGAAACGCTCAAACTGGAGCCCTTTCTGGTGGCGCAGCAGGGATCGGCCTTCGACTTGACGCTGCACATGTCCGAGGTCCGTGGGTCGCTCTCCGCCGACCTGAGCTATAACGTAGACCTCTTCGATGCTTCCACTATCGCTCACATGGAGCAGCATTTTCGCACCCTGCTGGCAGGCATCATAGCAAACCCCGAACAGCAGCTTTCACATCTGCCCTTGCTCACCGGGGCAGAACAGCACCAGCTCCTGGTCACGTGGAACGCTACCCACAGCGACTTTCCAGAGCACATGTGCATCCACCAGTTGATAGAGCAGCAGGTGCAGCGCACACCTGGTGCCGGGGCCGTCGTATTTGAAGATCAAAGACTCACCTATAACGAGCTAAACTGCCGGGCCAACGCTCTGGCCCGTACCCTGCAGGCATCGGGCGTAGGCCCGGACGTGCTGGTGGGTGTGTGCATGGAACGCTCCCTGGAAATGGTCATCGCTCTCCTCGCCATCCTCAAGGCTGGTGGGGCCTATGTTCCACTGGATCCTACCTACCCTAGCGAGCGGCTTGACTACATGATCCAGGACGCTCATATGCCGATCCTGCTCACACAGTCACGCCTGCTGGATCTATTGCCGGGTGATGGCACGCAGATCATTTGCCTCGATGCTGGTGAATATGGCTCTGCCGGGGATTTTGAAGAAAATCCGGTAAGCGCCGTTCAACCCGGCAACCTGGCGTACATGATCTATACTTCGGGCTCCACGGGCAAACCCAAGGGTGTCATGAATAGTCATAAGGGTCTCTGTAACCGCCTCTACTGGATGCAGCAGGCCTATCAATTGACGCCGGCGGACCGCGTAATGCAGAAGACTCCTTTCAGTTTCGATGTCTCGGTCTGGGAGTTTTTCTGGCCCTTGATGACGGGAGCCTGCCTGGTGGTGGCCCGGCCCGGTGGACACCAGGACTCCAGCTACCTCATCTCACTGATCGCCGAACAGCAGATCACGACCCTCCACTTCGTCCCGTCGATGCTCCAGGTCTTCCTATCGGATCAAGGCCTTGAGCGCTGCCGGTGCCTGAAACGCGTGTTTTGCAGCGGCGAGGCGCTCCCATTCGAACTACAGGAGCGCTTCTTCACCCACTTCGCTGCCGCTGAGACGGAGCTGCATAACCTCTATGGCCCGACAGAAGCAGCGATCGATGTTACCTACTGGCAGTGCCAGCCCGGCATTATGGTGACAATGGGCCGTCCTATTGCCAATACGCAGATATATATTCTGGACCGCTCGATGCGCCCCGTGCCCATCGGCGTGCCCGGCGAATTGTACATCGGCGGCGTAGGCGTCGCTCGCGGCTACTTCAACCGCCCAGAGCTCACAGCTGAAAAGTTTGTGCCTGACCCCTTCAGTAACGACCCGGGCGCGCGCCTCTTCAAGACGGCCGACCTCGCGCGTTACCGGCCCGGCGGCGTCATCGAATTTCTCGGCCGCATCGACCACCAGGTCAAGATACGCGGCTTCCGCATCGAACTCGGCGAGATTGAAGTGGTGCTGGCCCAGCGCCCCGCCATCAAGGAGGTCGTCGTCCTGGCCCGCGAGGACACACCCGGCAATAAACGTCTCGTGGCATATCTCGTTCCTTCCGCAGGGGTGGGCGATCCGCCGGTCGAAGAATTGCGCGCCTACCTCAAGGAGAAGCTCCCGCACTACATGATCCCTGCGGCCTTTGTCTCCCTGGAAGCTCTGCCTCTCATGCCCAACGGTAAGGTAAACCGGCGGGCGCTGCCTGCCCCCGATCTGATGCGACCCCAACTGGAAACGGCCTTTGTGGTGCCTCGTAACCATGCTGAGGAAGTGCTGGCCAAGATCTGGACCCAGGTGCTCGGTATCGACAAGGTCGGTATCCATGATAATTTCTTCGACCTGGGCGGAGCCTCCATCCAGAGCCTCCAGATCATTACCCAGGCCGGCGAGGCCGGCTTGCAGCTCACCCCGGAATTGCTGTTCGAACACCAGACCATCGCGGAACTGGCGGCCGTGGCAACTCCTGTCGCAACAGCACAATCGTCGCCCGTTCTATCCGGAGAACAAGGCGAGAATAACGGCATTCCCAATCCACAACCAGGTGGCTCTATCATCCCACAGTCTCCTCAAGCGGGCATGGGCAACACCATCATCGAGAGCATGGGCGTCTACCTGCCACCTAAAGCCGTCTCCACCAGGGAGGTGTTGCAGCAGTGCTACAAACCGGTCAATTTCCCACTGGAGCAGCTCACCGGCATCAAAACCAGGCGCATGGCCGGGGAAACCGAGTTCTCCATCGACCTGGCAAAGCAGGCAGTCGCAAACTGCCTCGCCAATTCCCGCTATTATCCAGAGGATATCGACCTGTTGATCTGTTCCAACATCTCGCGCTGCGATGGCCCGAACTTCCACGTCCCGTTTGAACCGAGCACATCCATGCGCCTGAAGCAGCACTTTGGCTTTACGAATGCCCTGGTCTTCGATGTCTCTAACGCCTGCACGGGCATGTTTACCGCTATCAGCATCGTCGACGCCTTCCTCAAGGCCGGGCTGATTCGCCGTGGCATGGTTGTCAGCGGTGAGTATACCACGCACCTCACGCTGACCGCACAAAAGGAGATTGAGAACTACCTGGATTCGCGCCTCGCCTGTTTAACTGTAGGGGATGCCGGCGCTGCCATCATCCTGGAACAGGCAGCAGGCAACAGGGTTGGCTTCCACGAGCTTGAGCTGTACACGCTTGGCCGCTACTCCGACTACTGCATCGCCAAAGCGACGGATAAAAAGCATGGTGGCGCCATCATGTACACGGATTCGGTCAAGGTTTCCGCCGTCAATATCCAGCAAGCCGTTTCCCACGCGGCCTATACGCTCGAACGTTCCGGCTGGCCTCCGGAGGCGTTCCAGCACATTATTATGCACCAGACCTCGAGGATGACCCTGAACGATGCTGCCCGCGAGATCAACAGTTATTTCAAGAGGGAGATCTGCAACCAGAAGAACGTCATCAACAACATTACCGACCGTGGCAACACCGCCACTACTACCCACTTTGTGGCCCTCATGGATAGCATTCTTGCTAATACCATTAAGTCGGGCGAGAACGTGATCTTCGGCATCACCGGCTCAGGAGCCACCATTGGCACTGCTCTCTACACCTTCGATGACCTGCCGGATCGGCTGCGCCGTGCAGCATCGAACGGTCGACAATCCAACAGGGTGCAGGAGAAAACCGGCCCGAAAACATCTGTTGTCCTGCATCCTGCCTTCGCCCGCGCCCGCCGGGTGCGCGTGGAGAGTATCGGTACGACACCAGCTCAAGTGAGGAAAGAAGCCCTGGAACTCGCGGTAGCCGCCGCCGAGAACTGCCTGGCAAAGTCTTCCTATAGCCAGGACGATATTAACCTCCTTATCTACTCCGGTGTGTACCGGGATGACTATTTGTGCGAACCGGCGCTTGCCTCCATGGTCGCGGGCGAGTTGGAGATGAACGATACCATCGATTCACAACTGGAAAAGAAGACGTTCGCCTTTGACCTTTTAAATGGGGCTATCGGTTTCCTCAATGCGTGCCAGGTCGCCACGGGCATGATCCAGGCGCAAAAGATCAAGAGTGCTATGATCGTTACTGCGGAGATCGAAAACAACCTGAAGGTGCTTCCCACGGAACTGCGTGGCCTGCAGGAGACAGGCTCTGCGCTCATCCTCGACGAGAGCGCTGGCGGCGAGACGGGATTTGGCGACTTCGTCTTTAAGTATTTTCCCGATTATATCGAGGCCTTCACGGCTTCTACCCTGGTGAGCGATGGGAAAACGAGCATGCAATTCGCAAAAGACCCGCATATCGAGGCCCGTTACCTGCAGTGCATTCGCGGTGCAGTCGAGGAGTTGCTCGATATCGCGCAATTGGATCTTTCCCAGGTCAAGGTGATCCTGCCGCCGCAAATCTCCACGACCTTTATTGACCGCTTGAGCGATGATCTGGGGGTCGACAGGAACAGGTTTGTAGATGCCGTGCGTGGTGAAGGCGATCTTTTCACTTCATCGCTGCCCTACGCCTTACAGTATGTACGCGAACACAACCTGGTGCAGCCTGGCGACGTTGGACTCATTATCGCCGTCGGTGCGGGCATACAGGTAGGCTGCGCCACCTACCACTTTTAGCACGGCTCATTTCGCAATGTACTGTAGCAGCATCGCGAGAGAAGGGAGTAGTCCTCCGATTTATCGAGGGGAATTCCGATTGATGAAACTGCCTGATTGCCCGTGGAGCCTGCCACCGGCACACCTGGTCTTGCCACATGATGAAATACATGTATGGCGAGCTTCCCTGGACCAGCCGCCCGCGCGTGTTGCAGCTCTCGAGCAAACGCTTTCGCTCGACGAACACGCGCGGGCGCAGCGCTACCACTTCGCTCATGATAGGCAGCACTTTATTATCAGGCGCGGCCTTCTCAGGCAGATGCTGGGCGACTACCTGGGCATTGAGCCGGGCAGCCTGCGCTTCCGCTCTGGCCCCTTTGGGAAACCGGAGCTTGCGGAGATGCCCTGCACTTATACGCCTCACTTTAATGTGTCGCACTCACATGAACTCGCCCTCTTCGCGTTTGCGCGAGATCACGAGGTCGGTGTGGATATCGAGTATGTGCGCCCTGTTGCGGAGGCAGAACAGATTGCCGGGCGTTACTTCTCTGTTCAGGAAAGAGATACACTACGCGACCTGCCTCCAGACTGGATGTACGAGCAATTTTTCATCTACTGGACCCGCCTGGAAGCCTATCTCAAGGCCAGCGGCATGGGCCTGGCCGGTGCTGAGAACCAAGGGCTGCTGTCGCCGGAGAATACAGCCTGGCCCTTATACGGGCCTATTTATAGCATGCAACCTGCTCCTGGATACGTGGCTGCCCTTGCAGTGCAAGCGAAGGCAGCCACAGCGCTACCGCTGACCTCTATGAGTGTCATGTACCGGCAGTGGATCCCAGCCGGGGAAAGAAGAGAGGGACGCACATGAAACTGGCAAGAGAGAATAAAGAACAGAAAGAGGCGAGCGCGCGTTCTCCAGCGCTGGCAGGGAAAGTAGTCATCATCACGGGAGCCAGTTCAGGTATAGGTATGGCCACAGCGTGGGAGATTGCCCGGCGGGGAGCGCACGTGGTGCTGGCGGCAAGGCGTGAACAGGAACTGGAGGCTAAAGCCAATGCCATCAACGCGGCCGGCTACCATGCCGTAGCCATCCCCACAGACGTAACAGATGCAGCGCAGGTACAGCGCTTGACGGTACGCACGCTGGAGATGTTCGGGCAGGTGGACGTGCTGGTGAACAACGCGGGTATGGCCTGGCGGGAGTCTTTTCAAGACAACTCGACTGAGCAGATAGAGCACATAGTCGATGTAAACCTGCTCGGCGCCATCCTCCTGACGCATGCAGTGCTGCCAGGCATGCTGGAGCGGCGCCAAGGCGTTATCATCTCTGTGGCCTCCGTGGCGGCCCATATCCCCGTCGACCCCCTCTACTGCGCCACAAAGTTCGGCCTGCGCGGCTTCTCCCTTTCGCTGCATCGCGAATTGCTCGGCAGCGGCGTCTCGGCCTCTATCGTCTCACCCGGCTTTGTCAGTACCCCCATGAACAGGCATATGCGCCTGCCCATGCCGGGACCGGAGATCGTGGCCAGGGCGATTGCCAAACTGGCGCTCCACCCGCGCCGCGAGGTCGTCGTCCCCGCCTACTACCGTCCTATTATGGCAGGTGAGCATTTGTTTCCCTGGGTAGCCGATCGCGTCATTCGCTGGACTCGTCGCCGCGTGATCCCTGTGGAGTAATGGAAATTGCAATCCTTCAGGCCAAAAGTGTTAATCCTCACATCTCTCACCGGCGGCGGCCACCTCAGCCTGGCCCTCGCCTTGCAAGATGCTCTCGCTGAGGACTACGAGACCGGCATAGTGGATCCCTATCCCCGTATCTTTCACCACTACTATACCTTCGTTGGCCGGCACTTTCTCAAACTGTGGGGACTTGAATACCACTACAGTGATAATCAGGCGTCCGCGCTGCGCCTGCATAAAACGCTCACGCTGCTGCTCCGCGATCGCCTCAGCGCCCTTATCAAGCGCCAGCAGCCTCAACTCATCATCACCACCCATACCTTGTTAACCTACGAGGTTGCCCGGGCTATCGAGCGCACTGCTCCTGGCCTGCCGCTTGTGTTCCAGTTGAGCGAGCTGGAAGAGGTTCATTCCACGTGGTTAACCGTGAAGGACGCCCATGCCTATCTCATCCCGACGCGCGAAATATTGGCACAGGCGCGAGCGCAGCATATCGACGAGAGCCGCCTGCACCTCACCGGTATGCCGGTGCGAGCGCAGTTTTTACAGGACTACAGTGCAAAAAAGACCACAATATTGACTGCCCTTGGCCTCGAACCGGCTATATTTACCCTATTTCTCCAGGGAGGTGCAGAAGGAGCCGCCGGCATCGATCAAACCGTGAAAAGCATGTTGGCCAGCAGGTCCATCCAGGTCATCTTAGCTGTAGGAACGAACACACAACTGGCCTCCCGCTTTTCAGGCATCGAACGCCTGAGTGTTCTCCCCTTCACGAAAACCATCGCCCCGTACATGGCTGCCGCGGATGTCGTCATCGGCAAGGCAGGTCCGAATTTTATATCCGAAGCCGTCATGCTGGGAAAGCCCTTTCTCGCAACAGCTTTCATCCCCGGCCAGGAGGCGCCCAATCTCAAATTTCTCGAACGGCATAACCTCGGCTGGGTGTGCCTGGAGCCGCATGCCCAGCAGCATTTAATTGCTACCCTGGTAGACAATCCAACCGCGCTGGTTGAGAAAATCGCCAGCATTCAAGCGTACCGCGCGTGGAACATACAGGCGAATCGCCACATCCGCCCGCTCATCGCAAACATCCTCATCCCTTGATCTTTTTGCGCATAAATTCCAGCACCACCCTGTCTACACGCGCATCCTCGAACCAGCGCTCTTCCAGGTTTTCGCGGCTGCTGAACTTACGGAACGCCTCACGTGTGACCTCGTCGTAGATACCGTTGATGCTGCCTTGATAATCACCGGTCGCGCTTAGCAGCTCCTGCAGCTCGCTCGCCAGCGTATGATCGATCGCCAGGATATCCTGCGGGTCGGGCCGGAAGAGGAAGAGTTTGTGCAGTTGCAGGATGCGCTGCAATTCCGCGATGGGCTGTGGGTGGTCATCCACGCGCAGGTCGATAAAGCGATCGTTAAATCCGCTGTAGCCGCCTCCCTCGCGCACTACCAGCAGAGCTGCTGACTGCTGACCACGGCTATCTCCCCCCGCAGCCTGCCCTGCTGCCAGCGCTGCCACCAGGCGATCACAGAGCAATCCCGTCGTTTGCTCAAATGTGCGCGCCATCGCCAGCACGGTATCTTCCCCTACCAGGATATTCCCCTGGCATGTGTAGTGTTCGCCCACGTGTCCCCCTGCCCAGGGAAAGCACTGCGTCCCCGTGTAGGTTGCCGCTTCGCCCTTGACGCCGACAATGCCCACCTGCCGGTCTGCCCGTCCCGCATCCTCTTCAACAAGTTGCGCGAGTACCTCGCTTGCTGGCAGACCATACGCCAGCAGCTCCAGCCCCCGTGGTCCATAGCTTGTGTTCGCCCAGGCCTGAGTAGCAATTGCTCCCACGCCGGCCTTCGCCCAGGGAACGACCGCGCCAACTGCCAGGAACTTTGATTGCACGGCTATTCCCAGTTCGCCTGTCTCCGGGTCACGGGCCACTATCGAAAATGTCATACACTGCCTCCGCGCTGCTGAGTAATAATAAATAAAAACCGGTGTGACAGCATTATAGCACTAGAACCTTGACTTTCATCGTTCTTTCAAGCAAAATTATAAAAAGACGGGTTCCCATGTGTTGCGCTCATGAGAGGTTTTCATCCCGTACTACGTATTTCTACCATAAGCAACATGAGGCACCACTGAACAGGCATATCCCGTGCCTCTGCACAGTTAAATTGCTTAATTTGGCTCATGCAGGCCGTTTAACCGTGCAGAGGCTATGCAGCGAGGTTGCTGTGAAGGTATATCCCTAACCTGCAAGGAGCGAGCATGGTGCGACAGAACTGGACAGATGACGACCTGGCCCAAAGGCTACACGAACACGATCCTGATGCTTTGGAAACTCTCATCTCCCGGTACTCTCGAGAAGTATTTTATTTTATTCGTCTGGTGCTAGACGGTGTTGGCGTCGTTCAGGATGCCGAAGAGTGCGTCAATGACCTCTTCGTCGCAGTCTGGCAAGAGATTGATAGCTTCGATTCCCAGCGGGGTACCCTACGCACGTGGCTAACCATGCGTGCCAAGTACATCGCCTTAGACCGCCGCCGTCAGCTCTGCCGCCGCCAGTTGCATAGCCTACCGCCGGCAGATGAAAATCGACAATGGAGTACCTCCGATGGCAACGGCGTCAGCGGGCGAAATATGTTTCGCTGGGGTGGACCCGATAGTGAAAGTCGCGCCCTCCTTCCGGCATACTCCGAAGCCAGTATGGAGCAGCTAATAGAACAAAGTGAGAGGCTCGAAGAACTGAGCCTGGCCTTGGCGACGTTGCCTGAGCTTGACCGTCAGCTTATTTATCTGCGTTACTTTAAGTATGCCAGCACCGAGGAACTGGCAGCTAAAACGGGCCTCACCCGTCACGCTGTCGATACCCGGCTTTGGCGCGCACGGAAGAGCTTACGCGAAGCGCTCAAGGAGCGTGCATATGAGTATGAACGAATTTGAAGAACAATCGCACAACATGGAGAAAGATTCTGACACTCTTTTAACTCATGGACAGGTGCTTCCTCAAGATTTCAGCGAGGAAGACATCGTTTTTGCGCGGGAATTGAATTCCTTCTTTGCCCTTGAAGAAGAAAAAGTGCCACCCTACTTTGCTCAGACATTGCTCGAGCCTGATAATCCACGCTTTCAGGTTGCCGGGTATGGCTTCGAGGAGAAGACTCGTGCCCGCGTCTTCCGTCGCCTCAACCTGCGCCGCCGCCTGTTCAATCAGCGCTGGTCCTCTCGCGGCGTCATGCCTGTCCTTCCCTTGCGGCATTCCTGGCTAGTAGTGGTTGCTGCCTGCCTGCTCTTCGTCCTCTTCACAGTTGCCTTCACCGGCCAGTCATTCGTAGAGGGCGTATCGTTCTTGCTCAAAGGTGCGCACGCCGGCGTCTACCAGGTGCATGCCTATCCAATGGCGATACTAGCTCCTTCCTATACCCAGAACAATGACCAGTCTGGCCAGATCAGCCTGACGGATGCGCAGCAACGCTTGCATTTCCCTATGTACTGGCCACAGGTGACACCAAAAAACTTTAACCTCGACGGCATTAACCTGTTTCAAAATACAAAGCAAACATGGGCCGACGGCCCTATCCTGGAACTCCAATACGACTATGCCTCTCACGGCACACCGGCCCATGGTTCGGGTGAAATCGCTGTTCTTGAATTCAAGCCCACTGACTCCGTGTTGCAGGTAATTGGCGGCGCTCCTCAGACCGTGCTCTCCGATGCCAAAGGCAACCCCGAGGCTATCTATGTTGATGGTCAATGGATCTCGCTTAACAGGTACTCTCACCACTGGATTACTGGTGGCCGCAGCGAACTGATCTACCAGCGCGATGGCATCGTCTTCTGGATTGTCGGTGACCAGCGCGATGGCATCGACAGGGATATCCTGTTAAGCATCGCCCAATCGCTTCAGATAGTCGAAGCCAGCCGTTTCATGCACATCGGGGTCCAGATGACCGCGACCCAGCTCGTGAATGACTCGTCAGGACTGTTTGCAGGTGATATCATTGCGGTCGGTTCGGATGATGGTCTGTCTGGCCCATACTTAATCCGCCTTGGGCCCGACCAACCTCCCCAGGAGAAGCCCGTAGAGAGACACGCGATGCACAGGTCTTGATCCTCGCCGGTTTTGAGGTAGGCGCTGCCCTCTGGGCCGCTCCCATACTGGCGTTGGTGCGGAGGCGGTTGTGCTCACGTCTCCGCACCAGACGATCCGTGAACGAACCCCTATGCCGCAGGTGCGCCCATGCGTGGACTGCGGGTCTGGAACAACGTCCACCCGTTGGCTAGAACGAACAACACGCCGATGACCCAGGCGGTCCAGGCAGCCGACTGGAATCCGGTTAGCTAAAAACTTGCGCTAGCTATATACAAGGTGTATACTATGCGCCGTATCATTGACGATGGAGAAGAGACCTGTTCTGACTTCTCCCTACGAGGAGTTCTTCCACATGAAAGTAATTCTTTTGCAAGACGTTGATGGCCTGGGAAAGGCCGGTGATTTAAAAGAAGTAGCCAATGGCTATGCCCGCAACTACCTCCTGCCGCGTCAACTGGCGGCTGGGGCAACTTCCGCCCTCGTGGCAAACCGCAAGCAGCGTATAGCCTCGGAACAACGCAAGATTGAGAAGCAGGTCGAGCTGGATCGCCAGCAGGCGGAACGCCTATCCCAGGTGACGCTCACCTTCAAGGCCCGGGTTGGGCGCCAGGGGCGTCTCTATGGATCGATCACCAGCCAGGATATCGCCGCTGGCCTGTATGAAACCGAGGGCATCATCCTTGATCGCCGCGCTATTGAAATGCCTGACCCGATTCGCACGCTCGGCACTTTTGAGGTGCCCATAAGGGTCGCGCAGAAGGTGCATCCCAAAATTACCGTTCGCGTAATCAATGCAAACGAAACAGAGCAGCCCGCAGAAACATCTGAAGAAGTCAACGCATAGTGATGCCTTTGTCTTGTAGATGGGGAGATCATGCCACGCTGGCTTTATTTCTTGCTGATAACAGCCATCTTTGCGCCCATTATCGAACTCGCGGGGGGGCAACGGCAAGAACTGGCCATCTTTATTTGCGCGGCCATCAGCCTGATCCCCCTCGCCGCGTTGATTGGCTTTGCCACTGAAGACCTCGCAGCGCATGTTGGTAACATCACTGGCGGCCTGCTCAATGCAACCTTCGGTAATGCCCCCGAAATTATTATCGGCATCTTCGCGCTGCAACAAGGGCTGATCTCCGTTGTTAAAGCCTCTATCATCGGCTCGATCATCAGCAATATGCTGCTCGTCCTCGGTTCCTCGCTGGCCCTCGGCGGTTGGCGCTGGGGCAAACAATACTTCAATGCTCGTGATGCCGGAAAATATTCCGCTATGATGGTACTGGTGCTGGCCGCGTTCGCCATTCCGACCACCGCCACCCTGGTCATTCAAGATGGTGGGCGCATCCAATCCATTAGCATCCTCATCGCCATCATCCTGCTGCTGGTTTATGCCATGTACCTGGCTACGCATATCTTGAATGTACACTCAACTCGCCGGAGTCCCAGGCAGCAGCGAAAGCTCACAGCCCCACTTCCTCCCCCCTCCGGTCCTGCAGGAGCCGAAGACGAGCCCCTCGTGGAGGCCAGTGCCAGCGACGGCAAGGCTGACCCTGTGGTACCGGGAACGCGTACAGCAAAACCGTGGCTCTCTGCCCTGTTACTGCTCATCGCCACCGTCGCCACTGCCTGGAATAGCGAACTACTGGTGAATACCATCCGCCCTGTAACCGTCCAGCTTGGCTGGTCGCCAGTCTTCATTGGCCTGGTCATCATCCCCATCGTTGGCAATGCCGCCGAGCACAGCAGCGCGCTCTATATTGCCTTCAGGGACCGCGTGGACCTGTCCATGGCCATCGCGCTTGGCTCCGCAATTCAAGTTGCCGCGCTGGTCGCCCCGCTCCTCGTCCTGCTCAGCCTCTTTTTCCCCACAAACCTCAATCTCGTCTTCCAGCCCCTGGAGCTGCTAGTCCTGGCCTTGGGAACCATCCTCTTTACATTTATTAGCCTGGATGGCGAGTCATCCTGGCTGGAGGGAGTACAGCTCATCACTCTCTACACCCTGGCCTGCGTCGTGTTCTTCTTCGTCCCCGGCTAGGATTTCCTGCCCAGCTTCACAATCGCTCGGGGAATCTGGTATAGCAAATCAGAGGCCAGCAAACCGGCGTGGCCCAGGCTCGCGCTCACCAGCTCCGCTGCCGCCGCGTGCAGGTAAACACCCGAGCTGGCCGCGTCAAAAGGTTCCACCTGCTGTGCCAGCAGGCCCGCGATCATACCCGCCAGCACATCGCCCGTTCCCGCCGTCGCCAGCGCGGGATTCGCCAGCCAGTTGAGCCGCGTGCGCCCACCTGGTTCCGTGATAATCGTACATGCCCCCTTGAGTACCAGGATCACCTGCCATTCGCTGGCCTTGTCGCGTGCCAGTTGGAGGCGATCAATCCTGCCGCCGGACACCTTCAGCCCGTTACACAACCGTCCCATCTCGCCGGGGTGCGGTGTAATTACCGTCTCGGGCGGCAGCAACGACCACCAGTGCTCTAACGCCGAGAGATTGTTCAGCCCGTCCGCGTCGATCACCAGGTGTGGGCGCTGCTCATCGGGTAGGCCCCAGCCCGGGACCTACCAACAGCGCACGGTATCCTTCCAGGTGATTTATCAGCGTTTCTACCCGCTCGATACTGCCTGCCTGTTCTTCGGGAAGCAGCACGAACGTCGCCTCGTGAATAGCGCTGGCGTAGATGGGCAGCATCTGCTCGGTCACGGCCAGCGTCACCAGGCCCGAGCCAACCCGTCCCGCCCCATTTCCCGCCAGGAATGCCGAGCCTGGGTAGGGCGGTGACCCGCACAGCAGCATCACCTTGCCGAACGTCCCTTTGTTGCTATCCAGCGGGCGCTGCGGCAGCAGTTTCTCCACCAGTGCTCCCGTCAACATCTCTGTACGGATACCCTGCTCCATTTCGGGCGGCAGGCCGATATCGCCGACATAGAGCTCACCGATGTAGCCCCTGCCGGGGAAGAAGAAAAAACCCTGCTTGGGGAACGCCAGTGTAATCGTGATATCGGCAGGAATAGTCCCTGGATCGACCTCGCCGGTATCAACATTCAATCCCGTTGGCAGATCGATTGCCACCACGCGTAGTGTTTCGCGTCTCTCCCGTTCCTGGCGCACGCGAGCCAGCAGCGCCCTCATGTCGTCGGGCAGTGGTCGTGAACGTCCCGTCCCCAACAGGGAATCGAGCACGTACTCCGCTCGCCGCATGGCCGACTCCAATTCCCCGGCCGTCTCCACTGCCGCCACGTCCC
>WNGR01005042.1_pt1 | contig 26215 bp, 22 predicted proteins | sample 5407581 | NCBI WGS metagenome assembly WNGR01 (sample SAMN13153383, study PRJNA577476) | soil metagenome | isolation source: 80 cm soil or saprolite under Garry oak tree replicate 2 | place: USA:California | collected 2016-06-15
CCGCCGCAGGGTCAGGCAACCGACCACTTCTGGTCCTTCTTCTGGACCATCCCGGCCGACTTCCCGACCGGGTCTTTGGGCTACAAGGTCCATGCCACTTTGGCGGACGGCAGCGTCCAGACTTGGGAGCCGTTCACTCGGCCCTCGACCCAGCTCACTGTGATCGCGGGCGAGCCGGCAATGGCGGCGACGGCCCGGTAATCGCAAAGAGGGTGTTCATGGTGATTTGCAGCGGCCGGCTGGCCGGCCTGGGGTGTGCGCTATTAGCGCTCGCGCTCGTATCCTCGGCGCAGTCGGTCGCGGCGCCCCTCGCCTCTGCGCTCGGCCCGGAAGTGGCGATCGCTGAACCCCGAGACGGCTTTGTCGGACGGCTGAATGTTTCGCCGGAGAATGGTCCGGTCGGCACTGCGCTCACCGTGACAGCGGATCGGCTGCCGCCCAATCGGGAATTCCAGCTCGTCTGGCGCACGGTCAAGGGGAGCTGGAAGGTCGCCAACGGCGAATATCACGGCCGCGACTATATGCCGGTCGCCTACGAGATCGCCAAGGTCAAGAGCGACCAGTCCGGACGTCTGAGCGCGAATTTCGTCACGCCCGAGGATTTCGGCTTCGTGCACGACATCGTGCTGCAGCAGCCGGACCGCATGTTCACGCAGGCGGGTTTCTCCATCGACATGACGATCGATGTCTCGCCGAAGAGCGGCCCGGTGGGCACGCCGATCAAGGTCGAGGTCAAGGGAATCGGCTGGCGGTCGCTCTTCAATTCGTGGAATCTTCTGTACGACAACAATTTCACCGGCTGGATGTCCTCGGTGACGACCGGCGGCTCGGCGACCTTCACGATCCCTGCGACCGGGCGGCCCGGCGTCCATATCCTGGAAGTGCTGCACGGGGAGCTCACCTTCCCCTACCGCAACATGCAGCAGAACCCCGAGCCCGATCGGCCGCGCTGGGCGATTCCGTTCACGGTCACGCCGGGCGCGCCAGTGCTGCCGCCGCCGCCCGAGCAGCAGGCGCAGAAGACCGTGCGGATGCTGCCTGCGCAAGGCGAGCTCGTCGCCACGCCGGCATTTTCAGGCATCCAGGAGCCTGCGGTCGTGCGCGGGGAGGGTTTCGAGCCGGGCAAGACCTATCAGCTCAATTGGACCCGGGTGGTCGGCAACCGGATGACCGGGGCGGGCTGGGAGGAAGGGTCCCATGTCGTCGCCGAAGCCAAGGCGGACGGCTCCGGACGCGCGGAATTCCAGTTCAAGGTGCCGGACGATCTCGGCGGCTCGCACGGCCTGTGGGTGGACATGGGCGGCGGCAAGAAGAAGATCGGCGTCTATTGGATCAAGGCGACCGCGCTGCCGATGAATGTCGGCCGCGGACCCGTCGGCACCGAGTTTCGGATTCACCTCAAGGGCGTCGGCTGGACCGAAACCGCCAATATCGTCCACCTCGTCTACGACAACAGCTATATCGGCTATGCCTGCGCCTTCAACAGCCAGGGCGATGTCGAGTTGATCATGCATGCCACCGGCGAGCCGGGCTGGCATTTCATCGATCTCTATCCGGGCATCTACAAGGGGGTCGAGACGCGGCCGAACAACTTCCGCATTCCCCAGCTCACCTATGCAGACGACCATCCCGGCGAGGACCTGCCCGCCTTCCACTTCGCCTTCGAGGTGACGCCCGGCCGTTCCGTCGGCGTTGGCCAATAGGCGCGCCCTCCGATCCCATGGTGATGCCGCCCGTTAACGGTCCTGCCGACGCAGGACGTGACGCTGGCTTGGATTCAGACTCCGCTGTCTTGCGGCTCACGACAGTCCTCCTATATGAGCCAGGACGCCCCAGGGCGGCGTTTAACGTGTCATTTCAAGGGGGTCGGACGAGGAATCTACGGTCGATCGTGGATCCCTCCGCGCGGGTGCCATAGGGGCCCGGCCGACCTGCCGCAGAAGAGAGGACTTACAGCATGGGCAAGGTCATCGGCATCGATCTCGGCACGACCAATTCGTGCGTTGCCGTGATGGAAGGCAAGACGCCGAAGGTCATCGAAAACTCGGAAGGCATGCGCACCACGCCCTCGATCGTCGCCTTTACCGATGATGGCGAGCGGCTGGTCGGCCAGCCGGCCAAGCGCCAGGCGGTCACCAATCCGGAGCGCACCATCTTCGCGGTCAAGCGCCTGATCGGCCGGCGCTACGACGACCCGATGGTCGAGAAGGACAAGAAGCTCGTCCCCTACAAGATCGTGCGCGCCTCGAACGGCGACGCCTGGGTCGAGGCCGACGGCAAGAGCTACTCGCCCTCGCAGATCTCCGCCTTCGTCCTGCAGAAGATGAAGGAGACGGCGGAGGCCTATCTCGGACAGAAGGTCGAGCAGGCCGTCATCACCGTCCCCGCCTATTTCAACGACGCGCAACGCCAGGCGACCAAGGATGCCGGCAAGATCGCTGGGCTCGAAGTCCTGCGCATCATCAATGAGCCGACCGCGGCGGCGCTCGCCTATGGGCTCGACAAGCAGAAGTCGGGCACGATCGCGGTCTACGACCTCGGCGGCGGCACCTTCGATATTTCCATTCTCGAGATCGGCGACGGCGTGTTCGAGGTGAAGTCCACGAACGGCGATACCTTCCTGGGCGGCGAAGACTTCGACATGCGCCTGGTCAATTATCTCGCCGACGAGTTCCAGAAGGAACAGGGCATCGATCTGCGCCGCGATAAGCTCGCGCTGCAGCGGCTCAAAGAGTCTGCGGAGAAGGCGAAGATCGAGCTCTCGTCCACTACTCAGACCGAAATCAACCTGCCGTTCATCACTGCGGATGCTTCCGGTCCGAAGCATCTGACGATGAAGCTCACCCGCGCCAAATTCGAGGCCCTGGTCGACGACCTGGTGCAGAAGACGGTCGAGCCGTGCCGGCAGGCATTGAAGGACGCCGGTCTCTCTGCCGCCGAGATCAACGAAGTGGTCCTGGTCGGCGGCATGACACGCATGCCGAAGGTCCAGGAGGTCGTGAAGCAGCTGTTCGGCAAGGAGCCGCACAAGGGGGTCAACCCCGACGAGGTGGTTGCGGTCGGCGCCGCGATCCAGGCCGGCGTGCTGCAAGGCGACGTCAAGGACGTGCTGCTGCTCGACGTGACGCCGCTCTCGCTCGGCATCGAGACGCTGGGCGGCGTGTTCACCCGGCTGATCGACCGCAACACCACGATCCCGACCAAGAAGAGCCAGGTGTTCTCGACCGCCGAGGATCATCAAGGCGCGGTGACGATCCGGGTCTTTCAGGGCGAGCGCGAGATGGCGGCCGACAACAAGCTGCTTGGCCAGTTCGACCTCATGGGCATCCCGCCCGCGCCGCGCGGCGTGCCGCAGATCGAGGTCACCTTCGACATTGACGCCAACGGCATCGTCAATGTCCACGCGCGGGACAAGGGCACCGGCAAGGAGCAGCAGATCCGCATCCAGGCCTCGGGCGGCCTCAGCGAAGCCGACATCGAGCGCATGGTCAAGGACGCCGAGGCCCATGCCGAGGAGGACAAGAAGCGCAAGGAGCAGGTCGAGGCCAAGAACCACGCCGAGGCCCTGATCCATGCGACCGAGAAGGCGGTCGCCGAGCACGGCTCCAAGGTCGGCGAGGCCGAGCGGCGCGCGATCGAGAACGCGATCGCCGACCTCAAGGAAGCCCTCAAGAGCGATGATGCCGCCGCGATCACGGCCAAGGCCAACACGCTGGCGCAGGCTTCGATGAAGCTCGGCGAGGCGATGTACAAGCAGGCCCAGGAAGGCGCTGCCGGCCCCGGCGGTCCGGGTGGCGCTGCTCCGGGCGAGGATGGCTCGGCGAAGAAGGAGGATGTCGTCGACGCCGAGTTCACCGAGGTCGACGACGACAAGAAGAACAAGAAATCGGCCTGACGCCGGCAGGACGCGATCGCCATGTCCGCCATTCAATCCAACCGTCACCCCCGGGCCTGACCCGGGGGTGCATCTTTTTGTCGAAGAGCGATGGAAGATCAGGTTAAATCCGGCGACGACGCTGCGCCAGCAATGACGGGGTGGGACGCGGGGATGGCCAAACGCTGCTACTACGAAATTCTCGAGGTCGAGCGTACCGCCAATGATGGCGCGCTGAAATCTGCTTTCCGCAAGCTGGCGATGAAATGGCATCCCGACCGCAATCCCGGCGACAAGACGAGCGAGCAGCGGTTCAAGGAAATCAACGAGGCCTACGAGATCCTCAAGGACGCGGACAAGCGCGCGGCCTATGACCGATTCGGCCATGCGGCTTTCGAGCACGGCGGGGGCCCGGGCGCGGGGGGCGGCTTCGGAGCCGAATTCGCGTCCACCTTCTCGGACATTTTCGACGACCTGTTCGGCATGGGCGGCCGCCGCGGCCGCCGCGATGGCCGTGAGCGCGGGGCGGATCTCCGCTACAACATGGAGATCGGCCTCGACGAGGCGTTCGGTGGCAAGACCGCCCAGGTCCGCATCCCCACCTCGGTCTCCTGCGAGTCCTGCTCCGGCACCGGGGCCAAGACCGGCACCAAGCCGAAAACGTGTCTGCGCTGCGGCGGTAGCGGCCGCCTGCGTCACGCCCAGGGCTTCTTCACCCTCGAGCGCACCTGCACCGCATGCCAAGGCCGTGGCCAGGTGATCGACAATCCCTGCCCGGGCTGCGCGGGCTCCGGGCGCCTCACGCGCGAGCGCACGCTTTCGGTCAACATTCCCCCCGGGGTCGAGGACGGCACCCGCATTCGCCTCGCCGGCGAAGGCGAGGCGGGCGTGCGCGGCGGGCCCGCGGGCGACCTCTACATTTTCCTCTCGATCGCCTCGCATCAGTTCTTCCAGCGCGACGGGGCCGATCTGCATTGCCGCGTGCCGATCTCGATGGTGACCGCGGCGCTCGGCGGCGAGTTCGAAGTGCCGACCATCGACGGCGGGAAGACCCGCGTGAAGGTGCCGGAAGGCACCCAGTCGGGGCGGCGGTTCCGGCTCCAGGCCAAGGGCATGCCGGTGCTTCGGTCCCGCCAGATCGGCGACATGTACGTGCAGGTCGTGGTCGAAACGCCGCAGAATCTGACCCGCAAGCAGCGCGAATTGTTGAGCGAATTCGAACGGTTGTCGTCGAAGGACACGCACCCTGAATCGGCCGGATTCTTCGGCAAGATGCGGGAATTCCTGGGCGGGCGGGCAAGCTCCGGCTGAGCCGATTTGCCCTTGACCCTCGCGGGCGCGCGCTTTACCGATTACAGGTCCCAAAACGGCAATCAATTCGTCGCGTTAACCCCCGATGCCGCTGCCAGCCTTCCAGGTCCTTGAGAAGAAGATCGAGCGGCAGATCCGCCTTTTCGAGCTCAAAAGGGGCGTGCTCGAAAGAAAGATCGAAAAGAAGTTTGAGACCCACAAGTCGAAGTTCGAACAGAAGTTCGAGACCCATAGAAGGAGGTTCGAGCAGAAGTTCGAGTCGCAGAGAAAGAAGTTTGAAAGCCAGATCCGCCGCTTCGAAGAGAGGAACGGCATCCGCCTCGACGACGAGGTCCGGTTTTTCCGCTCCTGGATCGAGAAGCCGCTCGCGATCGGCTCGGTGACGCCGTCGGGCAAGGCGCTCGCGCGCACCATGGCGGGCTACGTCGATCCGGCAATCGCCGGGCCGATCATCGAGCTCGGCCCGGGCACCGGGCCTGTCACCGAGGCGCTGGTGGCACAGGGTGTCGACCCGGCGCGGCTGGTGTTGGTCGAGTTCAACCCGACCTTCTGTCGACTGCTGCGGGGGCGCTATGGTGCCGCCACGGTGGTACAGGGCGATGCCTATGGGCTGCGCCGCCTCGTCAGCCAGGTTTTGCGCGAGCCGGCGGCGGCGGTGGTGTCGGGGCTGCCGCTGTTCACCAAGCCGATGCAAATGCGACTGCGGCTCCTCTACGAGGCCTTCGGCCTGATGCGGCCGGGCGCGCCCTTCGTGCAGTTTACCTACCACGCGGTGCCGCCGATCCCCAAGGCGCTTGACCGCGTCAAGGCGGAAGCCTCCGAGCGCATCTGGCTGAACATCCCGCCGGCGCGGGTGTGGGTGTACCGGAAACACTGACGACGGAGGACAGACGACGGAAGAATGCTTATTCTGTGCTCCATCGTCAGTCTTCTGTCGTCTGGAACCCGATGTCCGCCCCGAAAATCCTGGTGATGCCAGGCTCGCTGCGCAGCGAATCGCACAATGTGCGGCTTGCCGCGCTCGCGACCAAGGAACTGGCCTTGGCGGACGCCGAGGTCACCCGCATCTCGCTCGCCGACTATCCGCTGCCGATCTACGACGCCGACGTCGCCGCCACATCGGGTCCGCCCTTCAACGCCCTCAAGCTCAAGCACCTGATGTCGGCGCACACTGGCGTGTTCATCGCCAGCCCCGAATACAACGCCTCGATCACGCCGCTCCTGAAGAACGCGATCGACTGGATCTCGGCGGTACGCGAGCGCGGCGATCCGCCGCTTGCCGCCTATCAGAACCGCGTCTTTGCACTGGGCGCGGCCTCGCCTGGCCGCTCCGGCGGGATGCAGTCGCTGCTCGCGTTACGCCAGGTGCTGGCGGTCGGCTGCCGCGCGCTGGTGATTCCCGAGCAGGTGACGGTGCCCAACGCGGAGCAGGCCTTCAACGAATTGGACGAGCTCAAGGACGCGCGCGCGGCCAGCCAGCTTAAGACCGTCGTGCGGCGGCTCATCGAATACGCGCGAATGCTGGGATGAGGGAAGGAACCAGGTGATGCTCGAACCGCGCGAGCGGCTGATCGTCGCGCTCGATGTGTCCTCGGTCGCGGAGGCGGAGGCGATGGTTGCTCGCCTCGGCGACTCCATCGTGTTCTACAAGATCGGCTATCAGCTTGCCTTCGCCGGCGGCCTTGGCTTTGCGCAGAGCCTTGTGGACGCCGGCAAGCGCGTGTTCCTCGACATGAAGCTGCACGACATCGGCAACGCGGTCGCGCGCGGCGTCGAGGGCATCGCGCGCATGGGCGTGACATTTCTTACCGTTCACGCCTACCCGCAGACCATGCATGCCGCCGTCGACGCCCGCGCCGATTCCAACCTGCGCATCCTCGCCGTCACCGTGCTCACCTCCTATGATGACGCCGACGTCGCCGCCGCCGGCTACGATTTCACCGTGCCCGAGCTGGTCGCCGAACGGGCCGCGCAGGCGCGCGACATCGGTGTCGACGGCCTCGTCTCGTCCGCCGAGGAGGCGGCGAGGCTGCGGCCGATCATCGGCCCGAGCATGGTGCTGGTCACGCCCGGCATCCGCCCGGCTGGCGTCGAGGCGGACGACCAGAAGCGCATCATGACCCCTTCCGCCGCGATCAAGGCGGGCGCCGATTACCTCGTCGTCGGCCGGCCGATCGTTGCGGCCTCCGATCCGAAGGCGGCGGCGGCGGCGATCGTGGCGGAGATTGCGGCGGCCCAAGGCAATGGGGGATGAGATGGCCAAGGGCTATTGGATCGTGCGCGTCGATGTGAGCGACCCCGAAGGCTACAAGGCCTATGTCGCGGCCAACGCCGAAGCCTTCTGCAAATACGGCGCCCGCTTCATCGTCCGCGGCGGGAGGTACGAGACGGTGGAGGGCGCCAGCCGCGAGCGCAATGTGGTGATCGAGTTCAAGGACTACGCCACCGCGCTCGCCTGCTACCGCTCGCCGGAATACGCCAAGGCCATCAAGTTGCGCCAGAGCGCGTCGATTGCCGATCTCATCGTCGTCGAAGGCTACGACGGCGCGCAGCCTGCGTAAGCCTGTGTAAGCCTGCGCAAGCCCGGCATCATCGCGCCATTTTCACAGCTTGGACTTGTCGAGCATGGTTCCGGTTCGCGAGCGATCAAAACTTTCCATCGGCCGGCCTGCTCTCGCGACCTCTCCGGTCCGCTGGGCTGCCGGCGTGATATTGCTCGCAGCAGCCGGACTTGCAGGCGCGGTGATTGCGGTCGGCTTATTTCTTTCCGCGCCGGCACGGGCCGTCATCGGCATAGCGCCACCCGATCTTAACGCCGAGTCAGTCGCGATCTCGTCGGCGTCCAGAGCAACGCTCCAGGGTTGGTTCATCGCCGGCCAGCCTGGTAGCGGCGCGGTCGTGCTGATGCACGGGGTGAGGTCCAATCGGCTCAGCATGGTGCCCCGTGCCCGCCTCTTGAGCGCCGCGGGCTTCTCGGTTCTTTTGTTCGACTTCCAGGCGCACGGCGAGAGCACCGGTGCCCGCATCACCTTCGGCCGCTTGGAGGGCCTCGACGCGCGTGCCGCGGTCGCATTCATCCGCCAGCGCTTGCCTTCAGAGCGGGTTGGCGCCCTCGGCATGTCGCTCGGCGGAGCTGCGGCGCTGCTCGGCCCCAACCCGCTCGGGGTCGACGCCCTCGTGCTCGAGTCCGTATACCCGGAGATCGGCACGGCGGTCGCGAACCGCATTCGCGTTGTTCTCGGTCCGGCTCTCGGCGCGGTGATGGCGCGACCGCTCGCGCGGCTTTTCGAGCTTTTGCTACCTCCGGTGCTCGACCTGAGCCCGGCCGATCTTCGCCCCATCGACCATATCGCGGAGGCGACTGCGCCTGTGCTGCTGGCGTCCGGCACGCACGACTATCGCACCACGATCGCTGAGGCGACCGCGCTCTTCAACCGGGCCCCACAGCCGAAGTTGTTCTGGGCTGTCGAAGGCGCCGGCCATGTCGATCTCGAAGCCCATGCGCCAGACGAGTATCGTCGGCGCGTGCTGCCATTCCTGGTCGAGCGGTTGCAGGAGGTTCGCTAAGGCTTGCTTGGCATTCAGAGGGGGTCCTTTGCCAACACTTCACCCTTCTCCCAAGCCCAAGCCTCGCGGCTTTTCATGGCCTGCCGGTCCCGCTATATCCCCCGGCATCGACCTGGAGATGCTTCGATGTCCGACATGCGGCTGATCGTGGCTGGCGCCGGCGGACGCATGGGGCGCACGTTGATCCACGCGATCGCGGCGACCGAGGGCGTCAGTCTCGCGGGCGCGGTCGAGGCGGCCGGATCGGCGGTGATCGGGCGCGATGCGGGGGAGCTCGCCGGGCTCGGAAAGAACAATGTTCCGGTGGTCACCGAGGTCGCGCCATTGCTCGACAAGAGCGACGGCTTGCTCGACTTCACGGTCCCGGCCGCGACGGTCGCTTTCGCCGAGCTCCTGGCGCGCAAGGGGCTCGTCCATATCGTCGGCACCACCGGGTTGTCGAAGGAGGACGAGGCGCTGATCGCGACCGCGGCGAAGCGCGCGGTGGTGGTCAAAGCCGGCAATATGAGCCTCGGGGTCAATCTCTTGGCGGCGCTGGTCAAGCGGGTGGCGAAGACGCTCGACGAGGATTTCGACATCGAAATACTCGAAATGCACCACAACAAGAAAATCGACGCGCCCTCGGGCACGGCGCTGATGCTCGGCCGCGCCGCCGCCGAGGGGCGCGGCATCGATCTTGCCCAGCGCGCGGTGCGAAGTCGCGACGGGGAGACCGGCGCGCGCTGCGCGGGCGACATCGGATTTGCGGCGCTGCGCGGCGGCACCGTGGTCGGCGACCATAGCGTGATCTTTGCCGGCCCTGCCGAGCGTCTCGAGCTCGTGCACAAGGCGGAGGACCGCATGATCTTCGCCCGCGGGGCGCTCAAGGCGGCGCTGTGGGCGCGGGGGCGGAAACCGGGCCTCTATTCGATGGCCGATGTTCTCGGCTTGGGTGATCTTTGATAAGGAACGGATGATGACCGACCGGCTGCTCGTGCTCCTGCGCCACGGCCAGAGCGAATGGAATCTCAGCAACCTGTTCACCGGCTGGCGCGACATCGATCTCACCGAGATCGGCGTCAGCGAGGCGCGCGCGGCGGGGCGCAAGCTCAAGGCGCAGGGCATCCGATTCGACATTGGCTTCACCTCGGCGCTCAAGCGCGCGCAGCGCTCGCTCGACCTCGCGCTCGAAGAGTTGGGGCAGAGGACCATCCCGATCATCAAGGATCAGGCGCTCAACGAGCGCGACTACGGCGACCTCTCCGGTCTCAACAAGGATGATGCGAGGAAGCGCTGGGGCGAGGAGCAGGTGCAGATCTGGCGGCGCTCCTACGACGTCGCGCCGCCCGGCGGCGAAAGCCTGAAAGACACCGCCGCGCGCGTGCTGCCCTATTACATCCAGGAAATCCTGCCGCGGGTGCTGCGCGGCCAGCGCGTTCTGGTGGCCGCGCACGGCAATTCGCTGCGCGCGCTGGTGATGGTGCTCGAGCGGCTTTCGACCAAGGACATCCTCAACCGCGAGCTTGCGACCGGCGTGCCGCTGATCTTCCGGCTCAATGCGGATTCGACGGTGGCCGAGAGGCTCGATCTCGCGGCGTGACCCGCGTCAACCCGCGAGCCTTCCCGCCTCCCAGCCCAGCATCGCGCGCTTGCGGGTCAAGCCCCAGTGGTAGCCGGTGAGGCTGCCGGCGCGGCCGATCACGCGGTGGCAGGGCACGACGAAGGCGATCGGGTTCCTGCCGACGGCAGCGCCCACCGCGCGGGCGGCGGCAGGCGCAGCGACCTTGGCGGCGAGGTCGGAATAGGTGGTGAGGCGGCCGATCGGGACCTGCAGCAGCGTCTCCCACACCCGCACCTGGAAATCGGTGCCGATGAGGACGACGCGCAGGGGCTGGTCGGGAGTCCACAGGCTGCGGTCGAAGATCCGGCTCGCGAGTGCGGCGGTGTGCGCACAGTCATGGACATAGCTCGCCTTCGGCCAGCGCCGCTGCATGTCGGCGAGCGCGGCCTTCTCCTCCCCGGCATCCGCGAAGGCGAGACCGGCGAGACCGCGCGCGGTCGTCATCACCAGCGCGGCGCCGAACGGAGAGGGGTGGAAGCCGTAGCTGATCGTGAGCCCCGCGCCGCCCGACTTCCATTCGCCCGGCGACATCGCCTCGTGGGTGACGAACAGGTCGTGCAGCCGTCCCGGCCCCGACAGGCCGACCTCGAACGAAGCGTCGAGGACGCTCGCCGAGGAGCGCAGCAGCGTGCGCGCGTGATCGAGCGTGAGCGCCTGCAGGAACGCCTTCGGCGTCAGACCGGCCCAGCGCCGAAAGAGATGATGCAGCTCGGTCGGGGTGACACCGACGCTTTCGGCGACGGTCTCGACGTCGGGTTGTTCGCGCCAGTTCTCGCGGATATGCGCGATGGCACGGCGAACGATATCGTAGTCCGCGGCCGCATCTGCCAGCGGCGACAGGTCGGGAACGCGATCGGGCGAGAGCATGGCTGCCTCCATCATGTGCTCCCTATCTAGGGTCGCGGGCAGCGCCGCGCCCACCCGGTTCCTGCATTCACGACAGGTTTGAATAAAACTATCTGCGATGAATTGAAAGGATTCAAATAGCTCGCTCGTTAGATGCCCCCGTCAACGTGTCGGGAGGCCAGCCCATGGATACCAAGAGCCAGCGATCCGGCCTCGCCGCCGGAATCTTGCCCTTTCCACGGGCGCGGCGGCGCTTTCGCATGAAAATGGGCGCCGCCCGGGATCAACAGCTGCTGCTCGATATGGTCCTCAACAACATGTCCCAAGGCGTGTTGATGTTCGATTCGGAATCTCGATTGGTGTTCTGCAATCAGCGCTACATCGAAATGTATGGACTGTCGCCCGAGAGCGCGAAGCCCGGATGCACGCTTCGCGATCTTCTCGATCATCGCATTGCAGTCCGATCCTTTTCCGACGACGCGGAGGAGTACATCGTCAAGCTTCTGGATGACATCGCCGCAGGAAAGACATCGAACAACATCATCGCTACCGGCGATGGCCGCGTTTTTTCGATCGTGAGCAAGCCGATCGCAGGCGGCGGCTGGCTAGCCACCCACGAGGACATCACCGAAAGACAGCGCGCGGAAGAGCGGATCGCGCACATGGCCGGCCACGACGCCCTGACCGACCTGCCCAATCGCGTGCTGTTGCGGGGGCGGCTGGAGCATGAGCTCAAACGCGTCAAAAGAGGAGAATGCCTGGCGGTGCTCTGCCTCGACCTCGACCATTTCAAGAGCGTCAATGACACGCTCGGGCACCCCATCGGTGACGAGCTGCTGAAGGTCGTTGCCGACCGATTGCGCGGCTGCACCAGAGAGCCCGACACGATTGCGCGTCTGGGTGGCGACGAGTTTGCAATCATCATGACTGCGATGCAGCAGCCAACGGATGCCGCGGCCCTCGCAATGCGAGTGCGGGATTCGACCACCAAACCCTACCAGCTTGATGGCCATCAAATTGTCGTGGACATCAGCATCGGCATTTCTGTTGCGCCGATCGACGCGACCGAGCCGGACCAGTTGTTGAAGAATGCGGACATGGCCTTGTATGGGGCCAAAGCCGACGGACGCGGCACCTATCGGTTTTTCGAGCCGGAGATGGATGCGCGCATGAAGGCGCGGCGGGCGCTGGAAATGGATCTGCGAAACGCGCTGGTCAACAAGGAATTCGAGCTGTACTACCAGCCGCTTGTCAACCTGCAAAACAACGAAATCAGCGCCTTCGAGGCGCTCTTGCGCTGGAACCATCCCACGCGCGGTATGATCCCGCCCGCGGAGGTCATCCCGGTTGCGGAAGAGACCGGCCTGATCATCCCGCTCGGTGAATGGGTCCTGAGAAAGGCCTGCGAGGAAACCGCGAACTGGCCGGATGACGTCAAGGTGGCGGTTAACCTCTCGCCAGCGCAGTTGAAAAGCCGGAACCTGGTGCAGACGGTCATGAGCGCGCTCGCGGCGTCGGGCATGGCAGCAAACCGATTGCAGCTCGAGGTCACGGAGTCGGTTCTCATGCAGAACACATTCGGGACTCTCGCCACGCTGCATGAGCTGCGCCAGCTCGGCGTGCAGATCGCGATGGACGATTTCGGGACCGGATATTCCTCGCTGAGCTATCTGCGCAGCTTCCCCTTCGACAAGATCAAGATCGATCAGTCCTTTATTCGGGACCTTTCGAACGGAACCGAGCCCCTTGCCATCGTGCACGCGGTCGCTGGTCTGGCGAAATGCCTCAACATGATTTCGACTGCGGAAGGGGTGGAAACGCGACAGCAACTGGAGACACTGCAAGCAGTCGGCTGTACCGAAATGCAGGGCTATTTATTCAGTCACGCGCGACCTGCCGAGGAGATAGTCCGGCTTTTCCTGGCGCGAGTGCAGCCGGCGGCAGGCGCGGCCTGATTGTTTGCGTCGCTGCGGCTTTTGGAAAACCCCAACCGTTCGATTCGCGGTCGTCGGAGAATCAGTCGAACACCGTCTGCGTCGGACCGCGGCGCGCCTCGCCGAGCGCGGCGGAGAGAGCCTGCGCGAAGCTTTCCTTCTCCCCCGGGCCGAGGAAGCTGGCGATCGAAAGGCGCCGCCCGTGCGAGACCAGGAACAGGCGCTCGATGCCGAATTCCGCGTGGATATCGCGATCGAGCCGCACCCAGACCGGGTTGAGCGTCCATTCCCGCACCCGACCGTGATGGCTCACCTTGCGCACGGTGAGTTCGGAGGGGGTCACGGTCACCTCCTCGTAGGCCCGCGCCGAGCGGTAGTTGGCGCGGAACGCCCAATAGACCAGCAGCACGTCGAGGCCGCAGAAACCGAGGACCGGCCAGGCGCCCGCAATCAGAAAAGCCATCCCGGAGACGAAGCTGAGACCGCCGAGCACGGCCATGACGATCAGAAACCCGGTCGGGCTCAGCGATCGGTGCGGCGTGAGCACGGCGGAAAAGATGGTGGGTTCGCGGATCGGGTCGTTGTCGGGCGTCATGGGGCTCAATATAGGGAAGGAATGGCGCGGAAGACACCTCGCAGATCGCTCCGGCAGAAGCTGAGCAAGGCGCGGGCGGGCAAGGCTGCGAGCGTCAAGGGGCCGAAGACCCAGGCCGCTGCCGACCGCAAGGCAGCAGCCGGCGCGCTCCCGCAATGGACCAATGCCGAGATCGAGGAAGCGTTCCGCCGCTTTCATGCCGCCGATCCGGAACCCGAGGGGGAGCTAGAACACGTCGATCCGTTCACGCTCCTGGTCGCGGTCGTGCTCTCGGCGCAGGCGACCGATGTCGGCGTCAACAAGGCGACCCCCGCTTTGTTCGCCGTTGCCGACACGCCCCAGAAGCTCGCCGCGCTCGGCGAGGAACGGCTGCGCGACTACATCAAGACCATCGGGCTCTATCGCACCAAGGCGAAGAATCTCATTGCGCTGTCGAAGAAGCTGATCGAGGACCATGGCGGCAAAGTGCCGCCATTGCGACCGGCAAGACGCCATTCGAGGTCGAAACCAAGCTCAACGAGGTCGTGCCGGACAAATACAAGCGCCATGCCCACCACTGGCTCATCCTGCACGGCCGCTACATCTGCGTCGCCCGCCGCCCGCTGTGCGAGAAGTGCCTCATCGCCGACCTCTGCAAGTGGCCGGGCAAGAGCGTTTGACCAGCCTTACAACGGCAGTTGCGGTTCGTCGCCGCGACTGCGGCGGGGGGTCGCAGCCGGCGCCGCGGCGAGATGCGAGAACGCCCACTGCACCCGCATCACCTTGCGGGCCCGGCCATAGATGACGATCTGCACCGCGCGCCTCGGCCCGTCGGGGCCGGCGAGATAGACGCTCTCTTCGAGGTCGATGCGATCCTCATAGGCGCTGAAGGTCCACACCTCCCGCGTCGGCAAGAGCAGCATCGCGCCGTGCGAGTCGGTCAGGCGGGTGGCCTTGACCGAGGGGTGCAGGTGGAAGCGCACCGCGAACTGGTCCTTGCCGGCCGGCACGGTGTCGCCCTTGGTTGCCGTGAACATCTCCTCGCCGTCGAGGCGTTTGCCGTCGGCCGCGAGCATCAGCACGCGTTGGTGGATGACGCCGAAGCTGTCGGCATAGCCGTCGTGCGAGACCCGCAGCGCGATAGCGCCGTCCTGCTCCTCGCGGGTGACCGCGACCTTGCGCGGCCCGCCGACGATGGGCATGCCCTGCAGCATGCGTTTGACCGCGCCCGACTCGACGAAACGAGAGGACGAGACGTCGTTGAAGGTGACGGTCGAATGGGCGGCAGTCGCGCGCGCGACCTGCCGCCAGCTTTCGCGGCTCGTCGCCGGCAGGCCGCAATTGACCACGATGCGGTTGAGCTTGGTCGAGAGCTCGAACGAGAGGCAGCCGGCATGCGCCTCCTGGCTCACCGGCAGCGGCGGCGGCGGCCCACTGTCGAGGATGAAGACCGTGCCGGCGGCCTCGACCCGCTGATAGCCGGAATGGGGCGCATTCGCGACCGGCGTGCCGCGCGCGTCGTCATAGGCCAGGATGGTGGTGAGGAGATCGGTTGGGGTCGGCCCCATGCCATTGAACAGGGCGAAGTTGCCGTCGCCATGGCGGAAGAAGCGCAGCATCGGCATCATCCGGTCGATGGCATTGAGCAGCGCCGGCGGCGGGGCAATGTTGCGCGATGTGAACACCTGCCGCAGCGGCAACAGATCGACCAGAAGCTCGACCAGTGCGCCGGGATTGCGGCTGATATGGCCGCCGTCGGGCAGGATCTGGCGGTCGAGCTCGTCGCCGAGCCGTTTGGTCGCGGCGCGGATGTGGCGGGCCTGGCCCTGCATGCAGAGCGCCGCATAGGTGAGCGCGATCACCGCCTGCAGCCGCGGCACGCCGTCGCGCGCCTCGGCCACCAGGTGCCGCAATTGCCGCACTTGCCAGGAAAGGCTGCGGATGAAGCGGCGATAGAACCGCACGTCTGAATCGTCGAGCACCAGCGTGGCCTGGGTCAGCCACGAGATGATGCGGCGGGCCATGATCTCGGGACGCCAGGCGACCGTGTCCTTGGCGCTTTCCAGGGTGATCCACTCGTCGACCAGCGCCCTGGCATTGGCCCGGCTGATCCCGGACTCGGCGGCGCGCAGATGCCGCAGCCAGCCGAAGCCGAGGAGGCCTGCCGCCCAGTCGTCCGATGGCGGCGTCACTTCGAATGGCGACCGCGCGTCGCAGATCACCACCTTGCCAGCGAAGACAAAGCGGCCGCCATAGATCTCGCTCGCCCGGGTTGCGTCGGAGGTCCGCAAATCCTGTGGCGCGATGACCAGGCGGTCGGCCTTGCCCGGGACGAAGGGCAGGCGGATGAGCGGAATGGAGGTCAGCCAGCCCAGGAGCCTGCGAAGCATCCCGCGCGCGAGAAAAACGGACAGCCTGGCCCGTTCCGCGACTGAAACGCGCGACATTGACGCGCTCGCTCCCCTCATCACGGGCGCCCTTTCCAAACCCCGCAACATAGCGAAGGCCCGGTCAAGGGCCAACATGGACCGTTTGCTCAGAGCCGCTCGAGGCGGGCGGCATAGAAGCCGTCGAGCCCGCCCATGCGCGGGTCAGGGTCGCCGAGATGGCAGGGCAGCGTGCGCAGGTCGCCTGCGCATGTCACTAGTTCCTCGAGGCCATGGAGCTCGGCCGCCGAGATCGGGCGGCGGCGCAGGTGCGGGTCGCGGGCGAGCAAATCGGCGATGATCCCGGTTCCTTCCTCCGGCTCGAGCGAGCAGGTGCAATAGATAAGGAGGCCGCCCGGCTTGGTCAGCTCGGCTGCGCGCGCGATGAGCCGGCGCTGCAGCGTAACCAGCGGGGCGAGATCGGCCTCACGCTTGAGCCAGGGGATATCGGGATGGCGGCGGATCGTGCCGGTCGATGAGCAGGGCGCATCAAGCAGCACCGCGTCGAATGGTTCCGCCTGCCATTGCCCCACATCGGCGGCGACGGTCTCGGCCCGGAGGCCGAGCCGGGCCAGATTTTGCCGCAGCCGGTCGAGGCGCCTTCCGGCGCGGTCAACCGCGGTGACCTGGGCGCCGGCGGCGGCGAGCTGCGCCGTCTTTCCGCCCGGAGCGGCGCAAAGGTCGGCCACGCTTTTCCCGCGCAGGTCGCCGAACAGGCGCGCCGGCAAGGCAGCGGCGGCGTCCTGCACCCACCAGGCGCCATCGGCATAGCCGGGCAGCAGCGATACCGGGCCGTGGGTGATCGCGCGCACCGAGCCGGTCGCCAGCACGCATCCCCCGAGCATGGTGCCCCAATGCGCGGGATCGTTCTTCACCGTGAGATCGAGGGCCGGCTCGCGGCCGTTGGCGTCCGCGATGGCGCGCGCCGTGTCCGCGCCATAGTTGCGCGACCAGCGCGCCATGAGCCAATCCGGCGTATCGAGGGCGGTGGTGTCGATGCCGCGCAGCCGTTGCGCGCCATCGCGGGCGAGGCGCCGCAGCACGGCGTTGACGAGGCCGCCATAGCGCGCCGCCCGCCGGTCCGCCCGCGCGAGCCGCACCGCCAGATCGACGGCGGCATGGTCGGGCACGTCGAGCCAGAGGATCTGCGCGGCGCCCAGGAGCAGCGCGGTCTCGACCCGCGGCGCGTCGGCGGGAAAACCACGGTCGAGGAAAAGGCCAAGAAGGTGCCGCAGCGTCCCGAGCCGGCGCAGCACGGTCGCGACCAGCCGCCGCGCCAGCGCGCGGTCGCGTTCGCCGAGCGTGGCAAGCCCGGGCGGGGCGGCAGCGCCGTCGAGCTGCTCGTCAAGCGGCCGGCGCCGGCGCAGCACGCCTTCGATGAGCTCGGCGGCGAGGCGGCGCGCGGGGAGACCGGGAACTTCGGGCAAAGCTGCGTCCGTGACCATCCGACTCATGTGGCACGAAACAGGAGCGCTGCCGAGCGCTCGCGGCCCATGCAGGGGTTCAGTCATTCATCATGGCGGGCTGTCCCGTCTATGGCGCGAGAATTTGGCGCCGCGGCAGTTCCAGGAGCGTCAGCCCCAGGGGCCGCGCGCGCTCGACCAAGGCCCGCTTCCCACAGCCTGCGTCGCAGGGCGGACCGCGCGGGTGCTGAATCCGCCTTGGCCCATTCGCAGCGACACCTGCTCGAGCGCGGCGATGCGGTTCTCGGTCGAGGGGTGGGTCGCGAACAGGTTGTCCATCGCCTGGCCACTGAGCGGATTGACGATGAAGAGATGCGCGGTCGCGGGATGGCGTTCGGCGCTGTCGTTCTCGATCGCTCCGGCGGCGCCCGAGATCTTGACCAGCGCGGAGGCGAGCGCGGCCGGACGGCCGGCGATCTGGGCGCCGAGCTCATCGGCGGCGTATTCGCGGGTTCGGCTGATCGCCATCTGCACGATCATGGCCGCGATCGGCGCCAGGATCACCATCGCCAGCGTGCCGAAGAGGCCGAGGCCGTTGTTGTCGCGATTTCCGCCGAAGAACAGGCCGAACTGCGCCAGCATCGAGATCGCGCCGGCGATCGTCGCGGTGATGGTCATGGTCAGCGTGTCGTGGTTCTTCACATGCGCGAGCTCGTGCCCGATCACGCCGGCGACCTCTTCGCGGCTGAGCCTCTCGAGGAGCCCGCTGGTAACGGCGACCGCGGCGTGCCCCGGGTTGCGCCCGGTGGCAAACGCGTTCGGCTGCGGATTGTCCACCAGATAGACCCGCGGCATCGGCAGGCCGGCGCGGCCGGCGAGCTCGCGTACGAGACGCACGAGGTCCGGCGCGGTGCGCTCGTCGACCTCGCGGGCGTCGTGCATCGAGAGCACCAGGCGGTCGGCGCTCCAATAGCTGAAGAAGTTCATCGCGGCGGCGATGAGGAAGGCGATCATGGCGCCGCTCGGCCCGCCAATGAGATAGCCGACGCCCATGAACAGGCCGGTCAGTCCGGCGAGCAAAATGGCGGTACGCAAGTAATTCATCGTTGTCTCCGCGGCCGGGATCTTGGCGTGAACATGCGTGGCCAAGCGCCGGCACTCGCGGGAAAATGTTGGGTGAGCGTCGACCTGCTGCAAGGCTGCCACGGCAGCTGCGACACCGCGTGCTGAGGCCTTGACGGTCGCGGCGGCAAGGTTTTCATGATCCGCATGGCGAGGATCGACAGCAACCCGGGTCCGGCAGGACCGGCGCAGGCGACCCCAGCGGCGGGAGCGGCGCCGAAGAAGCCCCTGTCGCCCGCGGCCGAGCGCACGCTCGCGGAAGCGGCCGCCCGCCGCGCCGAGCGCGACCGCACCGCCGCCGAGCGGCCAAAGGAAATTGCCGGCCGTGGGGGTCCCGACCCCGTGCGTTACGGGGATTGGGAGGTCAAAGGCATGGCGTCGGACTTCTAAATTGCTGATTGCCTTTCCTAGGACGAATCGCCTATTAATAGGATCATGCTCCTAGCCAGCCGGACGTCTCCCAGACCCTCCCGCAGCGTCGCGCTTGTGGCGGGGGCATTGGCTCTCGGGCTCGTGGTGGGGGCGCAGTTCGGTCCGGAGGTGACCGGCCGGCGGGTGATGGCGAATCCCGCTCCGGCCGAGGCGCTGGTTGCCGAACAACTGCAGATGCGGCCCGGCAGTCATGAGGCCGAGGTACTGCGCGTGCTCGATGGCGACACGTTCGAGGCGAGGGTGCACGTGTGGCCGGGCATCGACATCACCACCAAGGTGCGGCTGCGCGGCATCGACGCCCCGGAGCTCAGGGCCCGCTGTGCGGAGGAGCAGGCGAAGGCCGAAGCCGCGCGCGAGGCGCTCCGGACCATGCTTGCGGACGGCGGGGTCGTGGTCGGGCGGCTCGCCCTCGACAAATATGGCGGCCGGATGCTGGCAGCGGCCGCCACCCGCACCATCCCTGACGTCTCGGCGGCAATGCTCGCCCAGGGTCTGGCGCGCGCCTATGCGGGTGGCCGGCGCGAGTCCTGGTGCTGAAGGCAGACGACGGACGACAGACGACGGAGGACGGAACGGTAAATCTTGTCCGTCCTCCGTCGTCTGTCCTCCGTCGTCCTGCTCAGTGCGTCACGACCACCGGCGCGCCCAAGCTGACGCGGCCGAACAGGTCGGTGATGTCCGCATTGTACATGCGGATGCAGCCGTAGGAGACGAAGCCGCCGACCGAGCCCGGCATGTTGGTGCCGTGGATGGCGTACTGGCCGCCTGAGAGCGTCATCGCAGCCACGCCCATGGGATTGCGCGGCGAGCCTCCCGGGATCACGTCCGGGAGACTTGGCTTATCGTGCTTGACCTCGGGTGGCGGCGACCAGGCCGGATGGAGGTATTTGCCGTCGATGCGCGAGACGCCCGCCCATTGCTTGCCCGCCTTGCCGACGCCGACCGGATAGCGGATGGCATGCCCGGCATCGACCACGTAATAGAGCCGCCGCTCGTTCGTCTTCACGACGATGGTGCCGGGAGAATAACCGTTGAAGGCGACGATATTGCCGCTTGCTTGCGCCGGCTGCGACGCCGCAGCGATTGCAAAAACGACGGCGGCCGACGCGGCCGCCAGCCATCGAGACATGTCCGACATGTGTGACCCACTAGCGCGTGATTTCCCCAAGACGAGCCCCGGCCACCTCGCGAGAGGCTGCCCCGGCCAGGGTCGCATGGTTAAGGAGTGTAATCGAAACCCGCCGCCATCTCAGCCGAATGCTCGCAATAGCGTTACTTTTTCACAAAAATCCGTGGGCTGTGCCACCGACGCCACAGAATCCCGCCCGAAGGGGCGCATTCCTGCGGCACCATCGCAATGACGAAGGTGGACCCGGACAAGGCCGCGCGCTCGCCGGCCCGGCGCTCGCCTCGAAGACTGCGATCAATACCGCAGAACCGGCTGAGCCCGCCGCCTTATACCAACGGCGGTGGACATGCTTCCATGATTGTCATCGTCCGCGAAGGCGGACGATCCAGTAACCATCGGGATCTGCGGTTACTGGATGCTCCGCCTTCGGAGCATGACGAGGCAGAGATAATTGCCGTCGCTATTACAGGAGATGGAAAACGCTCGAAGGCGGCAACGTGGTCACGTTCAGCAACGTGATCGTATCGGTCGCGTCGAGGGTGATGACCTCGCTGCCGTTGACGACATGGGAGACGGCCTGTATGGCGGCATAGCTGCCAAACTGGATGTGATTGAGATCGATCACGTCCGTGCTGCTCTGAAAATTGCCGATCACGGCGTTGCCGAATTTGATGCTTGGGCCGATCCCGCCGAACTCGAACGTATCCTGGCCGCTGCCGCCCATGAAAGCATAGGAGACGGGATCGCCGGCCTTGGCGGTGTTGCTGCCGAAGAAGGTGTTGCCGCCGTTGCTCGCGCCTTTGAAGATCGCGAGGCCGAAAAACTGATCGACCCCGACCGCGGAGCCGCCGAAGTTGTTGTAGGCGAGGCCATTCCCGATGTCGAATGTCGCCGACGTCGTCGCAGCGGAGTAGTCGAGCGTGTCGATCCCGCCGTCGCCGAAGAAGGCGTGATTGCCAGGCCCGCCGGCGAACGTGTCGTTGTCGGTGCCGCCCTTGAAGACCGTGATGCCGGCGAACTGATCCCGGCCCCCTAAAATGTAGGACGGAACAGGCTGGGGAGTGACTTGAATGAGCTTATCGTCCAGACCATGAGCGACATCGAACGCCACCGGCGCCGTGTTGGCGGAGAAGTCGAGCGTGTCGATCCCGCCGCCGCCAATGAAGGTATGAGACCCGATACTGCCGACGAACGTGTCATTGCTGCTGCCGCCCTTGAAGACCGTGATGCCGGAGAACTGATCGACGCCGACCGTGGCGCAGCCGAAATTGTTGTAGGCCAAGCCGGTCGAGGGAGCGAAGAATACCGGCGTCGTGGCCGCGGAATAGTCGAGCGTGTCCACTCCGCCGCCGCCGACAAGGAAGTGATTGCCGGGCCCGCCGATGAAGACATCGTTGCTGCTGCCGCCCTTGAAGACCGCGATGCCGAAGAACTGATCGACGCCGACCGCGGCGCCGCCGAGATTGTTGTAGGCCAAGCCGGTCGAAAGAGCGAAGAACGCTCCCGTCGTGGCGGCGGAATAGTCGAGCGTGTCCAATCCGCCGCCGCCGATGAAGATGTGATTGCCGGGGCCGCCGATGAAGACGTCGCTGCTGCTGCCGCCCTTGAAGACCGTGATGCCGGAGAACTGATCGACGCCGACCGCGGCGCCGCCGAAGTTGTTGTAGGCCAAGCTGGTCGAAAGAGCGAAGTATACCGGCGTCGTGGCGGCGGAATAGTCGAGCGTGTCCAGTCCGCCGCCGCCGACAAGGAAGTGATTGCCGGGTCCGCCGATGAAGGTGTCGTTGCTGCTGCCGCCCTTGAAAATCTCAATATTGGCAAACTGATCGACATTGACGGAGGCGCCGCCCAGATTGTTGTAGGCACGCGCGGTTGAAAAGGCGAAGAACACCGGTGTCGTTGCCGCGGAATAATCAAGCGTGTCGAAACCGGCTGCGCCGTCGAAACTGTGATTGCCGGGGCCGCCTCTGAAAGTATCGTTCTTGGGAGACCCGACGAACTGGTAAATACCGGAGAACTGATCGAAGCCGCCGAACCCGTTCGCGGCAATGCCGTTCGCCACGTCAATGACAACAGGACCCGGCGCGGAGCTGTACTCGACGCTGGCGGTGCCGGTTCCGCCGACATAGGCGTTGTTCCCCGACCCGGCAATGAACCGGTCGAAACCCGAACCGGCATGGAACAGGTTTCCGATGCCGCCGGTGAAGGGGCCAGCAAAGGTAATGTGATTGCCGCTGCCATACGAAATGACCGCGCGCGCCGCCGTTCCGGCTGCCACCACAAGAACAGTTCCCTGCCCGGGATTCGGCACCGTGAAGGTCGTCACTCCCGCGGGAATGACGAGGGTGCCGACCGGAAGCGGCGGAAAGCCGGCCGGCTGGTCTTCATCCACGATCGTGATGTCGGCCGTGTTCAACCCGAGCGTCGCGTTGACGGGATTGACCAGGCGGACCTCGAAATCAAGATTGGGCTCGATGATGAGATCATCGTTGATGGGGATGGTTACCGCTGCGGTCGTGTCTCCGGGATTGAATGTGACCAATGCAGGAGTAGCGGCTCCATAATTCGTCGGCGAGCTGGCAGTGCCTGGCGAGAGCTGGATCTGGACGGTCGAGGTTCCGCTGGTATCGAAGCTGCGACTGAGCGTGACGGTCGCCGGCCCGTGCTTTTCGCCAATGTGCCCGGTAAAGCTGTCGATCTGGACCAGCGGCGGCAGCGCCATCAGCGTCACCGGGATGTCGACTTGCCCGTTAAGCTGCGCATCGACGAAACTGACCGTCCCGTTGATCTGGTTCTGTTGCGCATTGAATACGCCCGTCAAAAAGGCCGACACCGGGCCATTATTGAAGACCAGGAGATTGTTAACGCCTCCGGCGATCGCAGCGGCAGCTACCGGTTCGACAACGGTTCTGGAAGCCAAATCGAGATTCGGTATTTCGTCCCGGGCTTCGTTATTGAAATCGGGGTCGGCGGAGAAGTCGGCCGAAAACGCCGCGCTCGTCGTGGCCGTGCCGTTGTAGTTTCCGTTTGCCAGCGTCAGCTGGAGCGAGATTCGGCCGCTGACCATTGCGGCGTAAAAATCGTCCCCATCGTTGGTGACGAGCTGGCCGGCCCCGTTCAGAAACGCTGAAAAGTTACTCATCTGGCCCTTCCCTTTTTACCATACCCCTACATCGACGCTGCCCGAATGAGCAGACTTTCGCGCACAGATCAAGATGACGTTTCTTCGGCAGCGCCAGCAAGGCAGGCCGAATGCGACGCAAGGCCGCAAGCAAAGCGCATCCACAACGGGTTCCCGGTCGACAGCTGTTTCTCGCCGAGCTCGCCACCATCCCGTCCGGGAACGCGTAGCAAGGAAGGCCACCTGCGCGAATTCCCGCCAGCAACGCGGCGCGAATGGCAGCCTTTCGCTCCGAATGCCCCGCCCCCTCCGAGACATCGCATGGACATCGCCCTTGAACAGGTCGTAGCGTCCCGGCTTGCCCTCGGCCCAGGGCAGGAATTCGTCGATAGTCATTCGCGACTTTGTCAGCGCCAATAGAGTTCCTGCCCCGCGGTCTCAAGGTGATGAGCTATCGTCGTCGATTTCGCGAGTTGATTCGATCGTAGCCTGTTCTTTCGCTCGCTTGAGTGCCGCACCAAGAATGTCTCCAAGCGACGGGTCCGATTTAGTTTCGGAATCGATCTCTTGTTCGAGTTTGAAAAACGATCCTTTCAATTTCTGGAGACTTCCTCCGGACCGTTTACCCAAGAGCTCGTTGAGATCAAGCACTTTGCGAGATATTCTACGCAATAATGGAATCATTTCGGAAAGTTCTTCGGATTGAACAAGCGTGTTGGTTTTAGTCACGGCATTGTTAAGAGATACAAGCGTTGGAAAAGCTGCACGCTCCTGTGATCTCTCAGATCGAGAAAGTTGCCGCATTATTTCTCTAGTGTTTCCCAATATTTCTTCAATAACTTCTTCAGGGGATTTGGCGGCAGATATTTTCTGTGGTACTTTTAAGTTTATTGAATCGATCGCCTTTTCGAGATCCGGCCACCACCGGTCAAAGGCGCGCTCCAATAGGTCATCTCGTATTTGTCCTTCCTCAAAGGAGTTGTTTATCGCTTTCACTATTTCTTTCACATCGGATTGGACAAAATCCGTCAGCTGAAAAAGTGAAAGTGGCCCAGAAACGTCCATCTTTGACAAATTAAAAAGGATCGGCGCGACCCGATTTCTTCCAATACCTTTGGAGATGGCGCCCGACTCGAAATTTATCCATGGGCTGACCAGCGCTTCGGGTGTGAGGCAAACAACGCAGAAGCGAGTGTCCTGTAACTGAGTCTCGATCTCAGTGGTCCACCTCGCACCTTTTTCGATATCACTGGGTGAGAAAAAGGGCTCTATTTGCTGATGCACATTCGGAAGCCATTGGCGAAACGCTTCTCCAATGCACCGGCTTTTTTCCCCCGACCAGCTAATAAAAACCTTCATGGCCTAGCGCTCCCGATTGTGTGCAATAACAGCGGGCCTCAAGTTGCGCTAACAGCCTACGCGCGCTTCCGGTTCTGCCGATTATTCACCAGATCATCCACCACGGCCGGGTCGGCGAGCGTCGATGTGTCGCCGAGGTTGCCGTACTCGTCCTCGGCGATCTTGCGCAGGATGCGGCGCATGATCTTGCCGGAGCGGGTCTTGGGCAGGCTGGGCGCGAATTGGATCAGGTCGGGGGAGGCGATCGGACCGATCTCCTTGCGCACCCAGGCGACCAGCTCCTTGCGCAGCTCTTCCGACGGCTGCTCGCCGGCCATCAGGGTCACATAGGCATAGATGCCCTGGCCCTTGATGTCGTGCGGATAGCCGACCACGGCCGCCTCCGAGCATTTCGGGTGCGCGACCAGCGCGCTCTCGACTTCGGCGGTGCCGAGCCGGTGGCCGGCGACATTGATCACGTCATCGACGCGGCCGGTGATCCAGTAATAGCCGTCCTCGTCGCGGCGGCAGCCGTCGCCGGTGAAGTACTTGCCGGGATAGGCCTTGAAGTAGGTGTCGACGAAGCGCTGGTGGTCGCCGTAGACGGTGCGCATCAGGGCTGGCCAGGCATCGGCGATGCAGAGGTTGCCGGTCGCCGGGCCATCGAGCACCTTGCCCTCGGCATCGACGATGACCGGGATCACGCCGAAGAAGGGTTGGGTCGCCGAGCCTGGCTTGAGCTTGGTCGCGCCCGGGAGCGGCGTGATCAGGATGCCGCCGGTCTCGGTCTGCCACCAGGTGTCGACGATCGGGCAGCGGCCGTCGCCGACCACGTGATAGTACCACTCCCAGGCCTCGGGATTGATCGGCTCCCCGACCGTGCCGAGAATGCGCAGCGATGCGCGCGAGGTTTTCTTCACCGGAGCGTCGCCGGCCTGCATCAGCGCGCGGATCGCGGTCGGCGCGGTGTAGAAGATGTTGACCTTGTGCTTGTCGATGACTTCCCAGAAGCGCGACATCGACGGGTAGTTCGGCACCCCTTCGAACATCAGCGTGGTGGCGCCGTTGGCGAGCGGGCCATAGACGATGTAGCTGTGGCCGGTCACCCAGCCGACGTCGGCCGTGCACCAGAAGATGTCGCCGTCGTGGTAGTCGAAAACGTATTGATGGGTCATCGCCACATAGACGTGGTAGCCGCCGGTCGTGTGCAGCACGCCCTTCGGCTTGCCGGTCGAGCCCGACGTGTAGAGGATGAACAGCGGATCCTCCGCGTTCATGTGCGCGCACGGGCACTCGGCGGTCACCACCTTGGCGGCCTCGTGGTACCAGACGTCGCGCACGGGATCCATGTCGACCGGCGCGCCAGTGCGGCGCACGACGATCACATGGTCGACGCCGCCGACCTTGGCGATGGCGGCGTCGGTATTCGCTTTGAGCGGCACCTTGCGGCCGCCGCGCAGGCCCTCGTCTGCGGTGATGACGACCTTCGACTGGCAGTCCTCGATGCGGCCGGCGAGCGAGTCGGGCGAGAAGCCGCC
>WNGR01003283.1_pt1 | contig 26207 bp, 27 predicted proteins | sample 5407581 | NCBI WGS metagenome assembly WNGR01 (sample SAMN13153383, study PRJNA577476) | soil metagenome | isolation source: 80 cm soil or saprolite under Garry oak tree replicate 2 | place: USA:California | collected 2016-06-15
CCGGACCGCGGTGCCTGGTGACCGGCGGGCGGTTTCCGTGGCGCTCACGCCGGAGGGACGCGAGGCGGCGAGCGCGTTCCACCGCGATCTTTCTGATGGGCTCGGGCGGCTCGCCGACGTGCTGTCGCCGGGTGAGCGCGAGCTTTTCTGCCGCAGCCTGGCCCGGGTCACCGCAACTGCGTCGTGGCCGGCCTGACCTTTGGACGCCGGCCGCGCTACGGCTTGAGGGCTACCCCGGCCCACATCTGGGCGGGGGACTTCGCGTCGAGGGCCATGGCCGGGCGCCATTCGGGCACCCGGACCAGGCCAGGCTCGATCAGGTCGAGCCCGGCGAAGAAGCGTTCCACCTGCTCGCGGCGGCGCGGCACGGTCTGCTGCGCCATCAGCTCGTTCAGGCGGCTGGCCATGCTCGCCATGTCGCCGTTGCCGATGTCCCCGGCCGCGTGGCTGATCGCCATGTAGCTGCCCGGCGCCAGCGCGCCGATTAGCTGGCGGACCAGCTGGTAGGGCTCCTCCTCGTCCTGGATCAGGTGCAGGATCGCGGTCATGATGACCGCGACCGGGCGGCCGAAGTCGAGCGTCCGGGCTGCCTCGGCCAGGATCGCGAGCGGCTGGCGGAGGTCGGCCTCGATGAAGTCGGTTCGGCCCTCGGGGGCGCTGATCAGCAGCGCGCGGGCGTGGCACAGGACGATCGGGTCGTGGTCGACGTAGACGACCCGGGCCTGCGGCGCGACCGACTGGGCGACCTCGTGGATGTTGCTGCTGGCCGGCATGCCGGTGCCGATGTCGAGGAACTGACGCAGGCCGGCCTCGCCGGTCAGGTAGCGGGTAGCGCGGGCCAGGAACGCCCGGTTGGCCCGGGCGGTGGGCACCACGGCCGGATTGATCAGCATCGCCTGCTCGGCGGCTTCCCGGTCCGCGGCGACGGCACCCCCTACATGCCCTACAGCACGGCCGGGAACCGGTTCGGCCGCATGCTGGACTACCTCGGGATCAGCGGCGTGCACACCCACAGCCTGCGCCACCAGTTCGCCAGCGAGGCCCTGGACGCCAGCCCGCGCGAGCTGGCGAACATCTCCCAGGTCCTGGGGCACGACAGCGTCGAGACCACGCTACGGTTCTACATCCACGCCAGCGCCAACGCCGAGCAGCGCATCGGCGCGATGATGAACGCCCGGTGGACCAGCAAGCCCGCCCCGGCCGGCAACCGAGCCTAGCCAGCGCCGGCCACCACCAGGGCCACTATCTGGCGGAGATACCCCCTATCGCGTTAGCCCTGACGTTAATGACCGTTGTAACACCGGGCTAGCCATACTTGCGACGGCGTAGACCTACGGGCGCTTAACCCGTTCGGTGAACCTCTTCCACGCGGCAGGATCAAATCGCAGTACGGGGCCGATAGCGGTTTGCTTGGTGTCTCGGACGAGCACGGCAGCGGGGGCGTTACCGACCTCGACGCAATCACCACCACCGTTACCGCTGTAGCTGGCCTTACGCCAGCGAAGGTCTAGGTTGTCTTCCATTGCTCTGCTGCCTCCAGAATGAGCGTCCGTGACGCCGTGCGGGGTAGTGCATCGCCCCGGACAAGATCAAAGATTACTGTGGCACGGCGCACGAGCGAGCGCGTCTCCGCTGTCACGTCCTCCACGGCTTCCATGCGCACCGTGTCAGGTGCACCTTCGCAGGACGCTAGCTGGAAACCGCCGCTCAGCCCCGCGTTCGCGCCCGTAGAGCTAGGCACGATCTCAACCGAGATGTGCGGACGCTCGGCCACCGTGGCCAAGTGCGCTAGCTGATCGTGCATGACCACGGGAGTACCGATGAGCCTGTGAAGCACCGCCTCATCTAGCACAGCGACCACATACGGTGGATCAGGCCGATCAAGGATGGATTGCCGCTCCATCCTCGCCGTGACCAGCTCATCTGCCCGTTCGGCATCCTCGCCTGCCGCAACGAACAGCGCTCGGGCGTAATCCTCCGTCTGGAATAGGCCAGGGGTGATAAGCGCCTGCCAGATCCGGAATGTGTGCGCTTGCCGCTCGGCTTCAAGCCAGCTCTCGAACCAACTCGGTATCGGGCCATCGGTGCGTCTGGCCAGCTCTGCCCAGGGTTCAACCAGCTCTGCGGGGATGTTGCACGCCTCGCACCATGCGATTAGGACATCTGGGGTAGGTACCCGGTCCCCTGTCTCTGCCTTGGCTATGACGGTACGGTCGAAACCAAGCCTTGCCGCTAGCGCATCCTGGCTGCTGAAACCGGCAGCCTTACGCGCACGGGTCAGCGTGCGGCCGAGGCATGCCTTGGGGTCCGTCTCAGGATCACGTTTCGCCATTGTGGCGGACCTCCGAGGTAGTGGTGGGCGGTCGTGGCTGATCGTGGCATACACGCTCGCCACGTAGTCAATTGTGCTCTCTGGCTGAGACGTTGGGTAGCGAGAACACACCGTGAAGACGCCGTTAGGACCACCGCCGATGCCGACCGAGCCTGTAGCCGTCGAGAAGCCGGCTCATCCCCTCTACGCCCTGACAACGTACGAGTTGCGTGACTACCGCCGCCACCTTGAGCGGGCTGTCGGGTACTACCTCAGGCACCATCCCGACGCCCCGGTACTGGCCAGCCTGCGCGGGACGCTTGCTGACGTGCTGGCCGAGCAGGACGACCGGGCCAGGGCGGCGGGCCGTGCCTGACCGGCCACACGATGTCAGCGACCTGACCGGCCCGGAGCTGGAGCGGACCAGGCGCGAGCTGTCGGCCAGCCTGGCCCTGGTCCGCCGGCCCGGGTGCCGATCCTGGCGCGGATGAGCGCCGTTGACACCGAGCTTGCCTCGCGCGCCACGGGCGCGGCGGCGGCCCGACACCAGGCGAGCCCGTGATCTGGCTGTGCTCGTGCGGCTTCGGCACCGATGACCGGGAGTGGCTCCAGGGCCATCTGTTCGACTACCCAGGCCATCACGAGCGGCCCGCCACCAGGTTCCTAGTTGCTGCCCTGGTGATCCTGGCGGACATCGGGCGCACCCGGTAGGCGGGCATCCCCCGTCCGGAGGAGGGGACACGTGAGCGAGAACCTGATTGGCGGCGATGCCGGGGCCGGGTCGCGTGCGGGCGTGGTCGCCCTGGCGATGCGCCGGCTGCGCCGCGAGCGCGGCCTGAACTATCACCAGGCTGGCAAGCTGCTGTGCGTTAACGGCAGTAATGTCTGCCGGGCCGAGCATGGCCAGCGCGGCCCGTTGCCGGCGGGCCGGGTGGCTGAGGCTTTCGGCGTCTCGGTGGCCGAGGTGCTGACGCCGTGCCCGCACCGCCGGTACAGCCCTCCAGCCGGGTACATGTGCCTGCGGTGCGGGACCGGGACTGAGCTGAGGTGAACCGCCGGCGGCCCTGGCCCCGCCACATCCTCATGCCTGTCTTGCCTTTACCTCGACGGCTGAGCGGAGGCATCCTCCGGAACCCGAGCTCTTGCTCCCGTGACATCGTCGATTCGGTATCCCAGTAGGTCAGGTGCCGTGTGTTACCGCCCTCGCTATCTGGCGATCTTCCGGCAGCGCTCCGTGAGCACGGATCGGCAACGGCCGGTGAGCATTACTGTCACTGGCGCCAAGCCCTGCCGGTGCCTGGTCTGCGGTGGCGGCACCACGCCGGCCGCAGCTCCAGTAACGCCGCGTAACTGAACGGATGTCTGCCGGCGGCGCGCGGAGCCGTCGATCTGGCGGGTGCGCCGGGGCTGACCACCGGCACCTGGCGGTTCGGCGTGGCCGCGGCACCCGGGACCCCCCGGCGGGCCCTATGTGTCCTCCGGTCGCGTTGCAGCCCGTGCAATCCGGCGCGCGACGAGGCCGCGGACCGCGTCGAGGTCGGGCTCGGCGCGGCTGATGTCGTCTGGCCAGGGTTCGACAACGGTCGTGGCCCACTGAGCCCAGGAGGCGATCATCGTGTGCCAGTCGCTCATGAAGCGGCCGAACAGGACGTTCTGAGCGGCGCGTTGCGGGAACGGCCCTCTGGTCTGCAGGAACTCCATGTTGAACATGGCGTCCTCGGCGTCGCGCGCGTCTGCCCACTGGCGGATCTGCTCGAGGTGGGCGAGCAGGCCGGCTCTGGTCCCGTGCTCAGCGAAGAAGACCTTGACGAGCTGCTCCCATTCGAGCACGGGCGGTTCCCCGGGAGTAGCCAGCCAGGCAGCGAACGCTCGCCGGCCTTCGGGAGTGATCGAGTAGATCGTCCGCGTCCGCCGTCCGACAGCGTCGGCGGTTGCACGGGCGAGCCCGTGCGCGACCAGGTTCTTGGGTTCCTGGTACACCTTGCTGCGCGCGCGCGGCCAGAAGCGGCGGATCGTTCGCTCCATCTGCTGCGCCAGCTCATAGGCCGTCCACGGCTTGATCGCCAGGAGGCCCAGCAACGTGTAGGAGGTGGTCGAGAGCGGGCTCTGGCTGGTGATGGTGCCTGACCTCCTTAGCGCTGACTCTCTTGACAAAGATAGTCCCCTTCAGACTATAGTTTACTCCACAGTGGACGATGGCGGTGAACCGCGTCTTCGAGACTCACGACATCGACGACAGAAGGAGCACCAGCCTGATGCCGGTGTTGATGATCGGTGAATCGCCGATACTCCCGTCTGGCGTCGTGCCGGACCCACCTCGGCGGAGAGGACTGGCTGGACATGTCGCTTCCTGCTAACAAGACCGGCGGATACGTGCTCCACCCCGACGCAGGCGAGGCGCACCCTTCGTTCGCCGGCGGCGGGAGATTTGTCATCAAAGCTACTGCCGAACAGACGGGGGGCAAGTTTGCGGCCGTCGAGTTCTGGGGTCCGAAAGGCTTCGGATCGCCCATCCATGTCCACCGCGACGACGACGAATTCTTCGTGGTGCTTGACGGCGAGGTCCGGTTCCGGCTCGGCGATGAGGATGTCGACGCGGGCCCGCGGTCCTTCGTGTACGGCCCCAGCGGAATCGCGCACGGCTTCACGATGAATTCCGGCACGGCGCGCGTCCTGCTGTTCTTCGGGCCGGCGGGCGTCGAGGAGTTCTTCCGCGAGGCCGCGGCGTATGTTGCAACCGTTCCCCCGGGCGAAGCGCCGGACCCGAAGACCATGGGCGAGATCGCCGCCCGTCACGGGCAGCAGAACGTAGGGCCGCCGATGCCACCCAGAGGCTGAGCTGGCCGCGGCAAGCGGTATCGCGGACCCCATCTCCGGGCGCTCCACAGCCGATCTGCCCGGGTTCGGTAACCAGCGATCAAGCACGACTGCTCACGCCCCATGACAGACCGTGCCACCGGATATGCGGCCGTCCGCAGGCAATCACCCACGGTCCACTGCGCCACCTCATCACCGCTACCTTCGTGGTCCCCACCGCGGGCCGACGCCCATCACCAAACAGCGTGACCGTTAATCATCGATCCCTCGCCAGATAAAGAGGCCGGTAACACCGGACGCTTTTGCTTTACGGGGCGATCGCGCGAGCTAGTCCGGCCCGCCGGCGGGGGTGCGGTTGCCGGCGATCTTCCGCTTGGACTGCCAGCTGCGCAGCGCCGCCGGGGTCCAGCAGGGCCGGCCGTCCGGTGCCCGGGTCTCGCCGGGGATGGGGTGGCGGGTGCGGGCTCGGCGGAAGCTGTCGGGCTTGCCGTAGCCGAGGTAGCGGGCGGCGGCCGCGATCCCGACGATCAGTTCATCGTGCGCGCCGCCGGCCGCGTCCGGGCCGGCGGGAGCGGGCGGCCATCCCGGCGAAGGTGCCGAACTCATCGATCACCAGCAGCCGGGCCGGGAACGCGCCGGGCCAGGCGTTCCGTTCGCCGATGGCGATGTTCACCCCCAGCATGGACAGGAAGAACTCCTCCAGCGCCCACAGCATCGAATCGATGTCGGTGTGCACCCGGATGCCCGGCACGTTGGTGAGGACGTCGCGGCCGGTCTTGCGGTCGATGTAGGACCGGCGCTTGGGGTCGATGATGTCCACCAGCCACCCGTGCGCCCGGACGTGCGCGGCCGGGATGGACGCGGTGGCGGTCTTGCCGCCGCCGGTCCCGGCCGCGATGAACAGGTGCGGCTCCTCGTCTTGCAGGTCCGCGATCCACTTGCCGCCGCCGGCCAGGGTGGCCAGGTGGATGCGGTGGGCGGGCAGGTCGTACCCCTGGAACGGGGCGCGGGCCGGCGGGGCGGGCGGGTGCCGCCAGGTGGCCTGGAACGCGGTGAAGGAGGGGTCCAGGTCGCCGCCGAAGTGGCGGCGGATCAGGTTATCGATGGCTTTCTGCCGGGCGGCATCGGGGTTCCAGGTGGCTGGGTAGGCCAGCGTGATCACCGCGTCCGGGTCGGCGGCGGCCCCCCGGGGCACCCACAGCCACCGGTCGGGCTTGTCGCCGGGTCGGTGCCGAGGTACTGGCACAGCTGGAGGTCGACCGGGCGGATCACGGTCTGCACATAGCGCCAGTGCCGCCAGCGGGGGGCCAGCGCGCACCCGGTGACGACGGCGAGCCAGCCCAGAGATGCCCCGGTGATCAGCGGGTGAGTGTAGAGCCCGTAGGCGGCGGTGAGCGCGGCCCAGCGGACGGCGGCCCGTTTCCAGCCGGGCCAGAACGCCCACCAGCCCGGTTCGGCGGTGGTGAACCAGCCCGGCACCCCGGACAGCGCCCGCGTCCCGGCAGACAGGAACGTGGCGTCGGTGCGCCGCCGGCCGCGGGGGGCGCCGGCGGCGAACCGGGCGGCCAGGGCCACGGCCCGGCCGATGGCGCGGGACAGGCTCAGGGTGATCAGGCCGCGCTGGCCGGGGACCCGGAGGCCGTAGGGGCGGAAGGCGCGGGGGGCGTGCGGTTGTCGCCTGACTGCTGCACTGGCAAGGGTTTGCACACTCCCCGGGGCTAGCATGCCACGGCAATGTCTCACCTAGGGCGATGTTCGGCCCGGGCGTGTCCGTGTCCGCTAGGGGGCGCGGCCGTCGCGGGGGGCGAAGGCGCCGAGGGCGTCGGCGTCGCTGGCGCGGGAGTACAGGAAGTAGTCGGTCCATTCGGCTACGTCGGGGTAGTCCGACTGTTCCTGGATGGCGGCGCAGGCGGCTTCGATGTCGTAGCTGGTGCGGCACAAGGTGACCGCGCCGTCCGCGAGCAGGGCCCAGTGCGCGCCCGCCCGGCCGTATGGCATGCCCACGCTGCCGGGGTTGATGATCTGGCGGCGGTGCGCCAGCCGGATGAAGGGCATGTGGGTGTGACCGCAGACCACGGTCATGGTCTGCTCGGGCAGCCCGGCCAGGACTTCGGTCCACCGGTCGAGGCGCGAGTCGACGACCACGACCTCCTCGTCGTCGCGCGGGGTTGCGTGGCAGAACACCACGTCGCCGAAGCCGTCGATGGCCAGCGTCACCGGGTAAGGCAGCCGGGCCAGCCAGTCCACGTGATCGGGGCCGAGTTGGCGAGCCGCCCACGGCGCGATCGGGTCGGGGATGTCGCCTGCCTCGGCCTGGCCGCGGGCCAGCGCGACCAGTTCCCGGTCGGCGTTGCCACGCACCCAGGTGACCCGGTCACCGAGGCCGAGTAGCCGGTCGAGCACCTGGACCGGCTGCGGGCCGGCCGCGATGTCGCCGGTCAGCACGATGCGCTCGGCGGCCTGGACGGCCGGCTCGGCCAGCACGGCGTCGAGCGCGGGCAGCACGCCGTGAACGTCCGACAGTACCGCTACGGAAGTAACCATCGTTACTACCGTGCCCGTCCCGCTCGCCCGCCGCCAGCCGTCTCGCTAGCGGCGTAACCCGGAGCGGGTTAGGCCCGGCGGGCTACCTCGCGCTCGCGCCGTTCGGCGGTTTCCCGCGGATCGTGGCGACCTCGCCGGGGGCCACGTCGGTGTGGTGCTCCATGGTGTAGAAGCGCAGCGCGTGCCCGTCCGGGTCGGGCACCTCGGGCAGGATCCAGCCGAGGCTGGCCCGGTGCACGCCGGCGTGGGCCTGGCCGAGCTCGTCCAGCCTGCGGGCGAGCCGGTCAATGGCGGCCTTATCCGGCACCCCGATGGCGAAGTAGTCGAAGCCGGCGGCGGCGCGGGCCCGCTCCGGGTCGAGCCGCAGGCCGAGGTCCGGCCCTCCGGCCGGATGGGCGAGCCCGACGCCCATCAGCGTGCCCTGCTCGACGAACTCGACCTGGACCTGGTAGCCGAGGCGGCTGCGATACCACTCCAGCGACCGGGCCAGGTCGGTGACGGGCAGCTTGAGATGGTGGATTCCGGCCAGGGCCGGAGCGTTGGCGCCTGAGTCAGTAGCGGTCATGTCCCCTCCAATGCAGTGTTTTCTTACTCATTACAGTTATACTGCAATACATGACTGCTGACGTCAATCCTGTAGGTGAGGGTGCAACCCTGCGGCAGGCGCAGACCGCACTGACCGAGCAGCGGATCGTGGCCGCCGCCACCGAGTTGTTCCTCGCCGACGGCTACGTGGCTACCACCCTGGAGGCGGTGGCCCGCCACGCCCGGGTGGCGGCGCGCACCGTGTACGTGCGGTTCGGCACCAAGGCGGCGCTGTTCAAGCGGGTGGTCGACGTGGCCATCGTGGGCGACACCGAACCGGTCGACGTGCTGGGCCGGGACTGGATGATCGAGGCCATGACCGCCCCGACCCTGGCCGGGCGGATCGCCGCCGGGGCGGCCGTCGGCCGGCAGATCATGGAGCGCACCGGGGCGCTGTTCGCCGTGGCGCAGCAGGCCGCCGCGGTCGAGCCGCTGATCGCGGCCGCCTGGCAGGAAGGCCGCGAGCAGTCCCGGCATACACAGCGGGTGTTCTGGACCCGCCTGGCCGACGACGGGCTGCTGCCGCCCGGTACCGACCTGGCCTGGCTCATCGACACCGCCAGCGTCATCGCCGCCGGAATCCCGGCGTTACCGGATCCAGAACTGGTCGATGACACTCCCCGGATCAGTGGTGGACGGCGGCGAGGAGGGCGGCGTAGGACCGGACCAGGGCGGCGTGCTCCAGCGGGAGCAGGTGGCTGTCGGGCTGGCAGCCCTCCTCGACCCACTGATCGGACAGCTCCATCGCCTGGGCCCGGTGGACCGCGGCGGGCCGGACCGCCTCCTCGGGTTCCCCGTAGAGGTAGCAGTAGAGCCGAACGAGCGATTCGACCAGCTCGTCCGGCGTGCTGCCGGGCTCGTGCTGGATCTCCCGGTGCACCCGCCACCAGTCGACCTCGAGTTCGGCCGCCTTGGCCGGGTTGGATGGCTCGCCGTAAGTCAACCGCACCAGGGCGTAGAACCGGCGCATGCAGGCCCGGGCACGCTTGGGGTGGTTGTCGGGATACGGCGCCCACAGCTGGTTGGCGCGCAGCACCAGCCAGGCGCCGTGCAGCGTGCGGTACCAGTCCATGCCGAAGCCCAGCCGGACGAGCCCGATCGAGGCGCGCAGGACCTGCGGCCATTTGCGCAGGTAGTACCCCACCCACGCGCGGTACTCCAGGTCGGCGAGCCGGTTGGGACCGAAGGACCGGAGCCGTGTCGGCGTGCCCGTGCTGACCTTGCCAGTGCTCATGAGCATCCCTCTCCCCTGTCCGCCGGCATGAACTTGCCACTCACGGCATACTCATGTCAACTACCAGGAGAACCGGCAACGGACCGCCGGGCGGTACGTGGTCAGGCCTGCTCCACCGGAGCTTCGGGCATCCGGCCCCATTCGGCCCGTGAGCCGTCGTAGACCCGGACGCGGTCGCGGCCGAGCAGGTAGGCCAGGACGAACCAGGCGGTGCACTCGTCGTGGGCGCGCCGGCTCACGTCGACTTCGACCACCCGCACCGCGGGGTCGTGCAGGTGCACGTCCAGCCAACCGGCGTCGACGAGAACGCCGGCGGCGGCCGCTGGCTCGTTCTGGGCTGACCTAGTTTTCATCGTGGCTCCTCAGCGAATTGAGCTCGGTGACCGCGGGGCGGGGCGAGGTGTCGACGCACAGGCGGAAGATGTCGGGACGGTTGTAGTGGCCGACCGGATCGAACTGCTGACGGCTGGTCCGGGCCCGCGTTACGTCGATCTCGGCGTAGAGCACGCCTTCCTCGCCGGTCAGCGGGCCCGCCAGGATCTCTCCTTCCGGGCCGACGATGACGGTGTTGCCGCGGGACAGCCAGTCATCACTGTCGCCGTACAGGCCGGCGCGGCCGGGCAGGTCCGCGGGCAGGTCGGCGGCGCTGATGCAGGAGGTGACGCCGATTACGTAGGTGCGGCCCTCCCGGGCGATGTGCCGCAGGGTCGGCACCCAGACGTCGGAGTTGTCCCAGGTGGGCGCCAGGTAGACGTCGATGCCCTGGGCGTATAGGGCGGCCCGGGCCAGGGGCATGTAGTTCTCCCAGCAGATCAGCCCGCCGAGCCTGCCGAACCCGGTGTCGACGACCTGCAGGGTCGATCCGTCACCCATCCCCCACACCAGGCGTTCGCCGCCGGTGGGCATGAGCTTGCGATGCCGGGCCGCCAGTGTCCCGTCCGGCGCGAAATGCAGCAGGGTGTTGTAGATCGTCGAATCCCGCTCGTCGCGCTCGTCCACGCCAACGGATAGCCAGACCCCCAGCCTGCCCGCCGTCTCGGCGAGCAGGTCGGTGGCCGGGGAGCCGATCACGACCGCCTGGTCGAACAGGCGGGCGTACAGGGCGGTGGCGTCAGCGTCCCACGGGCGGGTCCGCCACACCCAGTCCGGATAGCCGGGCACGAAGGCCTCGGGGAACGCGACCAGCCGGGCACCCTCGGCGGCGGCCTTTTCCGCCAGCGCCACCACCTTGGCGATCGTCTCGTCGCGATCGAGCAGCACCGGGGCGGCCTGCACGGCCGCGACCTTCACCGGGTCCATGACGCCTCCTGGACGAAGCTGATCAGCAGGTCGTTGGTGGCCGCGGGCTGCTCCATGTTGACCATGTGGCCAGCGCCCGCGACGACGCGGTAGGCAGCGCCGGGAATGCGCCGGGCCAGCGCGGCGGACATCTCGCGGAAGCCGGGCACGTCCCGTTCTCCCACCGCGACGAGGGCCGGCATGCAGATGCCTTCGAGCACGTCGATGGGCCGCCGGGTCTCGCGGTGCGGGTCCTGGCCCAGCCAGTGCTGGCCGGGGTAGCCCGCCACCATGGCCGCCAGCGCGGCGGCCAGGTCCGGCCGCTCGCGCGCGGCGGCGAACAGCGGATGGGCCAGCCAGGCCTCGCGGCCCGCCAGCACCCCGGCCTCCTGGACCTGCCGGGCGACCTCGTCCAGGGCGCGGGCCGACTCCGGATCCCAGGGCACGCCGTCGAGCACCGCGTCCAGCAGGACCAGGCCCCGGACCCGGGCCGGGTCGGCCAGCGCGGCCTGCAACGCTACCCGGCCGCCGAACGACAGGCCTATCAGCACGGCCTCGCCGATGTCCAGGTGGTCCAGGAGCGCGACAAGATCGCCCGCGTGGGTGTACGGGACGGCGGGGTCGAACGGCCCGGAGGCGCCGAACCCGCGGCAGTCGTAGCGCACCACCCGGAACCTGTCCGCCAGCGGCCCGACCTGCGGATCCCACATGCGCATGTCCAGGCCGAAGCCGTGGACGAGGACCACGGCGGGCCCGTCTCCGGCCACCTCGTACACCAGCCGGGCGCCGGGGCGTTCCAGGACGGCGGTGACACCGCTAGCCTGGCGTGCTTGGTCGATGGTCATGCCTGCATGGTGGCTCGCGGCCGGGGACCGCGGCATCGGTGCGCGCACCCAATCAGGGCAGGGGCCGGCTACCCATCTAGCCCGGCGGAATACCCAGCCAGCTGGCCACGGCGCAGGCCGGTCTTGGCGAGCAGGCTCGCCACGTGCTTCTCCACGGTGCGCGGCGACAGGAACATCCGCTCCGCGATCTCCCGATTGCCGAGGCCCTGGGCCACCAGCCTGAGCACGTCGGCCTCGCGCTCGGTCACGCCCAGCGCGCGCAGCGGGCCCGGCACGTCCCCGTCACCGGCCGGGCGCGGCACCGGCGCGCCAGCCGAGCGCAGCAGGGCCCGGCAGGCGGCCGCCACCCGCTCGTCGCCGCGCGCGGCGAAGTACGCGGCGGCTTCCCGCAGCCAGGCGACCGGCTCGCCCCAGCCGCCGGCCAGCGCCGCCTCGGCGGCCAGGCGGCGCGCGTACTGCCGGTACCAGGCCACCAGCGGCCCCATCTGCCGGTCGGCCGCGGCGAACGCCGCCTCGGCGGCGGCCGTCCGGCCCAGGCGGCCGGCGCAGACCGCGTCGGCGTAACCGATCAGGGCCGCGACCACCAGGTGCCGGGTGCCGTGGGCGGCCCGGACCCGGGCCGCGGCACTGGCCGCGTCCCGGCCGAGCAGCGCTCCGAGCAGCGGCCAGAGCCCGAGGAACGGCGGCGCGATCGTCGCCGGGGAACTCAGCAGCAGCCCGGCCCCGGTCGTCATCCGCGCGTGCGCGGCGTCGAGATCGGCGGCCAGCAGTGAGAACGTGGCCCGGCAGTGCCCCCAGGCGCAGCCGATTACGTCCTGGTCGTCGGGGGCGAGCGCGACCGCCTCGGCGATCCGGTCCTCCATCGGGCCTTCCTCGCCGCGGATGGCGTGCGCGGTGGCCTCGAAGATCAGCGCCATCGGCAGTGTGGCCAGGTGGAAGCGGCGGGACGCGTCCGCCGACCGCCGGGCCGCCGCCAGGGCCTCGTCCGCGCGGAACTGCTTGTTCAGCCCGGCCGCGATCTGCAGGTCGAGGGTCGCGGTCAGGGCCAGCGCGCCCTGGGCGACGGCCAGCTCGCGCGCCTGCTCAAGCCGGTCCACGCTCTCGGTCCTGAGCTGGTCGATGGTGCCCAGCTCGTGCAGGGCCCGCAGCCGCCACAACCGCAGCCCGTGCGCGCCGGCCAGGTCCGCCGCCCGGGCGAACGCCCGCTCGGCCGCCTCCAGGTCGCGCTGCCGGGCGACCCGGCCGATCACCTCGAGGGCCTCGCACGCCACCTCGGGCTGGACACGTTGGTGCCCTTCGCCCTCGGCCGACCGGAGCGCGGCCCGGGCCAGGCGGTCGGCCTCCTCCAGGCGGCCGCGGCCCGCGGCGACCTGCGCCGCGCAGGCGTCGATCTGGGCGGCGTCGGCGCCCGCCGACTCGCGGGCGACCTCGATGCTCGCGGCGGCCTCGGCCCACCGGGCGCCGGCGATAGCCGCCCGGGCGATTCCCAGGTGCAGGTGGGCCGCTCGCGGCGACGGCGGCCCCAGCCGGGCGAGCAGCATCCGGCCGGTCTCGATGGCCCGCTCGACCTGCCCGGACATGGCGAAGACCTCGGTCAGCGCCTCGTCGACGCTGGTCTGCAGCGCGGCGTCGACCAGGTCCCTGGCCTGGGTCAGCGTGTGCTCGGCGCTGGCCAGCGCGCCCGCGGCCAGGTCGCGCCGCCCGGCCTCGAGCAGCAGTGCGCCGGCCCGGGCCGCATCGCCGGCCCGCCCGGCCAGGTCGGCGGCTAGCGTGCACCACGCGCCCGGTAGGCCTGGGTGGGCCGCCTCCGCCGCCGCGAGCGCCTGTCCGGCCAGCATGGTCCGCTCCGGCGGCAGCAACCCGGCCAGCACCGCCTCGTGGGTGAGCGCGTGCCGGAACCGGAAACCGTCCCGCTCCGCCACGACCAGCTGCAGGCCGACGCCTTCGCGCAGCGCCGCGATCACGGCCGGGTCGGCCAGGCCGGTGACCGGGCCGAGCAGCGTCCAGTCGAAACGGCGGCCCAGCACGGCGGCCGCGCCGATGACCTGGCGCGATTCCGCGCTTATGCCGTCCAGCCGCCGCCGGACCGCGTCGGCGAACGTGGCTGGCACCCCGGGAGCGCTCAGGTCGGCGGCGTGCCAGTGGCCGTCCCGCTCGGTCAGCGTCCCCTCCCCCACCAGTCCGGCCAGCACCTCCTCGACCAGGAACGGGATGCCCTCGGCCCGCCCGGCGACGAATGCGTGCACCCCGGTCGGCAGGTCGGCGGCGTCTAGGCAGGCCCGGGTCATGTCGGCCATTGCCGCCGGATCGAGGCGGCCCAGCGCCAGGACGGCGGCGGACCCGCGTGCCGCGAGCGCGCTGGTCAGCGCGGCGGCTTCGCCGCCCTCGTCTCGGAAGGTAGCGAGGCAGACCGCCCGTTCGGCGGCCAGGTTGTCGGCGAGGTACTCGAGCAGCGCCAGGGTCTCACGGTCGGCCCAGTGCAGGTCCTCCAGGACGAGCAGACAGCCGGCCGGCGGGGCCAGGGCGCGCAGCAGCCGCAGCACCGCTTCGCCGAGAAAGACCGGCGACTCCTCGCCCGGCACCGGCTGCGGTGGCCGCCACTCGGGAATGAGCCGGCCGAGCACCGGACGGAACGGGCCGAGTTCCTCGCCAGCCGGCAGGCGGCCCGCTCTCCCGGCCGACGTCAGCGCCTCGGCGAACGGCCGGAACGGCGTGGGCGAGCCGCCGGCCACGGCCCGGCCGGCCAGGACCGCCAGGCCGCTCTCCACCGCTATGCGCGTGACCTCCCGGACCAGCCGCGACTTACCGATTCCGGCCTCGCCGGCCACGAACACCGTGCTCCCGCGGCCCGTTCCGGCCGAAGTCAGGGCGGCGCGCAGCAGGCGGGCTTCCTCGTCCCGCCCGACCAGGACCGGGCACAGCACCTGCGGCACAGGATCAGTATCGGGCCGATGGCCCGGCTGGGCCTAGGACCAGGCGGAGCCAGCGCAGAAGCTCGACCCGGGCCTGGGCCGGGACTGGCGCTGCTGCCGGGGAGACACGCGGCGCGGCTGAGGCGTGAAGCCCCGACCGTTCGGCATGAAAAGACGGCGGCCCGGGCGCGGATGCGCCCGGGCCGCCGTCCGGCGAGAGCGAGGTCAGCCGCCGCTGACCTGCTGCACTCCGGAAATTGTGCCTTGCGCCGTCTGCAGCGCCGAGCTCACCGACGAGGTGCCGGTGATCGCGGCCTGGATCGCGGTCCAGATGGCCTGCGACACCTTCGGGTAGTTGGCGCCGTACTCCGTGGTCCGCGGCCGGGCGGTCTGGGTCTCCTTGGCGAAGACCGTGTACTCCGGCCCGCCCTTGAGTACCTGCTCGGTCACCGCGGGCTTGGTCGGCAGGTAGTACATGAGCGAGGTGACGTGCTCCATCACGTCCGGCTGCTGCATGCCCTGCACCCACTCCCAGGCGAGCTTCTGCTGCTCGGTGGAGCCGCCGGTGCCCATGTCCATGGTCTCCCCGCCGAGCGGCGCGACCACGGTCTGGCCGGGCTTGTCGGTGGGGATGGGCACGATGCCGTACTCCTTGTTGTACGTCCAGCCCTTCTGGTTGAGCTCGGGGAAGATCCACGGGCCGTCCACGATCATCGCGGCGTGCCCCTGCATGAACTGCTGGGTGAGATCGGGGTCCTGCCCCCAGTTCAGCACGGACTTGGAGGCCGAGCCGTCCTTGACCATGTTGACCCACAGCTGCAGGGCCGACTGGAACGGCGGCGTGGTCACGTTGGTCAGGCTGGCCCCGGCGCTCCAGAAGAACGGCTCGAGCTGCCAGGTCGACTGCTCGTCAGCGGTAGCGTCGAAGGCGATCCCGTACACCGGCGCCTTGGTCAGCTTCTTGGCGTCGGCCTGCAGCTCGGCCCAGGTCGTGGGCGGCTGGAGGTGGGCGGCGGCGAACATGGCCTTGTTGTAGAACAGGCCCACCGAGTTCGTGCCGATCGGGTAGCAGTACTGCTTGCCCTGATAGGTGCACTCGCTGATCGCGCCGGGGTAATAGCCGCTAGTGGTGAACCCGGCCAGCCGGGCGCCGGCCCGGCCGCCCAGTTCCAGGCCGAAGGCAGCCAGCATGCCCAGCAGCGGCACGCTGTGCCGCCGGTACCGGACGCTCAGGTCCTCGGCCTGCTCGGCGAACGTGGCCTTCGCGCACGAGCGATCCGGGCAACGGAACCGGCGCACTGCCAAGATGATCAGCACCGGCCTGCCGCCGGCCGCGCCGTCAGCCACCACCCGCGCATACGCGCCATGGATCCTGGCCGACACCACTCCGCACGACGGGCACCGAGCGCATGCAGCCCGGCAGCACGCCCGGATCGCCACTGCTTCCTCGGTGTCCTCGACGAGCAGGATGCGCAGCCCGCGCAGGCGCGGGAACAACATCAGCAGCAGTTCCTCGCCCGGCCCGGAAACCTCCGGGACATGGCTGGCGGCGGTGGCCGCCCCGGCAGGCGGCATGGCAGACTGAGGCAGCAACGAGGCTCCCGGGCACGCGAGATCTTGGCAGATTCCCGCGTCTTACCGGAGCCTCGTTGCCATCCCACCGCGACACGCCGCCCGCATGCCGGATCGTCACATCAGACGCTGGCGTGCCAGCAGTCACCACTACCCCGGACCAGACCGATGGCCCTGTCGGCACGCACCGTCACCCATCACAAAATTCGCGCAAGAGCCCAAAATTCGCGGCAGAGCCGAATTACGTGAGCGCCGACACGGATAAAGTCGCGCCGGTGTCCGCAGCAGCCCGTGGCCATCGCGCTCACCTGCCTCGCCGGCTTCCGTGGCCGTGGAGCCCCGGGAGACCAGGCGGCATGGGACGGTGTGCACGCCGTGGGTGGGCTCGCCGTTGATAGCTAGCATCAGGTGCTCGGCGGCCATCCGGCCGACGTGCTCCAGGCACATGTCCACGCTGGTGAGCGGGGGGTCGGAGCTGAGCACCATGGGGCTCCAGTTGTCGTAGCCGACCACCGCTATGTCCTCCGGAACGCGCTTGCCGGTCAGCCGCAGCGCGTCGGTGACGCCGCGGGCGATCTGGTCGCTGCCGCAGAAGATCGCGTCGACGTCCGGGGTACTGCCCAGCACCACCCGGACCGCCTCCCGGCCCCGCCGCTCGCTCCACTCGCCGTACAGCACGTCGTGCGCGGCGAAGTCGGCGTCGGCCTCGGCGGCCGCGTCGCAGAAGCCCCGGGCTCGCTTGCGGGCGCACAGGAACCGCTCCGGGCCGGCGATGTGGCCGAACCGGCGCCGGCCGAGGCTGAGCAGGTGCTCGGCGGCGAGTCGGCCCCCGCCGGTGTCGTCGGGCAGGATCGCGGGCTCGTCGCTGTCCATCGACTGGGTCATCGCGTATACCACCGGAATGCCCAGGCCCAGCCCGATGCTGGGCCGCGGCTCGATCCGCCGCCCGGCCACGATCAGCCCGTCCACCTGACGGCTGAGCAGCATGTTCAGGTACTGCCGCTCGCGGTCCGGGTCGTCGCGGGTATCGCACATGAACACCGAGATCTGGTCGGCCCCGAGGGCATCCTCGGCGCCGAGCATGACCGGAATGCTGAACCGGCCGAAGCTGTCGGTGGTGATCACGCCGACGGTGTAGGTCCGCCCGGCCAGCAGCCCGCGGGCCAGCACGTTGGGCGCGAACCCCAGTTCCCGGGCCGCCGCCGCCACCCGGTCCCGGGTCTCCGCGCGGAGTTTGCCCTGGCCGTTCAGCGCCTTCGACGCGGTCCCGATCGAGACGCCGACCCGCGCGGCGACATCCCGGATCGTCGCCCGCCTGGTCGGCGGCTCCGGCAGCGGGCTGAGCGCGGGCCCGCTCACCGGGTCGGCAGGAGACGGTGCGGCGGGCGGCTGAGAACTGACAGGCAAAGGATTGCTCCGGGTTTCGTGCCCGGGCTAGCTGACCGAGACATGTAATCAAATCGGGACTTACGCAGGCTTGACGTGAGGCTAAGCGCTTCCCCGGCTTAGGTGGCTAAGCGCTTTCCCACAATCGCCTATCCAGAGGAATAGGTTTTCTTACCCGTAGTAGCCGAAGGCGTCGCCGGATGCCTCACCGGCAATATGACGCCCCGGGAGCTGGAGTGCGCCAGGTGAGCAGTGCAGATGCCAACCAACTGGATCGTGGCCCGGTCAGTCCCAGCGCGGCCGCGGCGGTGGTGCACTGGCCGCTGGTCGGCCAGGCCGCGTGCCTAGACGCCGGCCTGCTGAATGACTAGCAGCAGCGCAACCGGACGTTGAGCCTGCCGCTTGCGCTGCGCCAGCTGAAGGCCGCCGGGAACCTCGGCAACCTGCGGCTGGCTATCGTCGGGAAGCGGGAAGGCTACCGCGGCCCGGTGTTCATGGATTGGGATATCTATAAGACCCTGGAGGCGGTCGGCTGGGAGAGCTCGGCCGGGGCGGTGATCAGGAACTGGCCGCCTTCGCCGAGGAAACGACGGCATTGCTGGAGAAGGCTCAGCAGCCGGATGGGTACCTGAACTCGGCCGTCCAGGTTCATGGCCAGCCGCGGTACAGCAACCTGGCTCACAGCCATGAGATGCATTGCGCCGGTCACCTGATCCAGGCGGGGGTCGCGTGCCTACGGGGGGCCGGTCTTGACCGGCTGCTCGGCGTGGCGAGGCGGTTCGCCGATCACCTGGTAAACACGTTCCTGGGCCAGCTGGGCGGGCTGGATGGCCATCCGATTGTGGAGACGGCAGTGGTGGAGCTGTACCGGGAGACCGGGCACCGGCCGTACCTGGAGCTGGCCAGCCAGTGGATCGAGCAGCGCGGGCACAGGCTGATCGGTGATTCCGGGTTCGGCCGGCGTTACCTTCAGGACCACGAGCCAGTCCGGCGGGCGAGCACCGAGGTCGGGCACGTGGTCCGCGCGCTGTACCTGGAAGCGGGCGTGGTGGACGTGCCGGCCGAGACCGGCGATGCGGCGCTGCTGCAGACCTCGATCGGCCGCTGGGGCGACATGGTGGCCGCGAAGACGTACCTGACCGGCGGGAATGGGTCACGGCATGAGGGGGAGAGCTTCGGTGACCGGTTCGAGCTGCCGCCGGACCGGGCTTACAACGAGACGTGCGCGGCCATCGCGAGCTTCCAGTGGTCCTGGCGGCTGCTGCTGGCCACCGGCGATGCCCGGTACGCCGACCACATGGAACGCATCCTGTACAACGGGTTCGCGGGCGCGACCGCCACGGGCGGAACACGGTTCTTCTACGTGAACCCGCTGCAGCGGCGGGCCGATCACTTCGAGAAGGACGACCCGGGCCGCCGCCGGGAGTGGTTTTCCTGCGCGTGCTGCCCGCCGAACGTCATGCGGCTCACCGCTTCGCTGCAGCATTACCTGGCCACGGTGGCGGGGGACACGCTGTTCGTGCACCTGTTCGCCGGCTCGTCGCTGGCCGGCGGCGAGCTGGCCGTGCGGGTGGATACCGGCTACCCGTGGTCCGGGGCGGCCGAGATCCGGGTGTCCAGCAGCACCGACCCCGGCTGGGCTGGCGGTGCGCGTGCTAGCCTGGTCCCGCCGCCCGCGCCTCATGCTGAACGGCCAGCTGGTGCGGGCCGAGCCCACCGGTGCCGGGTACCTGATGCTGTACCGGCAGTGGCAGCCCGGCGATGTGCTGCGGTACGAACTGGATCTCAGGCCGCGGCTGGCCTACCCGGACCACCGGATCGACGCGGTGCGCGGGACCGCGGCAATCGAGCGCGGCCCGCTGGTGTACTGCTTCGGGCAGCTCGACCAGCCCGGCGGGGATGCTCCAGGTGCTGGCTACTCCGCCGCCGGGATCCAGACCCGCATCGCTCCTTCGGAGCGGTTGGCCCACGCGAAGTATGGAACGGCGAGCAGCTGCGTCGGAGACGCCGCAGTTGCAGCCGGCAGCGCGCGGAGGTCGCGGTACTCGGACTGCCGCCACCCGTCGAGGTCGCGGACGACGCCCGTCAAGGCCACACCGGGCAGGCCGCCCAGCTGCGGGACCGGCCCGTTGTCGACGGGATCGGCTACGGGATCGGCGGCGACGTCGGCCAGGTCGAGGCCAGGCGCGAGATCGGGCTGCTCGAGGCAGTACACCACGGGCCCGCGCTCGATCGCGAGGCAGCCCCGCACCGCGTCGATGCGCGGGTTGGGCACGGTCAGTCGAGGCGAGACGTCGAGTAGGAGCACGACCTGTGTGCCATCCCGCCAGCGGCGTCTCACCTCGGCGTAACCGCCCGCAGCGACGGCTTCGCCGTCGAGGGTCGCCTCTCGCGCCCAGCCCGGGATGCGGAGGGCGAGCGTCCACTCGCGATCGGGGCTCTCGACCACTTCGACCCTGACCGTCCCGTCCCAGGGGTATGCGGTCTCCACGCTGAGGACCACGTCTCCGGCGCGGATCCTCGAGGAGGCGTACTGATGTAGCTGGATCCCGTCGTCCGTCACGGTCGCGAGGTAGTGGTGCAGCGATGCGAGCAGCCGCATGATGTTCGGCGGGCAGCAGGCGACCCGATTCCAGCGATGTCGGTGCTCACCGGTCCGCGATTGCAGCGGGTTCGCGTAGAAGAACGATTCGCCGTCGAGTGAGAGCCCAGAAAGAAACCCGTTATACAGCGTCCGCTCGAAGAGGTCGGCGAAGCGGCTCTCGCCGGTGACGAGGAGCATGCGCCAGTTCCACATCATGCTGGCGATCGACGCGCAGGTCTCGCAGTACGCACGGTCGGGAGGGAGCTCATAGGCGTCGCCGATCGCCTCGCCGTAGTGGCGCGAGCCGATACCACCGGTCAGGTAGCTCTTGGCGGACGCGAGGTCGTCCCACTGCCGCAGCATCGACGCGAGCAGCGCCTCGTCGCCCGTCTCGGCGTAGATGTCCGTGACCCCGGCAGCGAGGTAGAGGGCGCGCACAGCGTGGCCGACGATCCCTCGCGCATCGCGGACGGGCTCGGCGTCCTGGTAGTAGTCGAGATCGAAGCGACCGCCGGCGAACGTCCCGAACCCGCGCCGCCGGGTGAGCGTGTCCGCGAGCCTCAGGTAGCGAGTCTCGCCCGTCTGGCGATAGAGCTCCGCGAGCGCGACCTCGATCTCGGGATGGCCGTCGGTGCCTCGCGCGGGGTCGTTGCCGAACACGTCGTCGATCAGATCGGCAAAGCGGCGGGCGACGGCGAGGAGGGAGCAGTCGCCCGTCGCCCGCGCGGTTGCGACTCCCGCCTGGATCAGATGCCCCGCGCAATAGAGTTCGTGGCCCATCTCCAGGTCGGTCCAGCGCCAGGAGGGATCGATCACCTGGCACCAGCTGTTCAGGTATCCGTCGGGTGCCTGGGCGGCCGCGACGAGCTGGATCGCCTCGCTTGCGAGGCGATCCAGCTCGTCCGACGGCTCGCGGCCGCGCTCCCACGCGAGCGCCTCGAGCCACTTGTAGACGTCCGAGTCGCTGAAGACCATGCCTCGCCGCTCGCCCGAGCCCCGTCCCGCCGCAATTCGGAGGTTGTCGAGAGTTCCGGCGCGTTCGAGCTCCTCGGCGCCGCGAAGAAGCGTGACCTCCCGGTTCACCCGTTGCCGGTCCGCGAGCAGACCGTCCCGGATGGCGACGCCCCGGGCGTCGACCGGGCGGAGCCGCACCCGAGCGGCTGCCGTCGGCGCAGCGCTCGTCACCAGGTCGGTGTCATTCTTCACTGGGATCTCCCGAGAAGATCGGATCTGGGCCCGTGGCGCCGGTCTGCCGGCGCCACGGGCCGTTAGTGCAATACTCCGGCCAGCTCTATCCCGTCAGGATGGTCTTGATCTGACTCTGAGCAGTGTTCAGCGCGGCTTGCACGGGTTGGGATCCGGACAAGGCCGCCTGAATCGCCGTCCACACCGCCTGGGAGATCTTCGGGTACTTGACTCCCAAGCCGAGCGTACGCGGGTGCGCGAAGAGCGTCTGGTTGACATAGACCGACCATTCGGGGCCGGCCTGCGTTAGGTAGGTCTTCGCGACGCTGATCTTCGCCGGCAGATAGCCGAACAGCTTCGCGAGTTGCAGCTCCATCGCGGGTGTCTGCATGCCCTGGATATAGTCGAACGCCAGCTGCTGAGCGGTGCTGCCGCCGCTCTTGCTGACCATCCAGTCCTCGCCGCCGAGCGGCACGACGACGTGCTCGCCCGCCACCCGGGTCGGGACGGGAACGACCCCGAACTGTTTGCCATAGAACTGGTGGGCCAGATTCATTGTCGGGAAGTTCCAGGGGCCGTTGACCATCATGGCCGCCTTGCCGTCGATGAACTGCGTCGACGCAGCCGGGGTCTGTCTCCAGTTGAGACACGACTTGGACGCGTAGCCGTCGCTGACCAGCTGTCTCCACAGCGTCAACGCCTGCACGCCGGGCGCACCCGAGACGTTCGAGAACGTGGCCGTGCCGCCGTTGGTCCAGAAGTACGGCTCCCACTGCCACGTCGTGTCCTCGGCCGCCTCACAGGTCAATGCGATCCCGTAGTGAGCCGAGGTCGTCAGTGCCTTGGCGTCGGAGACCAGGTCTGCCCAGGTCTTCGGCGGGGTCAGTTGCGCTGCCTTGAACATCGCGATGTTGTAGATCAGCGCGATCGAGTTGGCGCCTGCCACGGGGAGGCTGTAATACTTACCGCCCGATAGGCCCTCGTCGATCACGGCAGGGTAATAGCCCGCCGTGCTGAAGCCCGACAGGCCGCTGATCGGCACGACCTGGCCGGTCGAGATCATCGTCGACACAAACGGGTTGTCGACGGCCAGCAGGTTCGGCAGGTCCTGGCCGGCTGCCTGCGTCAGTAGCTTCGCGTCCAGATCGGCGAACGGCACGTACTGCCGTTTCACCGTCGCGCCCGGGTGCGCGGCTTCGAATGCCTTGCTGTAGGCGGCCAGGGCCGCGATCTGGCCGGGGGTGTTGAAGTAGTCCTCTTCGGTGATCGTGGTCTTAGTGCCGGACGTGCCGGACGTGCTGGCCGACTGCGAGCACCCGGCTACGGCGCACGCCGCAACCAGAACTGCTGCCAGTCCCCAGTGCCCCCTCCTGATAGATAGCTTCATAGCGTTGTGTCCTCTTTTTGCGGTTGATGTTGCGGTGAATTCGGTCGAAACGACAGAGGGAACCAAGAAGTCCGATCCGGTTATCGAGATCTGCTACCACCTCCCTCGTGCGGCCCGGCGCATCGCTACCCCTTCACCGAGCCCGCCGTGAGACCGCTCGCGATGTACCGCTGCGCCACCACGAGCAAGATCGCGGCCGGTACCATCGCGAACACGCCCGCTGCCATCACCGCGCCCCAGTCGGTCGAGTAGTTGCCGAGGTAGGTGTAGATCCCGAGCGTGATCGGCTCGATGCCCGATCCGTTCAGGATGGTCAGGGCGAAGATGAAGTCGCCCCACCCGGCCAGAAACGCGAAGACCGCGACAGTGATCACGGCCGAACGGGCGAGCGGGATGACGATCATGCGGAACGTCTGCCACTCGGTCGCTCCGTCGACCCGGGCCGCGTAGAGCAGCTCGTTGGGCAGGCTGAAGAGGAACGCCCGGAGGACGAGGATCGCGAACGGGACGGCGTACGTCCCATCAGCGATGATCAGTCCCGGGTACGAGTTCACCAGGTTGATCCGGTGAAAAACGATGAACAGGGACGTCGCCAGGACGATCGACGGGACGATCTGCGCGATGAGGAGCGAGCTGACCAAGATCACCGTCACCCGCAGGCGGTACTTGGACAGGGCGTAGGCCGCCGGGACGGCTACGACCAGGGCGAGCAGCGCCGTCCCGAGACCCACGACCAGGCTCGTCACAACGTTGGCCGATTGCGCGTGGATGACCGTGCTGTAGTTGTCGAGCGTCGCGGCGTGCGGCAGCCAGTAGAACGTGCCGCTGAAGAGCGTGTTGGTCGACTCGAACGAGCCGACGATGATCGCGTATACCGGGAAGAGAACCAGCACGAGGGCCGCCGCCGCCGCGAGCGTGCACAGCCAGCTCAGGGCCCGGGACCTCTTGACGCGCGTCACCGGTCCGCCCCCGAGCTACGGCGCAGCGAGTCACGACTGAGGAACAGGTAGATCGGTGCGCAGACGAGCGCCAGCACGAGGAGCACGTTGTTAAGCGCCGCGCCGTAGCCGAACGAGAACTGCTGGAACGACAGGTTGTAGGACCAGGTGGTGATCAGCTGCGTCGCGTTCGCGGGCCCGCCGCCGGTCAGGCCGATCACGAGGTCGAACACTTTCACCGTGAACACGAAGCCGAGGAGCAGCGTGACCTCGATGACGGGCAGGATGATCGGCACGACAACGAGCCGGAGCCGCTGCCACGGGCTCGCACCGTCGATGATCGCCGCCTCCTTGATCTCCGCTGGCACGTCCTGGAGCGCGCTGTAGAGCAGGAGGGTGAAGAACGGCACCCCGAGCCAGATGTTGGCGATCAGGATCGTCCAGAGAGCCAGATGTGGATCGTTCAGCCAGTCGACCCCGTGGTGGACAATCCCGAGACCGGTGAGCACCTGGTTCACGGCCCCGCCTTCAAGCTGAAACAGGAAGCGAAACATGACTCCGGTCACGATCAGTGGCAGAAGCCACGGGACAATCACGAGCGAGCGGGCCAGAGTCCGTCCAGGGAACCGCATGCTGAACAGCAGCGCGAGCGCGAAGCCGATCAGGAACTGGCCGGCGAGCGAGCCCACCGTGAACAAGAACGTGTTAGCGATCGCCTTCCGGCTCGTCGGATCGTTGAGGATGAAGTGGTAGTTGCCGAGCCCGGCGAAAGGCGCGGTGAGGCTCGCAATCGTCGCCGGCGACGTCTGCTCGAAGCTGAGCGTCATGTTGTAGACGATGGGCAGCGCGAACGCGAAGAGCAGATAGGCGATTGCCGGGGCCAGGAAGAGCCAGCCTGCCAGCTGCTCCTTACGGCGGGAGGTGAGCCGCCACAGCGTCATGAGGGCGCTCGCAGGTCGGTAAGGCTGCCGCCTTCGCGGAGATAGACCGGGATGCGCTCGAGCGGTGCCGCCGCCGTCACCCAGCCTGTCGCGCCGACGGGGTTGCCCGTCCAGGCGTCGAGCCACGAGGCTGCCTCCGGCAGATACACATCGCGCTCCCGCGCGCCGTACGTTGTCACGGGCGCGACCAGCACGTCCGGGCCGAACATGAACTGGTCTGTCACCTCCCATGCCGGCGCCTCGTCCGGGAACTCAAGGAAGAGCGCGCGCATCGGCGGAAGCCCGTTCGCGCTTGCCGTGGCCATCTGCTCCATCACGTACGGCCGCAGCCGCTCCCGCAGGAACAGCAGGTGGCGGATGATCTCGTACTCGGTCTCGCCGAACGACCACACCTCGTTGGCCGCGCCGGTCTGCTCCGAGCCGACCATGCTGCCCGGCTGGCGGTTCCCGTGCAGCCGGAACACCGGGCAGAACACGCCGAACTGGAACCAGCGCACGATGAGCTCGCGGAACGACGGCGAGGTGATGTCACCGTCCTTGAACCCGCCGATGTCGGTGGTCCACCAGGGGATGCCGGACAACCCGATGTTCAGCCCGGCCGGGATCTGCCGGCGCAGGTCCTCGAAGGTGGAGTCGATGTCGCCGGACCAGACCAGCGCGCCGTACCGCTGACTGCCGGCCCAGGCGGACCGGCACAGCAGCACGATCTCCTGCTCGCCCTCGGCACGCATGCCCTCGTAGAATCCGCGGGCGTGCAGCATCGGGTAGGCGTTGCCGACCTCGAGGCCGGGGCCGATGTGGTAGCGGAGGTTTTCCGGCTGCTCGGGCACGAGCTCGGGCTCGCAGGCGTCCAGCCACCAGGTCTTGATCCCGTACTTGAGGTAGTTATCCCTGACCTTGGACCAGATGTAGTCCCGGGCCCGGGGATTGGTGGCGTCATAGAAGGCCATCGGTACCCGCGGCACCGAGCCCCGGTCCCAGATGGCCAGCTGGAGCCCGAGGCCGTGCTCGTTGGCGACCAGGTAGCCCAGCTCGCTCATCTCGGCGTAGTTCTCGCTGGCCGGGTTGACCGTGGGCCAGATGGACACCATCAGCTTGATGCCGAGCTGGTCCAGCTCGGCCACCATGGCGGCCGGGTCGGGCCATTCGTCCGGGTCGAACTTCCAGTCGCCCTGCTGGGTCCAGTGGAAGTAGTCGATGACGATGACCGAGATCGGCAGGCCGCGGCGCTTGTACTCGCGCGCCACGCTCAGCAGCTCGTCCTGGGTCTTGTAGCGGAGTTTGCACTGCCAGAACCCCGATGCCCACTCAGGCAGCATCGGCGTGCGGCCGGCCACCTGGCCGTAGGCGCGGACCAGCGCGGCGGGCTCGTCCGCCGCGGTGATCCAGTAATCCCACTGGCGGGTGCTCTCGGACACCCACCGGGTGGCGGTCGTGCCGAGCTCGACCCGGCCGATCCCGGGGTGGTTCCACAGGAAGCCGTAGCCATGGCTGGAGAGCAGGAACGGGATCGACACCTCGGTGTTGCGCTGGATCAGCTCGACAACCGCGCCCTTCTGGTCCAGGCGGCCGTGCTGGTGCTGGCCGAGGCCGTACAGGCGCTCCCCGTCGCGGGCCTCGAAGGTCACTTCGAACCGGTGCATGCCCCCGCCCACGGGCTTGTACCGGCGCGTCGGCGGCCCGGTGAA